>ENA-ORXU01001471-ORXU01001471.1-marine-metagenome-genome-assembly--contig:-NODE-1471-length-19054-cov-2.992833_pt1 | contig 19054 bp, 19 predicted proteins | sample MGYA00237869_ERZ511484 | MGnify/ENA metagenome assembly ERZ511484
CGAAGGGGGCCACACCGCACAGCAGTTCGTAGAGGACGACCCCGAGGGAGTAGACGTCGGACCGTTCGTCGGTGTCGTTCGACCGGTCGAGTCGTTCGGGGGCGATGTACTTCACCGACCCGATCACGTCGCCTTCGGTCAGGTCGCTGGAGGCGCTCGCCTTCGCGATGCCGAAGTCGGTCAGCAGGACGCGCCCGTCGTCGGCGAGGAGGATGTTGGCGGGCTTGACGTCTCGGTGCACCAGGTCGGCGCGATGGGCGTACTCGAGGGCATCGGCAACAGCGATGGCGATGTCGGTCGACTCCTCGATGGTCAAGGGGGCTTCGTTGCTCGCGACCCGCTCCTTGAGCGTCACCCCCTCGATGAGCTCCATGACGATGGCGAGCTGGGGTCCGTCCTCGACCGCGTCGTGCACTGCGACGATGCCCGGATGGCTGAGGCGGGCCGCGGCGATGGCCTCGCGCCGGAAGCGATGCAGGAAGACCTCGTCGAGTGTCAGGTGCTGGTGCATCAGCTTGATCGCGATTCGACGATCCAGCACCTCGTCGACGCCGGCCCACACAGCAGCCATCCCGCCGTTGGCGATCCAATAGTCGAGGCGATACCGACCTGCGAGGAGGAGTCCCTCCATCTGGCCTCCACGGGTCTCGCTCACGAAGACGAGACTAGGAGCTGTGGCCTGGCCGGCACTGTCTGGCCAGCACTGTTCGGTCGGTGCCGGTCTGTTCGGGCACTCGTCTGGCTCGGGGACGACCGGGCAGGTGGGTGGTCAGTGCTCGGTGTCGGGAACTCGATCGGGCGGTTCGCGATCGATGAGACGCTCGTCGCGCTGGGAGCGTTTGAGGTCGCGCGCCCACCAGGCGAGCAGGACCAGCAAGGCCACACCGGAGATGACCCAGCCCACGCCCGACACCACGGTGGAGTCGATCTCGAGCCGGCCCTCGTCGAGCATCTCGGAGCCGTCGGCGGTGGTGACGAGTACCTCGGCGGTGAAGCCGCCGCTGCCTCGGAGTCGGACATCCAGATCGACCGTGTTGGACCCAGGGGACAGTTCCACCTCCAGGCCCTGCTCGGGAACATCGAGCAGTTCGAGGCGCGTGGTGTTGATCTCGATGCGAACAAGGGTCGGTCGTTCCCCCTGGTTGGTGACCTGGAGGGGAAGTGTCGCCTGGCGTGAGGTCAGCCTGAGTTGCTGGCCCGACCGGATGACCACGTCGGGACGCTCACGGTCCAGCAGGCGTTCGATGGCGGTGATGCGATCGGGGCGCTCGTCGGGATCGGCCGAAGCGAGTCCGAGCGTGGCCCGTGAGAGCGGTTCGGCGAAGCCGGGTTCGAGTGAACTGCTGGCCACCGCGGCGAGTTGGCCGGTGAGACGTTCGATCGCCTCGGCGGCTTCGACCACCGGGACCGCGTCACGTGAGGGGACCCGAGCGGTACCACTCGGCTCGATCGTGATGTCGTCCGGTCCGACCAGACGGACCAGCGGTTCATCCGACAGCTGTCGGATCACGTCCGCCCCGACGGAGGGTTCGATGTCTCGGCCGAGCACGAGAGCGAGCGCCCGAGGCCGACTCGGCGCCACGTGGTGACGCACCAGGAGTTCCTCCATCAGCCGGAGGCGAGCGTCCGCCGAACCCCTCTCCTCGATCAGGGTTCCGAGCTCCGCCTCCACCTCCAACCCGAGGAGGGGCTCGGCCCCGTCGTCCAAGGCGACCTCACCTTCAGCTGACTCCGATGACCGTTCGTCGTTCGCGGCTTGTTCGCCGGCACTGGCCGGAAGTGAAATCGTGAAGGGGGCGTCTCGTCCCGGTTCGCTTCGGATGACCACATCGGGATCGACCACGAGCAGCGCTTCGCGGTCGGCCCACCAAGGAAGCCGTTCCGGAACCTCCGGCGAGCGGACCCGATCGATGCCACCGTCGGGTACTCCCCTCAACTGGGCACGCACCGTGCGGCGGCCCTCCAGGAAAAGCTGCTGGAGGAGCCGCCCGGCGACCGGACTTCCATCGCTCAGGTGGGAACCGATGTCGACCCGCGTCCAGGGCCGGTCGATCGTGGTGTGTTCCACCCCGCGTCCAGCCCTCTCGAGCGCTGAGCGACCCTGGCTGGTCTGGGCGAGTGCGTCGAGGGCGGACGGGTTGACATCGAGCACCACGTCACCCGGAACCACCTGGGTGGCGAGCAGATCCAGCCAGGACAGGAGGTGGTCACGTCGCGCTGTGTCGAGCTCCATCGTCCCGTCCGGTGCTATCGAGGGGGCGAACGCGAGGTCGATCAGGATCAACATCTCGATGGGTGCGGCATCGGCCCCGAGCACACTCACGAAACCGGTTGTGGGAGCCGAGAGGTCATCGCCCGCGAGGCCGACGACCTCCACGGGGTAGAGGCCCGGCCGCACGGCGCCCTGGGCGGCCATGTCGAGTTCGAGTTCCACCCTCCGAGGATCCGGGCTCGCGGCGTTCGCCACCGGGAGGAGGACGTCGATCGCCGGCCCGAGACGTCGGCCGAGGGAACCTCCGTCGAGCTGGGTTCGATATCCACTGCGCCCGGCGCGTCCGATCACTTCGTCGTAGACCCTCACCTCGAGCTCTTCGATCCTCGGATCTGCGACCGACAAGGTCAGCACCGGACGCTGTTCGATGGTCCCGCTCGGCGAGCGTTCGAGTATCTCGACGGTGTCCAAGGGTCCCTGGCGAAGTGGTATCTCCTCGGCTCCGGGCGAGGTGGTGGGTGAGGTGGAGGACGGCTTGCCCGTGGACGTGGGCGAGGACGTGGACGGTTCGCCCGGGGACGGGGACGGCGACGGGGGCCGGGTGCCGCTGGCCTCGGTGCTCGGAGGCGCAGGGGTGGAGGGTGGCTGGGCGCGGGCCGCGGCCGGCGTGAGCAGAGCCAGCATCAGGGCCAGACAGACGCCTGCGAGCACACGACGACCCGCTGGGTTGACCGGATTCACGGCACGGTGATCGTCAGGTCGAGCGCCAACACCGTCAGACCTTCCGGGAGACGAGTGAAACCGAGCGACTCGTACAGCCCGAGAGCCCGTTGGTTGGTGACCTGGGTGTTGACCATGATGCGCGTGGCGCCCTTGGTGGCGAGCCAGTCGAGACCGTCCACGACCAGGGCCCGACCGATGCCCGAGTTGGCCCGGTCGGGATGGACGGCCAATCGCTGCAGGTACCCGAGGTGACCGGCGCGGCCCACCAAGGCATAGGCCTGGCAGGGACGGCTCCCCACGACCCTGAGTCGGGAGGTGGGAGTTGCCCGTCGGGCCTCACTCAGCCCCGAGCTGGTCAGATGCCAGAAGGCGGGAAACGCGGCGTGGTCCACTGCGATCACGTCGTCGAGCCGATATCGACGGGTGCGAATGTCGATATCAGGAACCGGGGGGAGCCGACTGAGATCGCGTTCGAGCAGGCACAGCTCATCGATCGGTTCGAACCCGGCGCTGAGGAACACGCCCTGGTCGTCGGGAGCCAAGGCGCCGGTGATGATGCGTCGGATACGCCGACGGGCCAGGCGTCGACACTGACGCCTGAGTTGCTCCCGACTCGGAGGCCGCATGGCGACCATGTGCGCGACGTCGGTTCGGTCTTGCCAAGGGGTGACCCTGAGTCCCGCACGGGTGGAACGAAGTGTTCGGCGGAACTGCACGAGCATCTCCCTCCCGAGGAGGTCAGATCATAGGGCTGTGGGTATCGTCGGATTGTGTCCACGTTGCTGATCACCCATCCGGCATGCCACGAACACGACACCGGTGGTGGTCACCCCGAACGGGCCGCCCGGTTGGGCGCGGTCGATGCCGGGATCGCTGCCGCCGGCCTCGCCGAAGCCATCGTCAGGATCGAAGCGGAGCCGGCGACCGACGCCGATCTGGCGCTGGTGCATCCCCCCGACCTCACCCACCGCCTCGACGCCCTCGATCGCAGCGGCGGGGGTCGAATCGACGGCGACACCGTGATGAGTCCCCGCTCCTGGGAGGCCGCCCGTCTGGCTGCGGGCGCGGGCCTCACCGCCGTGCGCCGACTCGAGAACGGCGATGCTCGGGCGGCCTTCTGCGCAGTCCGTCCGCCGGGTCACCATGCACGTCCGACCCAGTCGATGGGCTTCTGCCTGCTCAACAACCTGGCGATCACCGCAGCCCATCTGGCCGACCGGGGTGACCGGGTGCTCGTGGTCGACATCGACGCCCATCACGGCAACGGCACCCAGGACGCCTTCTACGCCGACGGGCGTGTGTCGGTCGTGTCGTTCCACGAGTGGCCCCTGTATCCGGGCACCGGACGCATCGACGAGCTGGGCGACGGCGAAGGGTTCGGAGCCAACCTCAACGTGTGTCTTCCCAGTGGATCCACAGGTGACGCCCTGAGGATGGGAATCGAACAGGTCGTCGCTCCCTTGGCCGACCGGGTCGACCCCGCCTGGTTGCTCGTGTCGGCGGGTTTCGACGCCCACCGAGCCGATCCTCTGACCGGGATGGGCCTGTCGTCCGGCGACTACGCAGAGATCATCGCCGATCTTGGCCGCTTCGTGGATCCGGGCCGCATGATCTTGTTCTTGGAAGGCGGCTACGAGCTCGACGCCTTGGCCAGGTCCTCGGCAGCGGCTCTCGCCGCGACCCTGGACCTCGACCTCAAACCCGAGGCCCCCACCTCGGGTGGCGGAGGCCGCGAGGCGGTGGCCAGGGCCGCAGAGGTGCATCGCAGGGCACTCTGAGCGGTGTGGGTCTGGCCGACTCGAGCCCAGGCGTGGTGAGCGGACGGCATCTCAGGGTGAGAGGCGCTCGCTGATCCAGTCACGTTCGAGTTCAGCGAGACGTCGTCCGATCTCGGGACCTGCGAGTCCGACGGCCTTCAGGTCGTTGCCATCCACCCCGATCGATCCCCGCCGCCAGGAGTCGCTGTCAGCCACCAACTCGTCGGCCCAGTCAGCTTCGGCGACCTCGAGCCCGGCAGCGATCTCCTCGGCCTCGAGGCGGCGGGTCCGGTGGATCACCGACACCTGATCCTCGACCGTGATCGGAGCGTCGAGACCCCTGATCAGGTCGACAAGATCGGCGGCTCGAGTGACGCACCGGATGTGACGCTTCGAGCAGGTCAGCCCCGCCAATCGTCTCGAGCGTTCCGACGACGGCAGCTCCGAGATGAGTTGGACCCATGCCGCTGTCGGATGCTCCTTGGTCACCTCCTCGTGGTCGAGGCCTGGAAACACCAGGTCGGCGATTCCGAGTTCGCGGCAACGAGCGCAGAATCCGGGCGCCTTGCCGGCGGTGAACGCCTTGTGAATCTCGGCGAGGACCCGCTCGCCCGACACCTGCTGGAGGGTGCGGTTGTGGCGACGGGCCGACGCTGCGGTGGCCGGATCGATCTCGAAGTCGAGGGCCGCCGAGAAACGGGCGGCTCTGACGATCCTGAGTGGGTCGTCGAGGAAGGTCCTGTCTGCATCGCTCGTGGTGCGGATCAGGCCGGCTTCGAGATCCTCTGTGCCACCGAACAGATCGACGATCTCACCGTCGAGGCCCATGAACATCGAATTGATCGTCAGATCCCGACGTCGCATGTCCTCGCTCGCTGAGGCCGACCAGCTCACCTGGGGGTGCCGGTTGCCGGGCTCGTAGCTCTCGGCTCTGAAGGTCGTGACCTCGATCGTCATCTGATCGAGCCACACCCCGATGGTGCCGAACTCACGGCCCACGTCCCAGGTGGCCACATCGGCCTCGGCCATGACCGAGAGAACTTCGTCGGGGGTGGCTGCGGTCGCGATGTCGATGTCGACGAGGGGTTGGCCTCTCATGAGGTCGCGCACGGCGCCTCCTGCGATGTAGCTCTCGTGGCCGGCTTCGCCCAGCAGTGCCAGGACTCGGCGCCCCGCCGTTGGCACCTGTACCGAAGGGCGAGGTTCAGGGGTGTTCGACATCGGCCAAATGTTGCCATCTGGGGCTGGGGCCGGTGTGAGCGCGCCCGGGTCGGGCCAGGTACGCTCCGCTTCGTGATGGGGAGTTCCTCAGCGGTCTCGGGAGCCGCAGCCCGTTCGGGTTCGATCGACTATCGGCTGAGGCGAGAAGCCGTGCTGGCCGAGTTGAAGTCGGGACGCCGTGCCACCCACGACGTGTGCGACGCCCACCCCGACCTCCGGCGAGCCGCGATCAACGGGGTGGGCGTCACCACCAAGGTGGACTGCCCGGTGTGTGACGACGACAAGTTGCACCACGTCACCTACGTGTTCGGGCCCAGGCTGCCCTCGTCGGGACGCTGCATCAGCGGCGGTGCGCGCGAGCTGGCCGACCTCAGCCGTCGGAGCGGTGACTTCACCTGTTTCGTGGTCGAGGTGTGCCCGAGTTGCTCTTGGCATCATCTGGTCCGATCGCACCCCTTGGCGACCAGCACCGTCTGAGCCGAGGGCACAGAGAGTGAGGGGGAAGTAGCCTCGGCCCATTCGGATCAAGTCCTGGACCCCTCCGTCCCCCCTCGCGTCGCGCCCTCTGGTGAGGGCCGCGCTCTGGCTGGCCTTCACCGTTCTGGTGTTGTTGTTCACCTTCTGGGCGTGGTCGATGATCAGACCGATCCCCCCTCCCGCAGAACGCGGATCGAGTAGTTGGTTCTGTCATTCAGCCACCTCGGTCGAGGACTGTGACGGCCAGACCGCGGTGGCGAGGTTGGGACGAGCCAACGATCGAGTCGAGCTCGGTCTCGACGAGGTACCCACCCAGATGGTGAACGCCGTGCTCGCAGCGGAGGACCGACGGTTCTTCGACCACCGAGGGGTGCACGGACGCAGCGTCCTGAGAGCGCTGGTGGTGGATTCTGCCAGGGGAGACCTGAGCCAGGGAGGCTCGACCATCACCCAGCAGCTCATCAAGAACGACTACCTCAACGATGACCGCAGCCTCTATCGAAAGCTGGACGAGGCCTCGCTCGCCCTTCGCATCGAGCGGGAGATGAGCAAGGAGCAGATTCTCGAGCGCTATCTCAACGTGGTCTACCTCGGACGTGGGGCCACCGGGGTCGGGGCTGCGGCCGAAGCCTGGTTCGGTCGACCGCTCGATCAACTCGACCTGGGGCAGGTCGCCTTTCTCGCCGGCCTCGTCCGTGGACCCAACTCGGCCGACCCGGCGGTCGATCCCGACGAAGCCGACCGGCGACGCGGCACCGTCCTCGAGGCCATGGTGTCCGAAGGACACATCACCACCGCCGATGCCGACGCAGCTCGGCTCGTTCCGGTCGGCGAACAGGTCGTGCCGAGCGGGGGAGCGGGAGGCAACGTGCGCGGTCTCGGCGCCGACATCGACATCGAGTACTCGGCCGACTGGGCGAGGGTCCAGCTCGAACGGGGGGTCGAAGAGGGTGTGCTGGGCCGGGGCGGTCTCGTGGTGTCCAGCACGATCGACGTCGACGTACAGAGCGTGTTGTCGGCCGAGGTGAGTCGTTTCACCGAACCGGGCGACCCAGCCGTCGCAGCTGTCGTACTCGACCGGACCGGAGGCGTCCAGGCCATGGTCAGCGGGGCCGATTTCGCGGACTCCCAGCTCAACGTGGTGCTCGGTGCCGAAGGTGGAGGCTCGGGACGTCAGGCCGGTTCGGTGTTCAAGCCGGTGGTGTTGGCCGAGGCGCTGCGACAGGGGATCTCGACCCGGAGCGAGTTCGAATCGCCAGCTGAGGTCCAGCTCGACCGAGATCAGGGCCCGTGGGACGTCTCGAACTATGAGGGAGCCGACCACGGACGACTCGATCTGCTCGAAGCGCTGGAGGTGTCGTCCAACACGGTGTTCGCCCAACTCGTCGGCGAGGTCGGGGCCGAGAACGTGGCCCGTCTGGGCACCGAGCTCGGCGTGGTGGCTCCCTTGAGCGGGGTGGATGCGATCGCATTCGGAACCGAGGAGGTGTCGGTGCTCGACATGGCGGTGGTGTTCGCCACCTTCGCCAACGACGGGGTCAGGGCGACGCCCCACCTGGTGACCTCGATCTCGACCGCCGACGGAGAGATCCTGGCGGAGCACGAACCGGACGAGGTCAGGGTGCTCGACCCGGAGGTGGCTTCCACGGTGCAGGCGGGCCTGAGGCGGGTGGTCCAGTCCGGCACGGGGCGCGCCGCGGGTATCGAGGGCCGCTGGATCGTGGGCAAGACCGGCACGAGCCAGGACTACGGCGACGCCTGGTTCGTGGGATCGAGTTGTGATCTGACCATGGCGGTGTGGATGGGCCACTTCGACAACCGGCCCCTGCTCGACGTGCGAGGGGTGTCGAGGGTGACGGGCGGTTCACTCCCGGCCGACTTGTTCCGTTCGGTGATGGCCCGCCTCGACGATGCCGACACCACCTGTGACGCAGCGGTCGACGACGGCGGCCAGGTGACCCAGGGCCCCCAGCGAGGCTGACCCACCCGCACGGCGCCCTCACCCAGAGTGGGCGGTGCGGCCCATTTGATGCAGTGGCGCCCCGCGAATCGGGCCCCGCACGCTACAATGGGGTGTGTCAGCCGGCAGCTTCAGGCGCCGGACCGACCACCACAACTGGAGGCCATGATGGCCAAGATGACCGCCCCCGCAGTCTCCTCGCGCAAGGTTCGCGAGGGAGCTGAGCCCTTGGTGATGCTCACCGCCTACGACGCCCCCGGCGCCCGTCAGGTGGACGCAGCCGGAGCCGACATGATCCTCGTCGGGGACTCGGTGGCGATGGTGGTGCTCGGCTACGACGACACCCTCCAGGTGACGATCGACGACATCGCCCACCACACCGCCGCAGTGGCCCGCGCCAAGCCCGACGCCCTCATCGTGGGCGACATGCCTTGGATGAGCTACCACGTGTCGGTCGCCGAGACGGTCAACAACGCCGCCACCCTCATCCGGGCCGGGGCCCAGTCGGTCAAGCTCGAGGGTGGCTCGAAGCGCCTCGACATGATCGAGGCGATCGTCGCAGCCGAGATTCCCGTGATGGGTCACCTCGGCCTGACCCCCCAGTCGGTCCACGCCATGGGCGGTTTCAAGGTCCAGGGCAAGGAACACGAGGCCGCCATGCAGCTCGTGGCCGACGCCAAGGCGCTCGAGGCGGCCGGTTGCTTCGCCATCGTGCTCGAGGGTGTGCCCGTGACGGTCGCCCGCATGGTGACCGAGGCGATCGGAGTCCCCACCATCGGCATCGGTGCTGGTCCGCACTGTGACGGCCAAGTGCTGGTGTACCACGACGTCCTCGGGATCGAAGATCGCATGAGCCCCAAGTTCGTTCGCCGCTACGCGGATCTCGGCACCGACATGACCGACGCACTCGCCGCCTACGCAGCTGACGTCCGCTCCGGTGCCTTCCCCACCGACGCAGAGAGTTATCACCTCTCTGCAGACGTGGCCGAAGCCCTCGCCCTGTACGGGAGCCCTCAGCCGGGTTGAGCGAGCCGAATTGAGCGAGGCCGGGTTCGGGGAGGCTGGATTGGGCGAGGCCGGGTTCAGCCTGCAGGGACGAAGGCGACCTCGAAGAGACTGGGCCAGAGCTTGCCCGTGACGAGCCAGGTCTCTCCGTCCTCGGTCGCGATTCCGTTGAGGACGTCTGCGGTGCGACGCTCGGTCTCGCCGAGAAGGCCAGAGGCATCCACGCTCACCTCGACCCTTCCACTGTCGGCATCGATGCCCACGATCTCGTCGGTCTGCCAGACGTTGGCCCAGACCCGGCCGTCCACACACTCGAGCTCGTTGAGTTGGAACACCGCCGACCCGTCGTCCCTCGTGACCTCGACCGTCCCTTTCGCCTCGAAGGTCACGGGGTCGCGTCGGGTCAGAGTGGCCGAACCGTCGCTCATCACGAGTTGGGTCCCGTCGTAACACAGGCCCCAGCCCTCGCCTTCATAGGTGTGCTGCCCGATGATGTCGAAGGTGTCGGGGTCGCGTCGCAGCGCAACTCCCTTCTTCCAGCTGAGCTGGACCAGTTCCTCGTCGGTCAAGGCCAGGCCTTCGGCGAACAGGGAATCGTCCACGTCGGCGATCTGCTCGACACGGCCCGACTCGAGGTCGACTTCTCGCACGTCGGACTCGCCGTAGAGGCCCGTGCTCTCGAGGAGTCGATCCTCGTCGAGCAGGAGGCCCTGGGTGAAGGCCGCCGGATCGTGGGGGTGCTCGGCGATCACCTCGACCACCAAGAACTTCGTCGTGGTGTCCTCGTCACCGGAGTTGTCGGCGCCTGAGCTGTGGGGTACCGAGGCGGTCACCTGGGCGGGGGGCGTCGTCGTATCGGTGCTCTCGAGGTCCTCATCACTGCTGTCGAAGACCTGACCGCTCGCACAAGCCGAGACGAGAACGAGTGCGATGCCAGGGAGCTTGGCGATGAGCCCGAGCCAACCGAAAAAGCTCGGGCGATTCTGCAGTGGTCGTGGTGTTCGTGGCCTTGGAGTCGAGGACGAGAGGCTGGCCCGACGAGGGCGGTCGAGGCTCATGGGAGGATGCATCACCCAGAAGTGTGCACCCTGGTTCTGTGGAAGCGTGTGCGGTGGTCGGGCCGCCACCTGTCAAGTCTCACCTCGGGTCCCGCCACCGATCATCCGGCGGCGGCGAGCGGGCGACCCGGACCCCGAGTGGGGGGCCCGAGGCCGACTGTCACACCCCCGCGCGAAGCTCTCTTTGGGTTCGGGGAACCCGGCGGGTCTAGCCTCGCCGGGTTCACTCACAACCGAACCCTGCCCTGAGAGGGGCTCCGGCCCAACCGGGTCGGATCCAGAGGAGGTGGCCCATGCGGGTCTATGAATTGATGGTCATCTATCACCCCGACGTCGACGACGCAGGTGTGAAGAGCCAACTCGAGAAGATCACCACCGGCGTCGAAGCTGGTGGCGGCCTGGTCGCCACGACCGACCTCTGGGGCAAACGACGCTTCGCGTATGAGATCAATCACATCACCGAAGGCATCTACGTCGTCATGGAGATCGTCACCGAAGCCAGGGATCTGGCCGACGTCGAACGAGCACTCCGCCTCGCGGACGAAGTGATCCGCCACAAGGTGATCCGTCTGCCCGAGCACGAGGCCACACGTCGTGGCTTGCTCGGGGAGACCGTCGCGGCAGGCGCCGCTGACGCTTCCGAGTAGGAGTCAACACAATGGCAATGGACAACAACGTGACCGTCACGGGCAACATCACCCGGGACCCCGAGCTCAGGTTCACCCCTTCCGGGCAACCTGTGGCCAATTTCTCGGTGGCGGTCAACCGCCGTTGGCAGAACCGTCAGTCCCAGGAGTGGGAAGAAGCAACATCGTTCTTCGACATCACCGCCTGGGCTCAACTGGCCGAGAACGTCAGCGAGTCCCTGACGCGCGGGATGAGGGTGACCATCACCGGTCGCCTCGACCAGCGCTCGTGGGAGACCCCTGAGGGCGACAAGCGCTCGAAGGTCGAGATCGTGGCCGACGACGTCGCCCCGAGTCTCAAGTGGGCCACGGCCCAAGTGACCAAGAACGAACGCCGCGACGGCGGAAACTTCAGCGGAGGTGGAGGCGGCCAGTCCGCTCCCCAGCAAGCTGCGAGTGCCCCGGCCGCAAGCGGTGGATACGACCTCGATGAGGAGCCCTTCTGATGGGTAAGAAGAGCAGTAAGCCGATGAAGCGCGGCAAGCCGAAGGACATGGGGCGTCGCGGCAAGCCACGCGTCAGTCCCTTGGTGACCGACCAGATCACCTATGTCGACTACAAGGACGTCAACCTCCTTCGTCGGTTCGTCAGCGACCGAGCCAAGATCCGTGCACGTCGTGTCACGGGCAACACCGCCCAGCAGCAGGCAGAGGTGGCACTCGCCATCAAGAACGCCCGCGAGATGGCACTGATGCCCTACATCACCAAGGTGACGACACAGCGCGGTGGCAAGGGCGGCGATCGCGGGGATCGCGGACAGCGTTCCGAAGGACCACCGCCGACGCCGAAGGGTCCGCCCCCGGGCCCCGGTGCCGGAGGCGGCGAGGGTTCCGACGGTGCCGAGGAAGCCACAGAGGCGACCGAGAGCAACGAGCTGCCCGAGGGCGTGACCCTCGACGGTGACTCCAGCAGCGAAGGAGTGCCCACATGAAGGTCGTTCTTCGCTCCGACGTCGCGGACCTCGGCAAGAAGGGCGACATCGCTGATGTCGCGCCGGGTTACGCCCGGAACTTCTTGATTCCCAGAGGCCTCGCCATGCGCTCGACCCTCGGGGCCGAGGGCCAGGCAGCCACCATGCAGAAGGCGAGGATGGAACGCGACACGGCCAACCGTGAAGCGGCTCAGGCCATCGCCACCAAGCTGGTTCCCACCGTGATCAACATGATGGCCAAGGCTGGCGACGGTGGCCGTTTGTTCGGCTCCATCACCAGTGCCCAGGTGTCGACCGCGGTCATGGAGCAGGCTGGCCTCGAGATCTCGAGCAACGAGATCGACATGGGCGAGCCGATCAAGGAGATCGGTGCCCACATGGTCACCGCCAAGCTCCACGCCGATGTGCAGTTCCCGATCAGCCTGAACATCCAACCCGAGTGAGGAAGCGCCGAGCGGGACGCACAGTCCCGCTCGGCACTCTTCCTCGTCGAGCAGCATCAGCCCACCACCCCGAGGATTGCTCGAGACGCGAGCTCCTGCCGCGCGCGCCCCGGGGCGAGTCGGCATCGGAGGCCCGGGCTCGGCTCGCTTTGTGGATCGGGGGCGAATCTCCGGGGGTGCTAAGAGATTCTTTCCTTGAAAGTTGCGGGTTCGCCTGTCCACAGCTGGTGCGCTCCTTCCACAGGTAGATCGATGTCGTTTGGCCCGTCACGGCGCTGTTTCGGTCTCGCTGTCCACAGTTCGGTTCTTCGCTGTAGTTCCTGTCAGTGACTTGTCCACGAATGGGCGCGGGTGCTCCACAGGCGCTCCACAGGCAACACCCACCAGCATGAGGATCACCATGGAACAGTTGACCGCCGAGACTCGCTCGGCCACCCGGGTGCCCCCGCACAACCTCAGCGCCGAGGAGAGCCTCCTCGGGGCGATGATGCTCTCGCGAGAGGCGATCGCTGCTGCTCAGGAGGCCCTCACACGGGGCTCGTTCTACAAGCCGGCACACTCACTCATCTTCGATGCCATCTGCGCGCTCGATTCGGCCGGCGAACCGGTCGACCCGATCACGGTGGCCGAAGAGCTCGATCGGTCCGACGCCTTGGAGGCGGTCGGTGGCCAACGAGCGCTCAACGATCTGCTCGACCGCACACCGGCCACCACCTCTGCTCCCAGGTACGCGGGAATCGTGGCGGAGCACGCCACGCTCCGACTCCTGATCGGGGCGGCCAACGACGTGGCCGACATGGCCTATTCCAAGCCCGATGATGTGGCCGCAGCCCTCGATGAGGCCGAGAGCAAGATCTTCGGAGTGGGTGAGGGTCGACTCAACAACACCGTCGCCGTGATCCGAGATCTGGTCGACGACACCCTCGATCGGCTCGAGGAGCTCTATGACGCAGGTGATGCCATCACGGGGACACCCTCGGGGTTCATCGATCTCGACGCCAAGCTCAGCGGCCTCCAACCCAATGCCCTGGTCGTGGTGGGGGCTCGACCTGCAATGGGAAAGACCTCGTTCGCTCTCGGCATGGCAGCTCACGCAGCCATGCACCCGAGCCGGCCCTCTCCGGTCCTGGTGTTCTCGTTGGAGATGAGCAAGCTCGAGCTCACACAGCGCCTGATCTGTTCCACCGCACGGGTCGATGCGACCAAGCTCAAGAACGGATCGATCAGCGCGAGCGAGTGGCCCAAGTTGGTCGCAGCGGCGGGCTCACTCGCCGAAGCGCCGATCTGGATCGATGACAATCCAGGCCTGACCGTCATGGAGATCAGGGCGAAGGCCCGACGCCTCCAGTCCGAGCTCGGTCAGCTCGGACTGATCGTGGTCGACTACATCCAGCTGATGAGCGGGAGCAGCTCAGCCGAGAACCGCCAGGTCGAGGTGGCCGAGATCTCACGGGGGCTCAAGATCCTCGCCCGAGAGCTGGAGGTCCCCGTCGTGGCCTTGGCCCAACTCAACCGTGGCTTGGAGCAACGAGCCGACAAGCGGCCCATGATGGCCGACCTGAGGGAGTCCGGATCGCTGGAGCAGGACGCCGACGTGGTGATGTTCATCTACCGCGACGAGATCTACAACCCGGAGAGCCCCGACAAGGGGATGGCCGAGGTCATCATCTCCAAACATCGAGCGGGGCCGACCGGAACGGTGCGCCTCGCCTTCAACGGTCGCTACACCTGCTTCGACAACATGGCGCTCGAACCCGCTTGAGCGGCACTCGCAGTTCCGAGTGCCCGTAGCGTCGCCAGAGTCCCTAGCGCCCGGTTCGCTCGATACCGAGGAGCTGATGATCGGAACCCTTGGCAACCCGGAGGTCGGCCCGGCGCACGGCCGGGCTCACGTGGAGCGCTCGCACCGGGGCGTTGATCGCCTCCCACACTTCGTCGGCGAAGGCTGTACCCGCGGTGGGCGTCATCGGGCCGAGTTGGGCGTAGAACGAACCCTCTGGCGGGTCGACGAGGATCCCGAGCAGACGCTCGGTGAACCAGGCGCGCTCCGCCACTTCACCCGCATCGAGGCTCACCGACAGGTCCCAGCGGTCCTCCACCCGGTCATCGCCCGACTCGAACAGGGCGCACAAGCCTTCCATGAGCACCACGCGCGATCCCCCTGCCATGGGACCTGCCTTGGTCGACACGTCATAGGTCGCATGGTCGTAGACGGGTGGCGTAAGGGTGGCTCCGCTTCGAAGGGTGCTGATCGCGTCGATGAGCGCCTGCCAGTCCCAGCTCTCCGGGAAACCCTTACGATGGGAGAGTCCCGCGTGGTCGAGTTCGGCGTTGGATCTCAGCCAGCCGTCGAGCGACACGATCTCGGTCGGAATGGCTCGTGTCGCAAGCTCATCGGCGAGTCGTTCAGCGAAGGTGGTCTTGCCCACTGCGACTCCACCGGTGAGCCCCACCATGACAGGCCCATCAGGCCGGGACTCCAGTGCGGCATCGATCTCGTCGACGATCAGGGAGTGCACCGCTCGATCGAAGGCGTCCACGAACGCACGCTATCGGCCGGCCTCTGAGAGGCTCGACCGAAGCGAAGTGGCAAACACGGCCGGGGCGGGAACCGCTTGGCTGCCGGCACTTGCGTGCCGGTGGCGGTGCGTTGGAGGGATGTGCACGATCCCCGCCCCTTCCGTGTTTTCGTTGCCGGTGGGGGCGATTTCCACCAGCACTCAAGTCTTCGGACGAACGGCCGGAAACCTTGACCGGGAGTGCAACAAATGGGGCCGTTGGCCCACGCTCGGTGGCAGAGCACGTCGATCGTGGCCGCTCGGAGCCAAGATGGGGCGGTGGGAATCTTCGGAGACAACCTCTTGGGTCTGTTGGTCCTCGCCGTTGGCGCGGCCATGGTCGTCGGCAACCTCGGAGCCCTGATCAGGCCGCCGACCGAGCGGCGAGAAGCAGCCGACCTCGATCGTGCCCCAGTGGTGCGCAGCGTGGTGATGGCGGTGCTCGGGGGAATCGCCTCGATCTGGGCGCTGGTGTCGCTGACCCAGTGAGATGGTGTTGCTCTCTCAGTGAGATGGTGTCGGTCACCCGATGAGATGGCGTCGCCTACCCAGTGAGTTGGTTGCGCTCCCCGGGTGGGCCTGATCCGACCTCTCCGCACGGCGATGCTGAGGTCGACACAGCACTTGAGGGTGTGGTTCGCGCTCAGGGCGTCGTTGAGGGGTAGGGTCGCCACATCACGTCGCTGAGACGCTGACGTCTGGAGCGAACCAGCAGTGGACGACGAGATCGATCTCAGAGACGATGCCCCGAAGTACCCTCCGGGTGTCAAGCCACCGCGCCAGCAGAGGAGTGGACGGACGTTCGACGCCCTGCTCGAGGCCACCCGCGAACTGCTCGCCGAGCGTGACTTCGACGACATCGGCGTGGCCGACATCACCAGCCGAGCCAATCTCTCCGCCGGAAGCTTCTACGCCCGCTTCGACGACAAGGACAGCGTCCTTCATGCCGTGGTGGCCCAGCACCTGTTCAGGGTCCGCCGCCAGATCCACGACTTGACCGACGGGCGTCGCTGGCGTCGTCACCAACTCCCCGAGGTCGTCGAATCCTGGGTCGGCTGGACCGTGACCCAGTTCCGTCACCCACGGCCCGAGTTCAGCAGTGCCCTCGCCCGGGTGGGGTCGGATCCCTTCATCCGAACCGAGCTCGCTGATCTCCTCGTCGAGTCGATCTCTCGATGCCAGACCATCCTGGCCGAACGCAGCGACGAGTTCGGCCCCCAACCCGCCCGTACCGTCGGCCTCGCCGTTCGAGCCGTGGTCGGTGCCCTGATCCTGGAAGAGATCTCCGAGGAGCGAACCGCGGGGCCGTTCCGGACCCAGATAGAGCTCACTGCCCAACTGACCGGCATGGCACTGAGGGTCTTGAGCGGTGAACGCCCGTCGGGAGCAACGCTCGGGTTGCCCCAGCCCTTGGAGCGCAACCCCACCTGAGGCCACTCTGGAGACGAGATTTCTGGTTCGGTGCACACAGGAGGCCCCTCGTATGGGCATGGTCGATGGCAAGGTCGTTCTGGTGACCGGGGCGGCGAGCGGGATCGGGCGAGCCGCAGCTGAGCTGTTCGCCCGTGAGGGGGCCGAGATCGTGGTTGCGGTGGACCGCGACGTGACCGGCGGTGCCGAAACCGTGGAGCTGGTCGAGTCCTTCGGCGGTTCCATCCGATTCCACGAGGGCGACGTCACCGATCAAGACCAGATCGCCGCCATCATCGCCGAGACCATCGAGCAAGCGGGCCGTCTCGACGCTGCGTTCAACAACGCCGGTGTGACCGACGAGTCGCGTAGCTTCACCGAACTCACCTTGTCGGGCTGGAACCGGATGATCGAGATCAACCTCACCTCGGTGTTCCTGTGCATGAAGCAGGAACTCGAAGTGATGCAACAGCAGGGCCACGGCGTGATCGTCAACACCTCCTCGGGCGCAGGTCTGACCGCAGCGCCTGGCCTGCCCCACTACACCGCCGCCAAGCACGGCGTACTCGGGCTCACCAAGGCAGCAGCTGCCGAGTTCAAGGACAACGGGGTCCGGGTCAACGCCATCCTCCCCGGGATGACAAGGACCGGGATGATCGACGAGTGGTTCGGGAACAACCCAGAGATCGCCCAGGCCGTCGCCAAGTCGCTCCCCGGACGAAAGCTCGGTGAGCCCGAACAGGTCGCATCGGCTGCCCTCTGGCTCTGTTCGGACCACGCCTCTTGGGTGTCGGGAGCGTCACTGGTGGTCGACGGCGGCATGATCAACCACTGATGGCCACCCTTCGCCTCGGTTTCGTCCAATCGGCGAGTCGCGTCGGTCAACTCCCCGAGGCTCGTCGGGAGCTGGCGGTGGTCGGTCGATCCAACGTCGGCAAGTCGTCGCTGCTCAACGCCCTCTCCAACCAGAAGGGCCTGGCGCGCACCTCGAAGACCCCGGGCGCGACCAAGCTGCTCAACGTGTTCGAGGTCGACGACCTCCCCGGGCGATGGCTGGTGGACCTCCCGGGCTACGGCTACGCCAAGGTGTCGGCCAACGAACGCCAACGATGGCAGTCGATGATCGAGGGCTATCTGGCCGAGCGCGAGAGTCTCGAGATGGTGCTGCTCCTCATCGATGGAGCGGTCGGCCCGACGGCGTCGGACCAGAACACCTACGACTGGCTGCTCGACCAGGGTCACGAGGTGAGGGTGGTCGCCACCAAGGACGACAAGGTGAAGGCCTCCAAGCGACAGAAGCGCCGGAGTGAACTGGCAGCCGGGCTCGACCTGGCCAAGTCCGAGGTCCGGTGGGTGAGTGCGGCCAAGGGCACGGGGATCCCCGAGCTGCGAAACGAGCTCTACAAGTGGTTCAAGGGAACCGACTCATGACGACGCGGTCGAGAGGCGGCGCCCCGCTCACCGACGTGGTCGACCTACGGAGCGACACCGTGACCCAGCCGACCGCAGCCATGCGTGAGGCGATGGCGGCAGCCGAGGTCGGCGATGACGTGTTCGGGGACGACCCCACGGTCAATGCCCTCGAAGACAAGGTGGCCGCCCTCCTCGGTACCGAGGCGGCGGTGTTCACCCCGACCGGAACCCAGGCCAACCTCTGCGCGGTGATGAGTCATTGCGAACGGGGCGACGAGTACCTGGTCGGTAGCCGAGCGCATGTCTACATGTGGGAAGGCGGCGGCGCCGCTGTGCTCGGCAGCGTGCAACCCCAACCCATCGAGCTCGCTCTCGACGGCACGATGGACCTCGACCGAGTGGCCGCTGCGATCAAACCGGCCCAGAACTGGCATCACTTCGCGAACACCCGCCTGTTGTGCATCGAGAACACCCACGACGGTCATGCACTCCCTGACGACTACCTCGAGGATGTGCGAACGCTCGCGGCCGAGAGAGGACTGGCCTTGCACCTCGACGGTGCGCGGCTGTGGAACGCTGCGATCGTCACCGGTCGCAGCCCGGCAGAGCTCGCGAGGGGGTTCGACTCGGTGTCGGTCTGTCTCTCCAAGGGCCTCGGAGCTCCGGCCGGGTCGGTCTTGGCGGCCACCTCAGAAGTGATCGAACGGGCCCGCAAGTGGCGCAAGATGCTCGGCGGTGGAATGCGCCAAGCCGGGGTCCTCGCAGCGGCTGGCATCTACGCCTTGGACCATCATCGAGACCGGCTGGCGGACGACCACCGGCGGGCGATGCGCCTCGCCGACGCGCTCGGCGCCATGAGTCGGGTGCAGGTCGACCGAGCTGCGACCAACCTGATTTTCACCAGCCTGTCGGTGGACGATCCCCTCGGCCTGACACAGACCTTGGCCGACGCCGGAGTCCGGGTACTCGCCGGGCCGACCATGCGACTCGCCACCCATCTCGACCTTGATGACAAGGGCCTCGAACGGGCGATCGCCGCCCTTGGCGCTGAGCTCGGCTGACGAAGCACTCCGGAGTGACGAGCTCAGTGACCGCTGGTCGGGGGAGGTGTTGCGTGGACGAGCACATCGGAATGGGACGGGTACCGGCAGGGGCATCCGGTGCGGGATCGTTGCCTGGAGCCAGCCCGGAAATCGGGCC
>ENA-ORXU01001473-ORXU01001473.1-marine-metagenome-genome-assembly--contig:-NODE-1473-length-19037-cov-3.598470_pt1 | contig 19037 bp, 12 predicted proteins | sample MGYA00237869_ERZ511484 | MGnify/ENA metagenome assembly ERZ511484
TTGGAGTTATTTATGTTTCGCAACACAAATATCCGCAACCCTTTCTTTCGATCCAAAAAAAGTTTAAATCACTTCATCATTAAAACGATAAAATAAGATTTATTTTCTGATTTTTTTCGCACCTTTGCAACATCATGAAGTTATAAGAATTATGTTAGTCATAAATGTCATCGGGTTCAAGCCCAAAAAGTAATCGAAATACTTCCTTCGATTTATTGACATTTTCTTTACTCACTTTCAACATACATAGTTCATAATCATGAGAAATCATACAAGAATTTCTTTCAAAAGACTTTTTCAATATTTTATTGTTGCTGTAACGGGCAAAGAAACCGAATTCACCACGGGTAGTATCCGTAAGGCGATATTTATGCTCTCCATCCCCATGATTTTGGAGATGATGATGGAATCTATTTTTGCCATCGTCGATATCGCCTATGTAAGCCAAGTCAGTGTAAATGCCGTAGCGACCATTGGTCTGACCGAGTCCGTAGTCACTTTGGTATACGCCGTTGCTATCGGTCTAAGTATGGCGGCAACTGCCGTTGTTGCCCGTAGAATCGGGGAAAAAGATATTCAGGGCGCTCGGGAGTCTGCCGTGCAGGCCATCGCTTTAGGTGTCGCAGTTTCTTTTCTGGTCGGTATCATCGGATTTCTATATGCAAAGGAAATTTTGGCATTGATGGGAGCCGAACCCGAATTGATAGCCGAAGGATACGGCTACACGCAATTATTAATCGGGGGTAACATCACTATTTTGTTGTTATTTTTGATCAATGCCATTTTCCGAGGTGCGGGAGATGCCTCCATCGCCATGTGGGCTTTGGTACTCTCCAACGGACTCAATATTATCTTGGATCCCATTTTTATCTTCGGATGGGGCCCGATTCCCGAATACGGGGTTATGGGTGCCGCCATCGCGACCAATATCGGTAGGGGAACGGCGGTACTTTTTCAATTGGCCGTTCTTTTCTTTGGATGGAGCCGCATACAGATCGGATTTCGAGATATAGTTATTCGACTAAAAGTGATGCTAAACCTCATTAAAGTCTCCATGGGTGGTATTGCACAGTTTCTGATAGGTACTTCAAGCTGGGTATTTTTGATGCGGATGATGTCCGAATTCGGCAGCGAAGTATTGGCCGGGTATACTATAGCCATTCGCGTAATGCTTTTCACTTTGATGCCCTCATGGGGTATGAGTAATGCTGCGGCGACTTTGGTCGGTCAGAATCTTGGGGCAAAAAAACCTGCACGCGCGGAAATTTCCGTTTGGAAAACCGGAAAGTACAATGCCTATTTCATGGGTGTGGTTTCCTTGGTGTATCTATTTTTTTCCAACGATATCGTTGGGTGGTTCAATGATAATCCTATTGTAATAGAAAATGGTGGACTCTGCCTCCAGATTATTGCTTTGGGGTATATCTTTTACGCTTATGGCATGGTACTGACACAGGCTTTTAATGGAGCGGGCGATACCGGTACACCGACAAAAATCAATTTGGTCGCTTTTTGGTTGTTCCAACTGCCGTTTGCTTATGTAGCGGCCATAACCTTCGAACTGGGAGCGATGGGCGTATTTATTGCGATTACGGCGGCCGAGGTTCTGTTGGCCGTAATTTCTATGGTCTGGTTTAAAAGAGGGAACTGGAAAAAGGTTCAGGTATGATTATTGCCAAACTTTTGTAACTTTCTGTAGCCAATCAGTATTAGAAAAAGAAAACGGTCTTTATAATTAAAAAAAAGACAAAAACGATTATAACGACATTAGAGCCATCCAAATTTGACTCCTTTGGATTTAAATTAGTGGTAATTCGTGAAATTCGTGTCAAGTATAGACACTAATTTCACGAATTATTACCAAAAAGTCTCTTAGTTACACTATTATTTTAAATTTTAAAAAGCATGTTTTTTCGCCCATGTTTAGTGCTATTTTTTCTTTTTTCGGTCACTTGGTGCGGCGCCCAAAAAAAATTTGCATCCGGTAATTCGGTTCCTGCAAACGCCATAGATGCAGAGAAGATATATTTGCAACTTACCGGAAAGGCATTCAACACCTCGGAAGTCATTTGGTTCAAAGCTTTTGTAACTAATGCTTTCGATAATTCCCCTTCAACTACCAGCGGGGTTTTACATGTTGAACTGATCGAACCCATCGAAGAGCAAATAGTGGACAGCAAATTATTGAAATTGGAGAAAGGTGCCGCTGACGGCGCTTTTCAACTTCATGGCAATTATCCCGAAGGAAAATACTTGATTAGGGCCTACACTGAATGGAACAAGAATTTCGGTACCGATTTTATGTATTCCGCTTATGTAGACGTTTTTCACTTTAAAAAGCCCGAAGATAGGGTCGATCCGATCCGGGATATTACGATTACCAAAGAATCGAACAAAGGGATGCTCTCCGTAGCTACAAAGATATTTCCACATGAATTGGATAGTTTGCACAATGGTAAGGCCATGTTATACCTAAACTGGAAAGATGGAAAGGACTCCGTTGAAATCAAACAAAAAAAAGAAAATCCTATTTACATATCACGCGACATTGCCAGTGACGTGAAAACTGTCGGTTACCGGCTAAAGACCCAAAACAAAAGCTATTCAAAGTCCGTTGTTCTAGATGAGAATTCCGGTTCATTGACTTTCTTTCCCGAAGGAGGTGCACAAGTAAACGGACTAAAAAGCACTCTAGGTTTTAAATATTTGAACTACAAGGGCAAGGGTGCAGAAATTGAAGGGGTAATCGTCGATGAAGCGGAAAATCAGGTTTCCACCTTTAAAAGTAACCACCTGGGCATGGGCAGAATCGACTTGGTGCAAGAAATTGGAAAGCGCTATTTTGGCGTAGTGCAGGCTAAAAACGGAAACACGTACAGATATCCCGTTCCAACGGCTAAAGCACATGGTGTGGTGATGCAGATTGTTGATAGAAAAGCTTTCAAACTTATCGTTCTGGACATGAAACCGAAAAATACGGATAGTATTTTCATCAAATTGTATCATCGCGGAAAAGATATTTATATGCTACGGGCATTGATGAAAAACGGGAAGTTCAGATATGCCCTTAAAAGCAAGTTGTTACCAAACGGACTAATAGGGGCGACGCTTTATAATTCAAAACAGAAGCCGATAGCCGAACGTCATTTTTACAATCATAGGCCCAGCGACAACCTGAACATTAAAATAGAAATCGATAAAATCGAATATGAGGTACGTGATAGCGTTGTAGTTCGAATTCACTCTAAAAGTGACAAACGACCTGCACCAGCTTCCATATCCTTAATGGCCATAAACCGAGACTACTTTGAGAAGACCAACCTTACACAACGAAATATAGTTTCTTATTTTATGTTGGAATCGGATATTCGAGGTGAAATTGAAGATCCCGCCTATTATTTTAAAGACGAGAAACATCTAAGGGATTTGGATTATTTGATGCTTACCCAAGGCTGGACGAACTATAAATACGACAAGCCCCAAAAACCTAAAATAAATAAGCCAGAAAAGGGCTTGGCACTTTCCGGCACCGTTGGTGGCGTACAGAATCTTAAAAAGAAAAAGCGCTTTGAAGACGAGAAGTTTGATCTGGTCTTGATGACCTTTGGGGAAAACGCAAATGTATACCAACAAGAAATCGATAGAACGGGGTATTTTAATTTTGATTTACAGGAAAGCTATGGAGATGGTAAAAAATTCGTGATACAACCTGCATCTTCCGAGCGTAAAAATGCCAATTTCAAAGTGAATATAAGTGAAAGAAAAATTCCCGAAATCGAATATAAAATTGAGGATGTTATCGCTCCCGTAGATACCGTAATAGAAAAAACGGTAACCGAAAGGATTGTTAATGATATCGCTCGTGACCCGTATTTGTTGCCCAACACCATAGCCCTGAACGAAGTGGTGGTCAGCGACTACTTTCTGACTCCCGAAAGGGAGGAAATGAAAAAATTACATGGTATGCCAGATGTCGTAATCAACGCTAAAGAACTGTTGGCCAAAGAAAAGAACTGGACCGGTAGACTTTATTCTTGGTTATTGTTCAATTTTCCACAAGAACTTGACGTCAGAAGGGTAGGTGGTGCTTCAGGATTTTTATACGCAAGTGTTTTTGGCGCTGGCTTTACTTACGTTTTAGTCGATGGTATACCTGTTACTTGGGACTTTTTTAGTATAATTCCCGATATACCTATTCGCGCCGTTAAAAGTGTTGAACTGATAAGAAATACTGCGACTGCTAACCGCTATTTTTGCGATGTATTCCCTCAATCTTGTGGCCCAGCTTCACCTCCGGCCTTTCCCGCAATATTAGCGATCTATACCTATTCGGGCAAAGGGCTTTTTGGAGCTTTCCCAAAGAAAACTAATGTTTTGCGTGCCTCTGCACTTGAGTTTTCCCCGAAAAGGGAATTTTATGGTCCTGAATATGATCACGCTGATGACAATGATGGTGCGCCAGACCTGAGAACATTGGTCCATTGGCAACCGAATATCAAAACCGATGCCCAAGGAAATGCCACCGTAAAATTTTTTAATGGCGATATATCTGGAAAGGTTTTGATAATTTGCGAGGGCATCGGTAGGGGAGAAGGCGGAATAGGCCGTAGCGAAATATCTTATGATGTCATTGAATAGGTTTTTGCATTTGAATTCCTTATCAGATTTTGTATTTGGACACTTTCGATTATAATATGGCAAAAGTTATTTTGTAATTTCACCTTTTTAAAAGAGGCCGCAGTGGCCTTCATATTTAAAGTCTATGGAAAATAAAAAAAAAGGACTGAATACCATCTGTACCCATGTTGGCGAAGTGGAAGACTTACAGTTCAAGGGAGCGATTTCGCCTTTGTACATGAGTACGTCATATGCTTTTGAAGATGTGGATGTTAAGCGTTACCCCAGATATTTTAACACCCCTAATCAAGAAGCCCTTTGTAAAAAAATAGCTGCCCTTGAACATACCGAAGCTGCCTTGATTTTTGGTAGCGGTATGGCAGCCATTAGTACGGCCTTGATGGCTTTTTTAAAAGCGGGTGACCATATCGTGCTGCAGCAGACCCTTTATGGAGGTACTTACAATTTGGTCACGGAGGAGTTCCATAAATTCGGTATTGAATATTCGTTTACAAAGGGATGGTCCCAAAAGGATTTTGAGAAGGAAATCAAAAAAAATACCAAAGTCATCTATATCGAGACGCCTTCCAATCCCTTATTAACGATTACCGATTTGGAAGCTATTGGAAAACTATCCAAAAAATACGGTTTGGTCTCTATGATAGACAATACGTTTGCAAGTCCCGTAAATCAAAATCCCGTTGATTTCGGAATCGATGTGGTCATCCACAGTGCAACAAAATATATGGGTGGTCACTCCGATATTTGTGCGGGTGCCGTAGCATCTTCAGAAGAGAACATACAGCGTATTTTTGCCCTGGCCAAGAATTTAGGCGGCAGTCTCAGCGATCAGACTGTATGGCTTTTAGAACGGAGTATGAAGACTATGGGCATACGGGTAAGAGCGCAAAACGAAAATGCCCAGCGAATGGCAGAATATCTATATAATCATGGGGATATTTCGGCGGTTTATTATCCCGGATTGCCAAGTCATCCCGATCATAAACTTGCAAAATCACAAATGAAGGGTTTTGGTGGTATGTTATCCTTTGAGCTGAAAGACACTTTTGATGCTTCAGATTTCCAGAAAGCCTTAGGTTTGATAAAATCTTCGATGAGTTTGGCTGGTGTAGAAAGTACGGTTCTTTCCCCATCAAAAACATCGCACGCACTTTTGGGTGCGGAAGAAAGGGAAAGGCAGAAGATCAGGGATGGCCTGATACGTTTTTCGGTCGGTATTGAAGAAACCGAAGATTTGATTGCCGATATTGAACAGGCACTTGAAAAGGTGAAAAGAATTGTCAGTATGCATTAGGCAAAATAAATTCAAGGTTTAAAACTACTTCATAGTTTGGTTCAAGGTTCAAAGTTGTTTTACCGCAAAGCTCAAACGCTTTGAACCTTGAACCTGCCGCAAGGCAGAATTGAACTTTGAACTTTGAATTTGTGTTTGAACTTGAACTTAAACTTGAAATGAAACTAGATATATTAGCCTTTGGCGCCCATCCCGACGACGTAGAATTGGGTTCAGGAGGCACTATTGCCAAAGAAATCGCGAAGGGAAAGAAAGTCGGAATCGTCGATTTGACAAGAGGTGAATTGGGAACACGTGGTTCGGCGGAAATCCGCGATAAAGAGGCATCGTTAGCAGCAGAAATTTTAGGTATTTCCGTACGTGAAAATTTAAAATTTGCAGACGGTTTTTTTATAAATGACAAGAAGCATCAGCTAGAAATTATCAAAATGGTCAGAAAGTACCAGCCGGAAATTGTCTTGTGCAATGCCATTGAAGACCGTCATATCGACCATGGGAAGGGTAGTGACCTAGTCAGTAATGCCTGCTATTTAAGTGGATTACTAAAAATCGAAACGAAACTTACAGGTAATGACGAATTTCAAGGGCCATGGCGACCAAAAGTAGTATACCATTACATTCAATGGAAAAATATAGAACCTGATTTCGTTGTTGACGTAACAGGTTTCATTAAAAAGAAGTCGGACGCCATCTTGGCGTATTCATCGCAATTTCACGACCCAAAAAGCGATGAACCTGAAACCCCTATAAGTAGCAAAAACTTTATCGATAGCGTACATTATAGAGCTAGGGACTTAGGGAGGCTAATCGGTGTTGAACATGCAGAAGGCTTTACGGCCGAAAGGTATGTGGCGGTGAACAGTTTGAACGATTTGATTTAAGCTGTCTTTTTATATTTTTTCTTGGATTTTGGAATGGTAAAATGAAAAGTACTGCCTTTTCGGGGTATGCTTTCGACCCAAATGGCCCCTTCGTTTTTCTCTACCATTTCTTTGCACAATGAAAGGCCAAGACCGGTTCCCTTTTCATTGTTTGTACCGTAGGTGGTTCTATTTTCGTTTTCGAGAAAGAGTTTCTCAAGGGTTTCCTTATCCATACCCACACCTGTATCCCGTATTGAAATTTGCCAATGTTTTTGTTCTTCAAGGGAGGTTATCGTGACCATTCCGTTTTCAGGCGTGAATTTTAGGGCATTACTGATTAAATTTCGAATTACAATATCGATTTGATTTTCATCTGACCAAGCCATTGTATTCGAAGCCAATTGACTGGCTAATTTAATTGATTTGTTTTCGGCAGTTTCAGCAAGTAAATGAATATTTTCTTCAACAATAGATTCTATAGCGACTACCGAGGGTTTTGTAACTGCACCGTTCATTTGTGTTTGGCCCCAGCTGAGAAGATTATTCAGGGTAAATGAAATATGGTCGATGTCGTGACTTAACTTTGGCAGGAACTCCATAAATTCATTTTGGGCAATTTCCCCATCTTTATATAGTTTAAGTAAGCCCTGAAAAGCACCGATAGGGCCGCGCAAATCATGTCCGATAATGGAAAATAGTTTGTCTTTAGTTTGATTTATTTCTCTAAGTTCATAATCACTTTCCTCTAAATCTCGGGTCTTTTCTTTGAGTTCGGTATTTAAATTTTTCTGTATTTTTTCACTACGGTGCACTAAAAAAGTTACAACGATAAAAATTAAAAGAATGGCCAAAGCGGCATAAACGTAGCTTCTTTGCGTGGCCAGTTGTTTTTTGTTTTGCGCTATCAAATCATTTTTCTGTTTTTCATGCTCCATTTTGGTTTTTAGCATGCTAAGGCTCTTTCTGTTTTCGTTACGGGAAAGTGTATCTGATAAAGTTTGATAGATTTCGTGATATTTTAGCGCCCCGGCATAATCTTTTTTATTCTTGTTGACCTTATAAAGGGTTTTCGCACATTTTTGCTGACCTTCCTTAAATTTGATCTTATCGGAAGTTTCAAAAGCTTCTAAAGCATATTTTTCAGAAATACTATCTTGCTTCAGCCCCAAATAGGCCTCGGCCATGCCATTTAGCAAATCTATTCTACCGCGATCGTCGTCAAGATTTTTGTGTAACATTTCACTTTGATTGTACCAATAAAGCGCCCATTTATGTTTATTTTCTTTTAAGTAGGTTTTACCCTTTATTTCATAGGCATATGCGAGCCAGTCCATTATTTGAAGTTTCTCGAAAACTGAAATACTACTATTTGCATTGTACATTGCATGCTCCAACTTACCCATGTCGGCATAAAGCGAAGCAATATTGCTCATGGTCATAGCGGTATTGGCTTCATCACCTAATTCGCTATTTATTTTTTTTACTTTTTTGTAGAACTCCAAGGCTTGAACATAGTCTTTTTGAGAGGTATATAGGTTCGCAACATTTTCGTTCATTATTGACTGCATGAGTAGGTCATCATATTGAATGGCGATATCAATGCCTTCTAAATAATTATTTAAGGCCTTGGCATAATCACCTTTATAACCAAATTCTCCCGCTAGGTTATTTCTACCTGTTAAAATAAGATCTTTATTGTCTGTGCTTTCACCAAGAGAAAGCGATTTTTTGTAGTGAATTATGGCTTTTTCATGCAAACCCTTGTCCGAGTAATAATCGCCTAGACCTACCAAAGCATAACTTTCCCCTGTTTTATACGCAGCCGACTTGCTATATTCGAGTGCTTGCTTTGATAGTTGAAGAAGACTGTCTGATTTGTAGAATCGTTGTTCTCGAGCCAATGCATTCAAAAGATTGATGTAGATAGTGTCTTTTGTGCTGAAATTAATACCAGCTTTAATCCTTACAATTTCTCTTTGTAAACTATCTTTATCGTTTTGCTGTGCCGATAGCGATAAATTGAATAGAAAGATTGCACCCAAAAAAAAGTATCTTATTTTGAATGGACAGAAGAAGTTAAAAAAACGCGGCTTATCGCGGTGCATATTTGGGACTAATTGGTATTACAAAAATAACCGAAGGCCACGGGTAACTCTAATTAATGTTGTGAAATGCCGAAAATTGTGTGTTTTGTCGTTAGTACCAGGTATTTCATCGATTTTTTTGATATTTCGGAGTTTTTGAAAATTAGTCAAATGGGTCAAGCTCATATAAGAAAATAACGTCTATTTTATTTTGACAGATCATTCAAAAAAAATTACCTTTGGCATCGCTTACAAATGGTGGTTGTAGCTCAGCTGGTTAGAGCGCTGGTTTGTGGTACCAGAAGTCGCCGGTTCGAACCCGGTCTTCCACCCGATAAGTTGATTTGAAGCCCTGTCTTTTCGGACGGGGCTTTCGTTTTTAAAGACGTTCTAAAAAAAACCTCGTCTGGTAAGACGAGGTTTTTTTAGTGGATGAACATTTCTGTTACTTCGAAACTTTATCGACAATTACCCGTTGTTCGCGGTTGGCCACTTCCCAAGCGGTATAGAAAATTAAACGGGTTCGGTTTTCCAAAAGGTCATAGTTGATTTTATCGGGCGTATCGCCGGGTCGATGATAGTCATCGTGCGTTCCGTTAAAATAGAAAATGATAGGAATGTTGTTCTTTGCAAAATTGTAGTGGTCGCTACGATAGTAGAATCGGTTGGGGTCGTTTTCGTCGTTGAACGTGTAATCCAATTCAATGTTTGTATACTTTTCATTAACAAATTCAGAAAGTTCATGCAAATCGGTACTCAATTTATCTGAACCGATCAAATAAATATAATTACGTTCTCCATCGCGTTTAGGGTCTATACGGCCGATCATATCGATGTTGAGGTTGGCAACTGTTTTTTCTAATGGAAAAATCGGCTCAATATCCGTATAATACCGTGAACCTAATAATCCTTTTTCTTCACCGGTTACATGTAAAAAAACCACCGATCTTTTGGGGCCTTGACCTGCATCTGCAGCATTTTTAAAAGCCTGTGCTATCTCTAGAAGCGCCACACTGCCCGATCCGTCATCATCAGCTCCGTTGTTGATTTCGCCGTTGGCGGTAACACCGATATGGTCTAAATGCGACGAAATAATCAGGTATTCATCGGGTTTTTCGGACCCTCTCAATATAGCTGCCACATTCTCTGATTCAACACCTTCGTCTTCACTTTGAACAGCTAGTTTAATGGGTAAGGATAAAGTTTTGGGCTTATTGTCAGTTTCAATTTTAGGCATCAGCGCTTTCGCCAAATTGGCATTGATCAGAAATGTAAAAAAGCTACCGGCCTTATCTTGGCTCAGTTCCATTCTACCACTATCATTGTTTTTCATGTAGTCGAACCTACTCTTGAAACGCGGAAAATTTCCTTCATCGAAATACAGAACTCCTTTGGCCCCTTTGGCCGTTGCCAGCTCCATACGTTTCCCCATAGATTCTGACATATTGCTCCAAACTGATTTTTCTTTGGTGCCCGAAACTAAATAATTACCGTTTTCGGCGATAGGTTCCCCAGCTTTTACCAAAATTAATTTGCCTTCTACATCCAATCCCTCGAAATCGGAATAGCCATCGGTCTCAATACCATAAGCGGCATAAACGATATTTTCATAACTGCCCTGTGCTTTTGAGAATGTGAGGAAATCGGTTCCCAACGGAAACTCTTCTCCATTTACAGTTAGCGAGCCTTTGGGTAATTGGCTGACCTCTAAGGGTACATTCTGAAAATAGTCTCCATCTTTTTTTGCGGCCGGAATGCCCAATTTTTCATAATGCGCCTTTAGATACTCCACAGCTTTTTTTTGGCCAGGTTTACCGGTTTCCCTTCCTTCGAACTCGTCGGAAGCATATGTATATAAATGTTCCTTTAGTTCTGCTTCGGTGATTGTTTCGGCAAAATCTTTCGGGTCGTTCGCAACAGCGACGATTGTTTCGGTTTTATCGGAAACCGTTTTCTGAGAAGAGTTGCAGCCAAGGGCCAACCCGATAAATAGAATAGCGAATTTTTTCATTATATATATTTTATTGTATCAATTTTTTATTTGCAAAATAGGGCGTTTGTTCCGTCGGTATGCTAACAAAGGTCGTTCAAGATTTTATATAAATCCGTGGCTGACTTCTGAGTGTTTTCGTTCGCAAATCGATAATTCGCCAAAAATAAAGAAAACAAATAGAATGTGCCCGTAACCGGACTTCAAAATCGAGGTAGCAGTCATTTGTTTTTTTGGTATCTTAACCGTCATTCTGAACACAGTATAATAAGCTTTTATATGAAACTTCTAAATTACATTTCTTTCTTTCTGGTGCTCGGTATTTCTTTAATTTCCTGTAAAGAGGAAAAAAAGGAAAAAGAAGTCGAGGCTACAACTGAAGTACCCACCGGTCAATTCTCTAAAACTATGGACAGTAAAAATTTTGAAACCGTTATCGATGGTGATTCCGTGCGATTGTACACCCTAATCAATAGTAATGGTATGGAGGTCACAATGACCAACTACGGCCAACGTATTATTTCTTTGTTTGTGCCGGACAAAAATGGGGATTTTGAAGATGTCGTGCTTGGCTACCCTAAAATTGAAGACTACACGGCCAATAAAAATTTCTACGGAGCGACCGTTGGTCGATACGGAAACCGGATAGCCAAGGGCAAGTTTTCCATCGATGGAAAAACATACGAGCTGGCAAAAAATAATAACGGAAATCACTTGCACGGTGGCGAAATCGGTTTTGAGAGTGTGGTTTGGAATGTAGACAAAGCGACTGAAAACGAGATAGTTTTCAGTCGAACTTCTCCCGATATGGAAGAAGGTTATCCTGGGAATTTAGTGGTTAAGGTAACGTATGCTTTAACTAACGATAATGAGTTAAAAATCAGCTATAAAGCGGCTACTGACAAGTCAACTGTTGTTAATCTGACCCACCATTCTTATTTCAATCTGAAAGGAGAAGGCAACGGCACGGTCAACGACCATATTTTAATGTTGAATGCGGATGGTTTCACTCCGGTCGATGCGGGATTGATTCCCACCGGAAAAATCGAAAAAGTTGTAGGAACGCCGTTCGACTTCACGAAACCAAAACCCATTGGGGCAGATTTAGAAGTAGATTTTGAGCAACTGAAACTGGGCAACGGTTACGACCATAACTTTGTGTTGAACGAATCCCCGAAAAATTCCGAAGGTCTGGTTTTGGCAGCGAGGGTTACCGAGCCTTTAAGTGGTCGAACGCTTGAAGTGTATACCGATGAGCCGGGCGTTCAGTTTTATGGCGGTAATTTCTTGGCAGGTTCCGATGTTGGTAAAAGCGGAAAACCCTATGTTTTTAGAGGCTCTTTTTGTCTAGAAACACAGCATTTTCCAAACTCGCCGAATCAACCTGGTTTTCCTAGCACTCTTTTGAATCCAGGGGAAACCTATACTTCTAATTGTACCTATAAATTCGGAGTAGAATAATCGAATGTGATTTCTATCAATTGTATTATTGGTTCTGCGAAGGATATGCAGGTAATTCTAAAACCTTAGTATCTCCAATGAAATTTCCGGTAATGGAAAAAGGACAAATGGAGCAAGGAAGAAAGGCAAATGAATTCTCGGGAAGGGTAAAACTCCAACCACCGGCTAAAATTTATCCTTTTTGCCCAATACCTGTCTTTCCTCTTTACTCTTTTCGTCCTTTTGTCACAATCAATATCACATCCAATTCTCTTTCATAAAAAAGTTAATAAAACAATATTATTATTGAGTTATGGTAAAGTGAGAGGGAATTATGCCCTTAAATTTCTTGAATTGCCTATTAAAATTCGAAATTGAAGAAAAACCAGATTTTTCCGAGATTTCTAAAATAGATAATTGGCCGCCGTTTCGTAATAAAAGTTGGCAGGCGTGTTCGATGCGAAGTTCTATCAAGAATTGAAAATAGGTTTTGTTCGTGTGTTGCTTAAAGAATCTACAGAAAGCGTTGGGCGTCATATACACAAGAGCGGAGGCGGTATCGAGATCGATTTCTTTCTGAAAATTGGTTATCGTATAATCAAAAATGGTTTGCATACGTTTTCCTTGAGAATCCCCTATTTTTTTCGGATATAAAAATTGCGTCAGTGCCCTCTTTTCGACGACACAGAGTTTCTGTAGTAGTTGCAGAAATTGAATAAAACGGTCGAGTTTGTTCAATCGTGATATTCGCAGCATCATACTTTTAACCGTACTGACTTCCGAAAGAACTTGAAAGCTTTCTTTGGCCATTTCGAAGAATGGCTTTACTTCCTCTAAATCCGTCAATTCAAAGAATGTAGCGCCGAAAGTTTTATCCGTAAAAAATAACGTAACCATATGGGCGTCTCTTTTGCCCTTTTCATTGCTGTATATGTGAGGGCTATGTGGTCCGATAACAAAAAAATCATCTTCTTTAAATGGGTGCACACTATCACCAACAATTAGTTTACCCTTTCCCTCTACAATCAAACTTAATTGTATTTCTTCATGTTGATGCAGTTGATTGTAGAATATAGGGGTAATGTCTTCTTGAAAAATCAGGTTTTCATGTAATGGTTTGGCAATCTGAAAGGGATAGACTTTCATGAACAAAAATTGAGTATATATATCTATGTTATTTCAAAATTACCATTATTTAAGGTAAAATAGTCTCAATTTTGGTTAAGATGTAATCATTTAATCAGGACTCTTACTGGTAATTTTGTTCTTTAATCATTAGAATTCCCCGAGGCTCTGCCTCAGAGGTTTTAGAGGAAAGTTTGAAAACGGATGGTTTTCATAGAACTAAAAATTAACTTTCTTCCGTTGAATACCTCGTGGGCTTGCCCCGAGGATTATTTATTAAATTAAATAGTTCTATTATGCAATTCGATTGGAAAGGGGTAATGCCCGCAGTTACAACAAAGTTTACCGATAACGACACGCTCGACCTTAAAATGTTCGGCAAAAATATAAATGCTCAAATAGAAGCCGGCGTACATGGTATTGTACTAGGCGGTTCTTTGGGTGAAGCGAGTACTTTGACCGCCGACGAAAAGAAGGTGTTGATCAGAGAAACCGTTGCTATCGCAAATGGAAAGGTTCCTATTATAATGACCATTGCCGAGCAGGCCACAAAGGTTGCTATCGAAGCAGTACAAGATGCTGAAAAAAGCGGTGCCGATGGTTTAATGATTCTTCCACCGATGCGCTATAAGTCGACTGATCGTGAAACGGTGGCTTACTTTAAGGAAATCGCAAAAAGTACAGACCTTCCAATAATGATTTATAACAACCCTATCGATTATAAGATAGAAGTTACCGTAGATATGTTCGCAGAGTTGATGGAACTAAGTAATATTAGAGCGGTCAAAGAATCTACCCGAGACATTATAAATATCGGAAGGCTGCGAAATCGTTTCGGTGATAGCCTAAAGATCTTGACCGGTGTGGACCCTTTGGCACTCGAAAGCCTTCTGATAGGAGCCGATGGATGGGTCGCGGGACTTGTTTGCGCCTTTCCGGCTGAAACCGTGGCCATCTACGAACTCGCAAAAGCGGGTTACGTAAAAGAAGCGACCGAAATCTATCGTTGGTTTTTGCCTCTGTTAGAACTTGATATAAGTCCGCAATTAGTTCAGAACATCAAGCTTGCGGAAGTGGCTACCGGTATCGGAACTGAAAATGTCAGAAAACCAAGACTTAATTTACAGGGTGATGAGCGTAAAAGGGTACTTAAGGTTATCGAAGACGGATTGCGAACACGACCAATACTTCCTGATTATAAAAACTTGAACTCCGCACAAAAGTTTGCTTAAATACAGTCGCATCGACGATGCTTCAAGAAAACCGTAAAAAAAGGGAGATATATTATCACCCTTTTTTGCTTCAATTTATCCTTAAAAAATTCTTTCAAACTGTTCTTGACTCTTACGTGCAAATGTGCTAGATTTCATGGAAATACGAAAACCTCAAATACATCATAAATGATTACTGGAAAAAACTATATTGGAAATGAATTATCGGCCGAAGGAAGCAAAACCTACCACACCTTTAACCCGAAATTAAATATGGACACCGAGTGGAACTTTCACGAGGCTACAGGAGAAGAAATTGATGCAGCAGCAGCAAAGGCGTACGACGCGTTTCAGGAGTACAAAAACTTTTCAGGAAGTAGAAAAGCTGAATTTTTAATTGCCATTGCCGAAGAAATAGAAGCTGTTGGTGACGAACTTATAGATACCTATACCAAAGAATCGGGCCTTCCAGAAGGCCGTGCGAAAGGTGAGCGTGGTCGCACCATGGGGCAGCTAAAGGCATTCGCCGAACTACTTAAAGAAGGTTCTTGGGTGGAGGCAACCATTGATACGGCGCAACCCGAACGAGAACCTTTTCCTAAAACAGATGTTCGAAAGATATTATTTCCTTTGGGGCCTATCGCGGTATTCGGGTCCAGCAATTTTCCATTGGCGTTTTCTACCGCTGGTGGTGATACCGCCAGTGCCCTTGCCGCGGGTTGTTCGGTAATCGTAAAGAGTCACCCTATGCACGCAGGAACTGGCGAGTTGGTGTCTTCTGCAATACTGAAAGCTGCCGAAAGAACAGGTATGCCCGATGGTGTATTTTCAAATCTGAACAGTAGCGGTATTGAAGTTGGTCAGCAGTTGGTATTACACCCAAAAATAAAAGGAGTAGGGTTTACAGGAAGTATCAAAGGTGGAACCGCGCTATACAAATTGGCAAACGACCGTAAAGAACCGATTCCTGTGTTTGCCGAAATGGGCAGTATAAACCCAGTTGTGGCCTTGCCATCGGCCTTATCGGAGAAAGGTGCCGATTGGGCGAATCAATATGCAGGTTCGATTATGCTGGGTGCGGGGCAGTTCTGTACTAATCCGGGATTGATTTTAGGCATAAAAAGCACTTCTTTGGATGGATTCGTAGACACTTTGGGCACCGAAATCGAAAAGTTGGAGCCGACATGTATGTTGCACCCGAACATCCATACCAATTACGAAAAAGGAAAGCAAGAACTCTCTACCCAAGGCGGAACTAATGTCGTTGCGTCGTACGAAACATCGGTCGATCCAAATTATGGTCAACAAAAAGTACTTACCGTCAACGGAGCTAATTTTTTAAAGAACCCGAAATTACATCAAGAGGTTTTTGGCCCATTTTCAATTGTCGTGCGTTGTGCCGATGCCAATGAACTTACCGATGTATTGAATAAACTAGAAGGGCAGCTGACAGGCACTATACTAGGTGAAGCGAATGAGGTAAAGAAATTCGACAAAGTGGTCGATGCCTTACAGAGTAGGGTAGGACGAATTATTTTTAACGGAGTGCCCACTGGCGTAGAAGTTTGTCCATCAATGCAGCACGGTGGTCCGTTTCCGGCAAGTACCGATAGCCGTTTTACTTCCGTCGGCACTTCTGCAATAAAGCGCTGGGTGCGCCCTGTTTCATATCAGAACTGGCCACAAGATTCGTTACCGGATGCATTGAAAAATGATAATCCGCTGAACATTATGCGAGTAGTCGATGGTGTGCATACCAATTCAACAATCCAGTAGGAGTTAATTCTATCTCTTTTATGGCAAGAACTGTTTTTGACTGTATCGATGCACACACCTGTGGTAATCCGGTCAGGGTGGTTTCAAAAGGAGGTCCAGAACTCATCGGTAAGACCATGAGCGCTAAAAGACAGCATTTCTTAAAGGATTATGATTGGATTCGAAAAGGATTGATGTTCGAGCCGCGAGGCCATGATATGATGAGCGGAAGTATTTTTTATCCACCTAGCAATCCTGAAAATGATTTTGGAATTCTTTTTATCGAGACCAGCGGGTGCCTGCCGATGTGCGGCCATGGAACTATAGGTGCGATAACCATTGGTGTCGAAGAGGGTCTGTTGGCGCCAAAAATTCCAGGTAAAATTCGAATGGAAACCCCGGCAGGATTGGTGGAAATTGAATACCAACAAACCGGAGATAAAGTAGATTGGGTAAAACTGACCAATGTAAAATCGTATTTGGCGGCGTCCGAGCTGACTGTTGATAGTTCGGAGCTTGGAGAACTGATATTCGATGTTTCTTACGGAGGAAACTTCTATGCTATTATCGATCGACAATCCAATTTTTCGGGAATACAAAATTACTCGGCCGGTAAGTTGATTCAGTTCAGCCAAGAAATCCGTGAAAAAATAAATTTGGAGCATCCAGATAAGTTCGTACACCCTGAAGATGAAACTATTCGTGGTGTGAGCCATATTTTATGGGCAGGCAATACGATTGCACCTCAAGCTTCTGCACGAAATGCGGTTTTTTATGGAGACAAGGCCATTGATCGTTCCCCTTGTGGTACTGGTACTTCCGCGAGAATGGCCCAATGGTATGCAAAGGGTAAATTGAAAGTCGGAGAAGATTTTATACACGAAAGTTTTATCGGTTCACAGTTTATCGGAAGGGTAGAGGCCGAGACTTCGTTAGCTGGCCAAAAGGCCATTTATCCGAGTGTTCAAGGTTGGGCAAAGGTTTATGGTCACAATACGATTAGTATAGACGACGATGATCCGTATGCACACGGATTTCAAGTCATTTAATAAAAAATATAACAATGTAATATTCAATTAATGAGTTCAAATTCGTTATTACATTTGCATTAGAAAATTGATACATTGAAAAATATCATTATCATAGGCGGCGGTATAGTAGGTTTAAGTTCCGCCTACTTCCTTCAAAAAGAAGGCCATCAGGTCACGGTCATCGATAAATCCGATATTACTTCTGGGGCTTCTTTTGTCAATGCCGGTTACATTACGCCAAGCCATATTATTCCCATGGCCTCGCCCGGAATGATCGCCAAAGGCATAAAAATGATGTTCAATTCCGCGAGTCCGTTTTACATGAAACCCCGTTGGGATATCGATTTTTTCAAATGGGCATGGTACTTTCACAAATCATCTACCAAAGAAAAAGTTGCGAAAGCCATTCCTGTTATTAAGGATATCAATATACTGAGTAGCGCATTGTTTTCGGACATCAAGGCTTCTGGAGATTTGGGCAAATTTCAACTCGAACGAAAAGGGCTATTGATGCTTTATAAAACCGACGCGTCCCATAAGCACGAAATGGAGGTCGCACGAAAGGCCAGTTTTTTAGGACTGGAGGTATCAGAACTTGGTCAAAAGGAATTGAAAGTAATGGAGCCCAATGTCAAAATCGATGCCAAAGGAGCTATTCATTACGAATGTGACGCTCATACGACGCCGACTGAATTTATGCCGAAAATGGTAAGTTTTCTAAAAGAAGAAGGTGTCGAGATAAGAACTAACGAAGAGGTTCTTGATATTTCTACCGACAGCGGTAAAATAAAAGAAATAAAAACGACCAAAGAAAGCCTTTCTGCCGACGAGATAATTTTGGCCGCAGGTTCATGGAGCGGTAACCTTTCTAAAAAGTTGAGTATAAAACTGCCTTTACAGGCCGGAAAAGGCTATCGTATAAATGTAGAGCGACCAACGGGCATCTCGATGCCGGCCATTTTGATGGAAGCGAAAATGGCAGTAACACCTATGAACGGTTTTACCCGTTTCGCGGGTACGATGGAATTTTCAGGAATTAACGATATTATTAGAAAAGAACGGGTAGTTGCAATCGCCAAGGGCGCAAAAAGCTTCTATCCCGAATTGGAAATGCACAACCAAGAAATGGAGAATGCGAAAACCGGCCTGCGGCCCGTTTCTCCCGATGGACTTCCTTATATTGGAAAATCATCCAAATTCAAAAATTTGACATTTGCTACAGGGCACGCCATGATGGGGTGGAGTTTGGGCCCTGCAACGGGCAAATTAGTTTCAGAGATTATTGGCGGCAAAAAAACTTCTATGGATATTTCTGCTTTTTCCCCGGATAGAAAGTTTTAAGTAGGTTGAATCAAATCCCAAAGGTTTCCGTAAAGATCCTTGAAGACTGCAACTGTTCCATAAATTTCTTTTTTTGGTGGTCTGGTAAATTCTACTCCTTTGACGGTCATCAGTTGATAATCCCTCCAAAAATCATCCGTATTTAGAAAAAGAAAAACACGACCCCCAGTCTGATTGCCAACAGCTTTTTTTTGTTCTTTGTTTGCGGCCTTGGCTAGCAGCAGTGAAAAGCCGTTAGCGCCTTTTGGAGATACCGTTACCCATC
>ENA-ORXU01001474-ORXU01001474.1-marine-metagenome-genome-assembly--contig:-NODE-1474-length-19033-cov-3.187909_pt1 | contig 19033 bp, 16 predicted proteins | sample MGYA00237869_ERZ511484 | MGnify/ENA metagenome assembly ERZ511484
CGGAGCTGGATGCCGAAATCGGACATCTTGCCCTTGCGGCGCTGGCCGTGCTGGCCGGGGCCGTATTCGCGGCGGTTTACCGGGGATTTCGGACGGCCCCAGATGTTCTCGCCCATGCGACGGTCGAGCTTGTATTTGGACTGCGTGCGTTTGGTCATACTATCCTCTTCGCGGCGAAAATGCCGCTTCAACTGCAACGCGCCCTCCTCCTCCTCACTCTCGTGAAGCGACAGGCTTCCGCTTTCACGGACCACGGGCGCAGGTATCGGCCCCCCGAAACCGGAGGACGAGGCGGGTGCTATACCGCGACGGCCGGCCTGCGTCAAACGGGGATGGACGCCTTTCGCGCCGCCCGGTAAGTGTCGGGCCGGGAGTGACAACGGAGACGCGCCATGCTGTTCGAGAACCCGGAAGCCTTTCGTGACCGGCCACGGCGGTCGGTGGTGATCTTCGGCATGTCCGGGGTCGGCAAGACGCGGATCGCGAATTTCCTGCGCGAGGAACGCTGGTTCCACTACTCGGTCGATTACCGCATCGGCACCCGGTACATGGGCGAGCATATCGTCGACAATTTCAAGACCGAGGCGATGAAGTCGCCCCTGCTGCGCGATCTTCTGATGAGCGATTCGATCTATATCGCGTCGAACATCACCTTCGAGAACCTGTCGCCGCTGTCCACCTATCTGGGCAAGCCGGGCGATCCGGCGCGAGGCGGGATCGCGTTCGAGGAATACGTGCGGCGCCAGCGCGAGCACCGGGAGGCGGAAATCGCCGCGATGCTCGATACCGGGCATTTCATCGAGCGGGCCAAGCGGGTCTATGGCTACGACCACTTCCTCTGCGACACGAGCGGGAGCCTCTGCGAAGTGGTCGATCCCGACGATCCGGGCGACCCGGTGATGAGCGATCTGGCCGGGCATTCGGCGATCCTCTATATCCGCGAGGAAGAGAGCCATACGGAAGAACTGGCACAGCGTTTCGACCGCGATCCGAAACCGATGTATTACGACGAGGATTTCCTGCGCGGGGTCTGGGGCGATTATCTGCGCGAGACGGGGGATGCGCCCGACGCAGTGGACCCGGATGCCTTCATCCGTTGGGCATACCGGCGGCTGCTGTCGTGGCGCGGGCCGCGATACCGGGCGATGGCGGCGCGCTGGGGGTATACGGCGACGATGGCGGAAATCGCGGCGGTGCGGGACGAGGCGGATTTTCTGGAGCTGATGGGCGTGGTCATCGCGCGGCGATAGTCAGGCTGCGGGCGTCTCCGGAAAAAAAGCGGGATCGAGCACCTGTTCTGCCGTGTAAGGCAGGGCCTCGGGGAAAACCTCCTCGTAACGAGGATTGCGATCCGGTTCATATTCCTGAAACTCGGACAGCGCCCGCGCCCGTGCGAAAGCGTATTTTCTGTCGGCGATCCCTGCCACTTCACGTCGGAGACTCGGATTCGTTTGGAGCAGGTCCGATACTTCTTCCCGTTGAACGAGAAGCGTGGTTCGCCATTTGGCGGATGGGCGTCGATCAAGGCCGTATTCGTGCTTCAGCAGATGCACCAGCACGACGGTGATACGACTCGTCAGTTCCTTGCGTTGCGACTTGCCCAAGCTTTCCACCTCCTCGATCAGGTTATCCCAATCGATTCGCGACAGATCGCGCGTGCGGAGGGCCTCGGCCTGTTCCTCGGTCCAGACGAGGAAATCGGCGTCGTAACTGCCCCCCTCACCGGAGGGGGGCGGCGTGATGGTGCGCTGAACGTTCATGGGGGAACGATAGCACACCCTCTTCGCAGGGCAAGACGACCCGTGGTCAGGCCAGCGCCGCTTTCTCGTAATCGCTGAGGGGATGCGGCAGGCGGGCGAGCATCTCCTTGGGGCAGACCTGCCAGAACTTGCCGACATGGCGCTCCCATTCGTGCAGCAGGTCGGCGGCGTGGGGGCTGTCGGTCTCCTCGGCATGGCGGGTGATCAGGGCCTTCAACTCGGCTTCCCAATGCGCGCTTTCGATGCGGCAGGGGATGATCGTCTCGTCGTTGACGTGGTCGATGAAGGTTTCGTCCGGGTCGTAGACATAGGCCATGCCGCCGGTCATCCCGGCCCCGAAATTGTCGCCCGTCTCGCCCAGGATCACGATGGTGCCGCCGGTCATGTACTCGCAGCCGTTCGAGCCGCAGCCCTCCACCACCGCCGTCGCGCCGGAATTGCGGACGGCGAACCGCTCACCGCCCTGGCCGGAGGCGAACAGATGCCCGGCGGTCGCGCCGTAGAGGACGGTATTGCCGATGATGGTGTTGGCATGGGGTACGAGGGTCGAGCCGAGAACCGGGCGTACGACGACCGTGCCGCCGGACAGGCCCTTGGCGACATAATCATTGGCATCGCCGAACACGATCAGCTTCAGCCCCGGGGCCGCGAACGCGCCGAGGGACTGGCCCGCCGTACCGGTCAGCTTGATGGTCAACTGGTCGTCGACGAAGGCGTTGTTCATGCCGAAGCGCTGCACGATCTCGGAACTGACGCGGGTGCCCACGGTGCGCTGGACATTGCGGACCGAGTATTCGAGCTGCATCTTCTCGCCGTGCTTGAAGAAGGGCGAGGCGTCGCGGATGATCTTGGCGTCCAGCGTGTCCAGCACCGGCGTGCGCGGGCGCGTGCGGTCGAGGGTGGTGAGGCTGGAGCCGCCGGGTCCTTGCTCGTCGACGCGGACCAGCATGGGGTTCATGTCGAGATCGTCGAGATGGGCGTGGCCCCGGCTGACCTGCGTGAGCAGGTCGGTGCGACCGATGGCTTCCTCCAGCGAGCGCAGGCCCAGCGAGGCGAGGATTTCGCGGACTTCTTCAGCCACGAAGCTGAACAGATTCACGACCTTGTCCGCATTGCCGGTGAACTTCTCGCGCAGGCGGGGATCTTGGGTACAGACGCCGACGGGGCAGGTGTTGGACTGGCACTGGCGCACCATGATGCAGCCCATCGCGACGAGGGCGGCGGTGCCGATGCCGTATTCCTCGGCCCCCATCATCGCGGCGATGACGATGTCGCGTCCCGTGCGCAGGCCGCCATCGGTGCGCAGCGTGATACGGTCGCGCAGCTTGTTGAGCGAGAGCACCTGATGGGCCTCGGTCAGGCCCATCTCCCATGGCAGACCTGCATATTTGATCGAAGTCTGGGGCGAGGCACCGGTGCCGCCGTTATGGCCCGCGATCAGGATGATGTCGGCCTTGGCCTTTGCGACCCCTGCCGCGATGGTGCCGACGCCCGAGGACGCGACCAGCTTCACCGTGACCTTGGCGGTCGGGTTGATCTGCTTGAGATCGTAGATCAACTGCGCGAGGTCTTCGATGGAGTAGATATCGTGGTGCGGCGGCGGCGAGATCAGCGTCACGCCGGGGGTGGCATGGCGCAGCTTGGCGATCATGTCCGTGACCTTGAAGCCGGGAAGCTGTCCGCCCTCCCCCGGTTTCGCGCCCTGGGCGACCTTGATCTCCAACTCCTCGCAGTTGTTCAGGTATTCGGCCGTGACGCCGAAGCGGCCCGAGGCGACCTGCTTGATCTTGGCCATGCGGTTCGCGCCGTCGGTGGGGCGCTCGGCGAATCTGGGGTCTTCACCGCCCTCGCCGGAATCGGATTTCGCGCCGATGCGGTTCATGGCGATGGAGAGGGTTTCGTGGGCCTCCTGCGACAATGCGCCGAGGCTCATCCCCGGCGTGACGAAGCGTTTGCGGATTTCGGTGATGGAGGCGACTTCGGAGAGCGGCACCGGCTTGCCCGCCGGTTTGAAATCGAGCAGATCGCGCAGGTGGATGGGTTCGAGCTGGCGCAGGCCCGCGCTGTAGCGTTTGAACGCCTCGTAGCTGTTGGTATCGCAGGCCTTTTGCATCAGATGCAGCAGTTCGGCGCGCCAGGCGTGGTTCTCGCCATTGCGGCGATATTTGTAGAATCCGCCGATGGGCAGGGCGATGGCGTCCTCGCTCCATGCGCGCTCGTGAAGTCCTGCGGTCTTCTTCTGGATGCCGCCGATGCCGATGCCGGAGATACGGCTGGGCATACCGGGGAAGAATTCGGCGGCCAATGCGCGGGAGAGGCCCACCGCCTCGAAGTTGCAGCCGCCGCGATAGCTGGAAATGACGGAAATTCCCATCTTCGACAGGATTTTCAGAAGGCCCCCGTCGATGGAGGCCCGGAAGTTCCTGAGACACTCGCCCAGCGAACGGTCGCCGAGCAGGCCGCGTTCGTGACGGTCGCGGATGCTTTCCTCGGCCAGATAGGCGTTCACCGTCGTCGCGCCGACGCCGACGAGGACCGCGAAGTAATGCGGATCGATACATTCGGCGGAGCGGACATTGAGCGAGCAGAAGGTGCGCAGCCCCTCGCGAACCAGCCATGTATGCACCGCGCTGGCGGCGAGGATCATGGGGATCGCGGCGGCGTCGGCATCGGTGCGCTCGTCGGTGAGGACGATGTGGCCGACGCCGGACCGCACGGCTTCCTCCGCTTCGACGCGGATCTTCTCGATGGCCTCGCGCATGGCATTCCCGCCGCCCCGGACCGGGAAGACGCAATCGATGACCTTGACCTGATCCTGCACGGCCTTGCGAAGCGCATAGTATTCGCCGTTGAGGACGACCGGGCTTTCGAGGGTCAGGATTTCGGTCTGGCTGGAATCCTGATCGAGCACGTTCTTGAGATTGCCGAAGCGGGTCTTCAGGCTCATCACGCGATGCTCTCGCAGGGGGTCGATGGGCGGGTTCGTGACCTGCGAGAAATTCTGGCGGAAGAAATGCGAGAGCGGACGATACTGGTCGGAAAGGACCGCCATGGGCGTGTCGTCGCCCATGGAGCCGATGGCTTCCTTGCCCAGTTCCGCCATGGGATGCAGCGTCGCTTCCAGTTCCTCGATGGAATACCCGGCGGCGACCTGACGACGGCGCAGATCGGCCTTGTCGAACATCGGGCGGGCGATCTTGCCCTCCAGCATCGGACCGAGTTCGGTGATGCGTCCGGTCCATTCCTCGAAGGGCAGCGCGGCGGCGAGCTCGTCCTTGATCTCCGCATCGCGCATGAAGACGTTGCGCTCCATATCGACGCCGATCATCTGGCCGGGACCGACGCGGCCCTTTTCGGCGACGTCCTTCTCGTCGATCGTGACCATCCCGATCTCGGACCCCGCGACGACGAGACCGTCGGTGGTCAGGACATAGCGCATGGGGCGCAGGCCGTTGCGGTCCATGCCGCCGATGACCCAGCGACCATCGGTGCAGGCCAGTGCGGCGGGGCCGTCCCACGGCTCCATCACGGAGTTGCAATAGGAGTACATCGAGCGCCATGCATCGGGCATCGACGTGGCCTTCTTCGACCATGCCTCCGGTACCAGCATCGTCTTGGTCATCGGGGCCGAACGACCGGCGCGGACCATGACCTCGAATACCGCATCGAGCGCGGCGGAGTCGGAGCCACCATGGGCGATGACGGGTTTGATGTCGTCCTCGTGGCCCGCGAAGGAACCGGAAGCCATGCGGATTTCATGGCTGCGCATCCACTTGGCATTGCCCTTCAGGGTATTGATCTCGCCGTTATGGGCAAGCATCCGGAAGGGCTGGGCCAAGGACCATTGCGGGAAGGTATTGGTCGAATAGCGTTGGTGATAGATGGCGAAGGCCGAGATGAAATCGGGGCTTTCGAGATCGGGGAAGAACGACGCGACCTGCTCGGCCAGCATCATGCCCTTGTAGATGACCGAGCGGCAGGAGAGCGAGCAGACGTAGAAGCCCGTGACCTGCGCGGCGGCGACGGCTTTCTCGATGCGGCGGCGGATGATGTAGAGATCGCGCTCGAAGGCTTCCTCGTCGGTGCCGGTGGTGTTGGCGACCATGATCTGCTCGATCTCGGGGCGGGTGGCGTTGGCCTTCTCGCCGAGGACGGAGGTGTTCACCGGCACCTGACGCCAGCCGTAGATGCGATAGCCGAAGCGCAGGATCTCGGTTTCGACGATGCCGCGACAGGCTTCCTGTGCGCCGAAATCGGCGCGGGGCAGGAAGATCATGCCGACGGCGAGCCGACCCTCGCCGGGCCTGTGACCCGTGCGCTCGATATGGTCCTTGAAGAAGCCCTGCGGGATTTGCAGATGGATGCCCGCGCCGTCGCCCGTCATGCCATCGGCATCGACCGCGCCCCGGTGCCAGATGGCCTTCAGCGCCTCGATCCCCTTTTCGACCACGTCCCGACGGGGTTCGCCGTCGATGGCGGCGACGAAGCCGACACCGCAGGCGTCGTGTTCCTGACTGGGATCATAGAGGCCAATGGCGGAGGGTCCGTCCAGGCCGGGGATATGGGCATTGGCGGTCATGTCACTTCTTTCCTGCTGCGAATAGCCCCCTCACCTGTTCGCCTGTGAGGTCGCCGGTCTTGTTGCTGAAACCGTAATTGTCCGGTTTGCGGTCGATGAATATCTGCGAGCCGAAGGTCAGGTCGTCATGGTCATCTAGTGCGCCGGTCCAGACGGCAAGACCGCCGCCTGTCTTGAACCGCCAGAACAGATGCGTGCCGCATTTGCGGCAAAAGGCGCGCTCGCCGTGTTTCGAGCTGCTGTAGAAAGCGAGATGGGTCTCGTCGGCGATACGGATGGCCTCCGACGGCGTGGCGAAGGCGGGGCCGCCGCCCCAGCGCCTGCATCTGTCGCAGTGGCAAGCGTGGAAATGAGGACCATTGAGGTCTGCTTCGTAGGTGATCGCGCCACAAAGGCAGCGCCCGGTTCTCGTCTCGGCCATCGGTTCGGTTCCGCATGATTGGGGTTCTGGTCCAGAACCGAGACTGTCGGGGAACCCATTCGTCGATGGTTAACTGCATCGATTTTGCAACCCTACGGCAGATGGCGCTCATGGCGAGTCGCCTCCGAAGGCCGCAACCACCTCCGCGCCGGTCATGCGCTTCGTATTGCCCGTAAAAGCGTAGGTGCCGGGCTGCTCATCGACGAAGATTTCGCTGGTGAGGGGCAGGTCCTCCGTCTCGTCGAACGCGCCCGCGTAGACGACGGTGTAGCCGCCATCCCTCATCCGCCAGAAGAGATGCGTGCCACAGGCCTTGCAGAAGCCGCGCTCGGCGTGGTCGGAACTGGCGAACCACGCGACGGGGGCAGTATCGGGAAGGGTCAGGCTCTCGACGGCAGTGGAGAACGCAGGACCACCGCTCCATTTGCGACAGGTGGAACAGTGACAGGCCTCGGTGTGGGGTTCGGCCATCGCCGCCTCGAAGGCGACGGCACCGCAGAGGCAGCGACCGGAACGGGATGCGCTCATGTTCCTGCTCCATGCGGTTCTGCGGGGGATGCAGCCGTCAGGCAATCGGCTTGGGTGCGGCGGGGGATATCGTCCGCCAAGGCATAATGGGCAGGTCGATCGTCGGTCCAGATAGGCTCGAAGGTCGTGCCGACGGTGGCGTCGGGCAGCGTTCCGCATGGAGAGAAGGATTGAGGACAAGGCGCGCCGCAGGCGCGTTCGATGGCCGGATGAAGACTGCCGATGGAGAGCATCCGCCCTACTCCGCCGCGACGACGAATTCGGTCTTGTCACCCTCGACCATGTCGCCCTTCGTCTCGCCGTCGATATACGCCATGATCGAATCCGCCGCCTCGCGTCCATCGCGGATGGCCCAGACGACGAGGGACGCGCCGCGCACGATATCGCCAGCCGCGAAGACGCCGGGCATGGCGGTCTGGTGGGTGCGGAAATCGGCTTTGACGGTGCCCCAGCCGGTGACTTCGAGTTCGGGCTGATCCCAGAGCTTGGGCAGGTCTTCCGGCTCGAACCCGAGCGCCTTGACCACGAGGTCCGCCTCGATGAGATGGTCGGAGCCTTCCACCTCTTCGGGCGCGCGGCGACCATCCGGGCCGGGATTGCCGAGGCGCATCGAGATGGCGCGCACGCCGGTCACGCCGTTATCTCCACCCTCGAAGGCTTTGGGGGCCGAGAGCCAGCCGAAGACGACGCCCTCTTCCTCGGCATTCCCGACCTCGCGCATGGAACCGGGCATGTTCACCCGGTCGCGGCGATAGAGGCAGGTGACGGCTTTTGCGCCCTGACGGACGGCGGTGCGGACGCAGTCCATGGCCGTGTCGCCGCCGCCGATGACGACGACGTTCTTGCCGTCGGCGTCCAGAAGACCGGTCTCGAAGTCATCGACGCTGTCCCCGAAACTCTTGCGGTTCGATGCGGTGAGATAGTCGAGCGCCTGCACGATGCCGGGGGTGCCGGAGCCGGGGCCACCGATCTCGCGGGTCTTGTAGACGCCGGTGGCGATGAGCAGGGCGTCGTGCTTCTCGCGCAGGTCGGCGAAGGAGATATCCTTGCCGATGTCGCAGTTCAGTTCGAAGACGATGCCGCTTTCTTCCTGCTGCCGCACCCGGCGCATCACGACGTCCTTTTCCAGCTTGAAGCCGGGAATGCCGTAGGTGAGCAAGCCGCCCGCACGGTCGTAGCGGTCGTAGATCGTGACCTGCACGCCCTTGCGGCGCAGGGCATCGGCGGCGGCCATGCCGCCCGGTCCCGCGCCGATGATGCCGACGCTTTCGGTGCGTTCGGTCCGGGGTCTGGCGGGCTTGATCCAGCCTTCCTCCCATGCGGTATCGGTGATGAACTTCTCGATGGCACCGATGGTGACGGTGCCGTGACCCGACTGCTCGATCACGCAATTGCCTTCGCAGAGCCGGTCCTGCGGACAGATGCGTCCGCATATCTCGGGAAAGGTATTGGTGGATTGAGACAGCTCGTAGGCTTCTTCGAGTCGCCCTTCCGCCGTGGCCTTCAGCCAATCGGGGATATTGTTGTGGAGCGGACAATGGGACTGGCAGAAAGGAACCCCGCATTGCGAGCAGCGGGCCGATTGCTCGGCGGCTTTCTCGGTCGCGTACTGGCGATAGATCTCGCGGAAGTCCTCGCTGCGGGCATCGGCAGCGCGCTTCTCGGGAGTTTCGCGATCCACATCGACGAATTTGAGCATATCGGTCATCGTTCGGTTCCTCGCGCTGCGGGAGAATGCGGATAGCCGAAAATGTCGGGCATGGCAACTCGTTTCACCCAATTTACGACATATAGGCTGCCATATTTTTCAAATACCCCAAGCCAAATCACGTCAACCCTGCCTCAGTCACGTCGATATAGTCCCCTTTCGGACCTTTCATCATCGATGCCGGTTTGGTTATTGCTGCATTAAGTCCCGGTCCCTATAGCGGCGGCAGACCGTCAGCAGGGGCCATCCATGACCGTTTTCCATCTCGTTCTCGTCGCCATCGTACAGGGTATCACGGAATTCCTGCCCATCAGCTCGAGCGCGCATCTGATCCTTGCCCCGAAGGTCACGGGTGCGGTGGATCAAGGGCAGTTGATCGACGTGGCGGTGCATGTGGGGACGCTGGTGGCCGTGCTGATCGCCTTTCGCCGCGACGTCGCGGAGGGCTTTGCCGGCTTGCTGGACATGGCGCGCGGGCACTTCGATTCCAGGGCGGCGCGGCTGGCGCGCAATATCGTGATCGCGACGATCCCGCTGATCGTGCTCGGGCTGGTGTTCCACGAGATCGGGATGATGGACTGGATGCGCGCCGACGAGCGGGCGTTCCGGATCATCGGCTGGACCACGATCGTCTTCGGCATCCTGCTGTGGATCGCGGATCGCTTCGCGCCGACGCGGCGGTCACTGGAAAGCACGGGCTGGGGCGAGGCCGCGATGGTCGGGATCGCGCAGGCCATCGCACTGATCCCCGGCACGAGCCGGTCTGGCATCACCATGACTGCCGCGCGGTTCCTGGGGCTGTCGCGGACGGAAGCGGCGCGGTTCTCTATGCTGCTGGCCATCCCTGCGATCCTCGCGGGCGGCACCATCGGGGCGCTCGATATCGTGAAATCGGGCGATGCACAACTCGGGATGGATGCCCTCATCGCCGCCGCCCTCTCCTGCATTGCCGCCCTCGTCGCGATCAAGCTGTTCATGGGCTATATCGCGACGGCGACGATGACCCCCTTCGTGATCTATCGATTGATCCTCGGCGCGGTTCTTCTCTGGCTCGCCTATACCTGAGACACCGGAGGCCGCAGCGTCTTCACGCTTGAATTACGCTGACGTTTGGGGAAAGGTCGATGCCGGTACCGGGGGGTACCGATTGCCGGGGGGGTCATGGGACAACCGACAGTGCCTTTGCAGGGCGTGATCGCACCTGTCTTCACGCCATTCGACGACGACCTAAGCATCGCAACCGATCTGTTCGCCAGCCATGCGCGCACGCTCATGGCAACGGGGTGTGGCGGGTTGGTTCCCTTCGGCATGACGGGGGAGGCGCTCGCGATCAAACGTGACGAGCGGGTCGATGCACTCTGGGCCTTGAAGGAGGCGGGGATCGACCCCGCGCGGATGATCCCCGGCACCGGGCTTTGCAGCTATGGCGAAACGGCCGACCTGACGCGCGCCTGCCTCGATCTGGGCTGCGCAGGGGTGGTGGTGCTGCCGCCCTTCTGCTTCAAGGGCGTGAGGGATCAGGGGGTGTACGACTGGTATGCGAAGGTGATCGAACTCGTCGGCGACGACACGCGCCTCTATCTCTGTCATATGCCGCAAGCGACTGGCGTGGACCTGTCCGTACAACTGGCGCGCAGGCTGCATCGGGACTTCCCGGAGCAGATCGTCGGGATCATGGATGCTTCGGACAACTGGCAGAATACCCGTGCGCTGCTGCAGATAGAGGACTTCTTCGTCTATCCGAGTTCGGAGACGCTGCTGCTGGAGAGCATGGCACTTGGCGCGCCGGGATGCGTGACGGCAACGGCGAACTTCAACGCCCAGACCATGGTCGAGATGCTGGCTGCCCACGAAGCGGGGAGCCAGGAAGACGCCGCCCTCCTGCGCAAGACGATCATGGGTATCCGGGAAGCCACCGCTCAGGTCGGGTTCATCCCGGTCGCCAAGGCCTATATGGCGCTGAAGACCGGCGACGCGCGCTGGGCCAATATGCGCCCGCCCCATGTCCGGGCTTCCGACGCCGCCGCGCATGATTTCAGAAAGAAGATCGACGCCGCCCGCTGACCTCGCCGCATATTGATCCGTATTGATACAATTTTCTTGCAGATTCTCGATTTTTCGGCAACCCTGTCCCATAACGGTTCACACTGGACAGGGACAGGCCATGTATCGACCAGTATCGAATGAAGGTGACGGTCGCTTATGCCGAGCCGGCCATCGCAGCCTTTCGGCGAGGGTGTCGTGTGTCGCAACCGGTTGCAATCCGTTCGTCGGCGTGTCCGAGAAGACCGGAGAACGGGGCGGAAGCATTCCGTCAGGCGATGTCGCACGATACGAGCGGCGTGAACGCTGATGCTGCTCATCGCGGGAGGGGAGACGGACACCCAGTTGCAGCGAATGGTCTCGCGGGCGAAAGCGCGCGGCATTACCCTGACCACGCTCCTGCACAATGCCGAGAACGACCTGCCGCTCGTGTGGGATCTCGAAACCGGAGTCCTGCGCGTCGGAACGGCGGAAATCCGCGCGAAGGCAGCCTTCATCCGGCAGGACGTCTTCCGCTATCTCGCGACCAAGCGCGTGACGGATCAGACGGATGCCCGGAACTGGAAGGTGCTGTTCGACGGCTGGGTATGGTCGAACCCCGACATTCGCATCTTCAACCGCGATTTCGCGATGAAGGACGCGGTGAACAAGCCGCTCGCCCTCGTTCTGGCCCGCGATGCCGGGTTGCCCATTCCGCGCACGTCGATCCATGCCTCGAAGGACGAGGCGCGGGCTTCGCTGAAGCAGGCGCCGGTGGTCTACAAGCCCGTGGCCGGAGGCGATATGTGCCGGGAACTGGATGATCCGGCCCTCGACCGGGTGCTCAAGCCGCATCTTCCCCGCCCCTATATCTTTCAGGAACGGCTCGTCGCGCCCGACCTGCGCATCTTTCGCGTCGGGGAACGGTTCTATGCCTTCGAGATCGAAGCCGATGCGCTCGATTATCGCACGGTGGGCGGGGATGCGAAGATCAGGCGCGTGACCGTGCCCCTGCACCTGCTCGGGCCGTTGCGGAAGCTGACCAACCGGCTCGGCCTCACCTATGCGGCGGCGGATTTCAAGGCGAGCGCGGATTCGGACGCGCTGGTATTTCTGGAGGTCAATTCCAACCCGATGTTCGCCGCGTTCGACCACGCTTCGGACGGGGCGCTGGTGGATGGGATGCTGGACTGGCTGACCGAGCAATGATGCCGGTGATCCCGGAGCAGCAGGTCACGGGCGAGGATCAATAGAAGTCGAAACCGCCCCAGACGTCGCCGGCAGTCGCGTTCTCGACGAGGATGCTGTCACCCGAGGTGCCGTATTCGATCAATGTATCGTCGCCCCGTTCCGTCGTGGTGACGTCGCGCCATGTGGTCGCGCCGTCGCTGAAGACGATGTGATCGATTCCGGCCTCGAAATCGGTGATCGTATCCGCGCCGTCGCCCTGACGGAACTTGAAGCTGTCGACCCCGAGGCCGCCGCCGATGAGATCGTCTCCTGCCCCGGCGGTGATGAGGTCGTCGCCGTCACCGCCGTCGAGGAGATCATCGCCGGCATTGCCGAACAGCATGTCGTTGCCCGCACCGCCGGAGATCACATCGTCGCCCATGCCGCCGGTCAGCATGTCGCTGCCATCGTTTCCGATCAGGGTATCGTCGCCTGCATAGCCGTAGAAGGTCGAGCCGCTGCCTGCCGCCCTCAGGATATCGTCGAAGGCAGACCCCTGAACGATTTCGATGGAGACGAGAGTGTCGCCCTGCGCATGGCCGCCGATGCCGGTGCCCGTCGCCAGATCGACGCTGACGCCTGCATCCGAGGACCAGTAGGTTGCGGTATCGGTGCCCGAGCCGCCATCGAGATGATCGCCGTCTTCCGCACCGCGCAGGATGTCGTCGCCCGCCCCGCCATACATCGTGTCGTCGCCGCCCAGGCCACAGAGAAAGTTGTCGTCATCGCCGCCGATCATGAGGTCGTCGTGATGGGAGCCGCGCGCGCTCTCGATGCTGAATATCGTGTCGCCTTCGGCATCGCCGCCGCCGACCGTCTGGGTGCCGAGGTCGATGGTCACGGCCACTGCCGATCCATGGTAGTTGATCTCGTCGATGCCTGCGCCACCGTCGAGAACATCGGCTCCTGCTCCGCCATCGAGAAAGTCGTTTCCGGCATCACCCCGTATCGTGTCATCCCCATCGCCACCGTGAAGAAAGTCACGGTCGTCACCACCGTGAATTTCATCGTTACCGCCGAGACCGAAAATCACCTCATCGATACCAGCGCCGATAAAGATATCGTTGAATTCAGAACCAATGACAGTAAAGGCGGATGATGCGGGTGCAGACATGATTTCAAATTCCCTGGTTCGCTGTGTTGATTGAACAATAGGGACAAAACTCCGGCGCGACAACTTGTGTATATTCGCAATTCATAGCGAGGTTGTTCGAAATTTATATCATTATCATTTCATTATCCGTGTTTTATAATTCTTTTATATCGTTTGGCGATAGTTTTCGGAAGTTCTCGATTTTCAGTCGTGCAAATTTAAGTATACCAATAGTCGCTATAGACGAAAATGAAGCAGTAACAACCTCTTGCACAAATCAAGCACTCATTCTCGATTGTCGTCCTTTCATCTTTCGGTAATCGATCACCGTGGCCAGACGGCGAGGACGTTAAGGTCGTTAACGCTGTTTATCGCAATTTTTCCGCACCTTGGGAGAACGGGTATCCTTTCGTCCCCTGTGAAGCATTGCACTGCCCCGGAAACCGGTCAAAAGTGATCCCCGCGCTCTCGTTTCAACAGGATTTCCCATGCCAGACACCGACACGATCTGCGCTGATCTCGCCCCCACCGGCATTCTGCGGGTCGGGATCAATATGGCCAATATGCTGCTGGTCACGGATCGGGAAGCGGATGGCACGCCCGTCGGGGTCGCGCCGGACATGGCGCGGGCCATCGCGGCGCGGCTCGACCTGCCGGTGACGCTGCACCCCTATCCGATGCCCGGCGCGACCGCCGATGCGCTGTCAGCCGGGCAGGTGGATATGGTCCTGATCGCCAACGAGGCCGAGCGGGCCAGGACCATCGCGTTCTCGCCAGCCTATTGCGAGATCGAGGCGACCTATCTGGTGCCGGATGGCTCGCCCATCGCCGATCTCGCCGATATGGACCGCCCCGGCATCCGGATCGCGGTAGCCGAACGCGCGGCCTACGACCTCTATCTCAAGCGCACCCTGAAGAACGCGGAGCTGGTGCGGGCTACGGGCTTGCCTGCTGCCGTGGACCTGTTCGTGGAGGAAAGGCTGGATGCCCTCGCGGGTCTGCGCCCTGCCCTCATCGACAATGCGAAGACGATCCCCGGTTCGCGCCTGCTGGAAGGCAGCTATACGACGATCCTGCAATCCATCGGCACGGTGCCGGGACGCGAGGCGGGTATCGCGTTCGTGGCCGGGTTCTGCCGGGAAGTCTGTGCCTCGGGATTCGTCGCGGAATTGCTGGCGCGCCATGGGGTCGCCGATCGCCTGACGGTGCCGACGCATGACGCCTGAGGGACCGCGCGTCGTCATCACCGAATTCATGGACGAAGACGCATTGTCGGATTTCGCCCCCGGTACGGCGGTCACATACGATCCCGCTCTGGTCGATGACCGCCCGCGCCTCCTCGCATCGGTGACGGAGGCCGATGCCCTGATCGTGCGCAATCGTACGCAGGTCGATGCCGTCCTGCTGGACGCGGCACCGCGACTGCGCGCGATCGGCCGGTTGGGCGTGGGTCTCGACAATATCGACATGGCGGCCTGTACGGCGCGGGAGATCGGGGTCTTTCCTGCGACCGGGGCCAATACGCTGTCGGTGGCGGAATACGTCATCACGGCGGCACTGGCCCTGCGCCGGACGGCCTTTGCCGCCCATGACGCGATGATTGCGGGGGAGTGGCCGCGCAACACGCTGATGGGGGCGGAAGTATCCGGGGCGACGATGGGTCTGCTGGGCTATGGCCAGATCGCGCGCGCCGTCGCCCTGCGCGCCAATGCGCTGGGGATGGCGGTCGTCGCGCATGATCCGATGCTTCCGGCGGAGGATCCGGCATGGGACGGAGCGGAGCGCCTGGGCCTGTCCGACCTGCTGGCCCGTGCCGACGTGCTGAGCCTGCATGTGCCGCTGACGCCGGAGACGCGCGGGATGCTGGGGGCCGAAGCCCTCGCCACGATGAAACCCGGTGCGGTCCTCGTGAATACCGCACGGGGCGGCATCGTGGACGAGGCGGCGCTGGCCGAGGCCCTGCGCGCGGGGCGTCTCGGGGGCGCGGCCCTCGACGTCTTTGCCGTCGAGCCGCTGACGGCGGAGGCCGCGCAGGTCTTCGCAGGCATTCCCACCCTCATCCTCACGCCCCATATCGCCGGGGTCACACTCGAAGCCAATACGCGGGTCAGCACCCTGACCGTCGCGCAAATCCGCAAGGCGCTGGAGCAAGCCCCATGACCGATCATCGCATCGACCCGTCCGCCCTCTCGACCACGATCGAACGCATCCTGCTGGCCGATGGCTGCACGGCGGATGAGGCGAAGACGGTCGCCGATCACCTCGTCCTCGCCTCTCTGTCGGGCCATGACAGCCACGGGGTCATCCGCACGATGCGGTATCACCTGTGGATCGGGGAAGGGACCATCCATCCTGCGACGGCGCTGACCACCGTGCTGGACAGCGGGCCGCTGCTGCAACTCGACGGCCATGACGGCATGGGCCAGTGGCTCGCGCGGGAGGCGACGGCGATGGGAATTTCAAAGGCAAAGGAACAGGGGATCGGACTGGTCGCCCTGCGCCGGGCCGGGCATATCGGGCGGATCGGAACCTATGCCGAGCAGGCCTGCGCCGCCGGGATGGCCTCGATACAGTTCTGCAACGTGAACGGCTCGCTGCTGGTCGCGCCCTTCGGCACCGCGCGCCGCTGTATCGGGACGGACCCGGTGGCGGTGGGCATCCCCAATGCGGGGGGCGAGGATTTCATCCTCGATTTCGCCACCTCGCTGGTGGCCGAGGGCAAGGCGCTGGTGGCGGGGACGGGGGGCAAGCCCCTGCCCGACGATGCGCTGGTCGATGCGCAGGGTCAGCCCACCGGCGACCCGCGCGCACTCTACGGGGACAGTCTCGATACCGCGAACCCCGATCCGAGCTGCGGGCCGGGGGCCTTGCGCGCGATGGGCGACCACAAGGGGTCGGGGCTGGCGCTGGCCTGCGAGTTGCTGGCCGGGGCGCTGACGGGGAACGGGGCGAACAGGCCCGGCGAACGGCAGTTCGGCAATGGCCTGCTGTCGATCATCCTCGATCCGAAGACCTTCGACGATACGGGGTCGTTCGGGCGGGAGGTCGGCGATTATCTCGATTTCGTCCATGCCTCGCCCCCGGCGGTCGGGGTGGAGAAGGTGCTGGTCCCCGGCGACAAGGAGCGGATGCTGCGCGCGGAGCGCACGGTGAACGGGTTGCCGATGCCGGAGAAGGTGCTGGCAGGCATATTGGCGACGGCGGAGGAGTTGGGGGTGGAGGCGAGCCGGGATCGTCTGGTCTTGTGACGAACGGATACCTGCGGCTTATGTCCATGGCCCCTTTGCAGGCATCGACGCGCCTGCGGCGCGCCCCACCACCTGCGGTGCGCCCTCCGGTCCCTCCGCTGCGCGGCGCCCCGCGCAAGCGAGGAGGGATGCGAAATCGGCGCAGCCGGTGGGATACTGCCCCGGCACGCAGGCCGGGGCAGGAGCGTGTCAGCCCGCCAGCGCCGCGCTCAGCGGCGTCATGTCATAGCCCAGATCGCGGGCGACGGCTTCGTATGTCACCTTGCCGTTCCAGACGTTCAGGCCATTGGCCAGGTGCCTGTCATCGGCCAGCGCCTGTTTCCAGCCCTTGTCGGCCAGTGCGAGGGCGTGGGGCAGGGTCACGTTGTTCAGCGCGTAGGTGCTGGTGCGGGCCACGCCGCCGGGCATGTTGGCCACGCAGTAATGGACGATGTCGTCGACCACATAGGTCGGGTCGGCATGGGTGGTCGCCTTCGAGGTGGCGAAGCACCCGCCCTGGTCGATGGCCACGTCCACGAGGACGGCCCCCTTCTTCATGGTGCCGAGCATCTCGCGCGTCACCAGTTTGGGCGCTGCCGCACCGGGGATGAGCACCGCGCCGATGACCAGATCGGCCTCGGCCACGCTTTCCTCGAGGTTGGCCTTGTTCGAGAACCGCGTATTCGCGCTCGCCTCGAAATGCATGGCCAGTTTTTCCAGCATCGCCGGATTGCGGTCGAGAATGGTGACGTCCGCGCCGAGACCCACGGCCATCTGCGCCGCGTTGAAGCCGACCACGCCGCCGCCGATGACGGCGACCTTGGCCGCCATCACGCCGGGAACGCCGCCCAGAAGGACGCCGCGTCCGCCCTGCGCTTTCTCGAGGCAATGCGCGCCCGCCTGAATGGACATGCGGCCCGCGACCTGGCTCATGGGTTTCAGGAGCGGCAGGCCGCCGACATTGTCCGTGACCGTTTCGTAGGCGATGCAGGTCGCGCCGGAGGCGACGAGATCCTTCGTCTGCTCGGGGTCGGGGGCGAGGTGGAGATAGGTATAGAGGATCTGGCCCTCGCGGAGCATCTTGCGCTCGTTGGCCTGCGGCTCCTTGACCTTGATGATCATGTCGGCGGCGGCGAAGATCGAGGCGGCATCGCCGACGATCTCGGCCCCTGCCGCGATATAGTCCTCGTCGTCGGAGCCGATGCCCATGCCCGCCTGCGTCTCGACCACGACCTTGTGGCCGTGGTGGATGGCTTCGGCGACGCTTTCGGGCGTCATGCCGACGCGGTATTCGTGGTTCTTGATTTCCTTGGGCACGCCGATCAGCATGGCTCGATCCTCGATATGAATGGGGTTAACGATAATCCCGTATATCGCGCGGGTGGCGGCATTTCTTGCCTATTCTTGCAGGTTCGGGCATTCGGGGTCGGAGATTTGTGCGTCGATCCGCGAAAGGGCAGGAAAAAATGGACCGAACCGACGCCGCCCTGCTCCGCGCCCTTCAGGACGACGGCCGCGCCACCGCCGCCGAACTGGGCGAGCGGGTGGGCCTGTCCGTCTCCGCCGTCCACCGCCGGGTGCGCGCGCTGGAGGAGGGCGGCACGATCCGGCGCTATGCCGCCGTGCTCGACCCCCGGGCGCTGGGCTACACCCACGATTTCTACGTCGAGATCGCTCTGCAATCCCAGAGCGAATCGACCTTCGAGGCCTTCGAGGCCGCCGTCCGCCGCTCGCCCGATATCGTCGAGTGCCACCTGCTGACCGGTGCCTTCGACTACCTGCTCCGCATCGCGACCAAGGGGCCGGAAGACTACGAGCGCGTCCACCGCCACGCCCTGTCCGCCCTGCCCGGCGTCATGCGCATGCAGTCGAGCCTGGTCCTGCGCACGGTGCGGCCCTGGGAGGGGTATGTGGTGGGGGGGTAGATGTCCGGCGGTATCGGAAGGACCTTGAATCCTCCGGTGCAGAACGTATCGTAGCATTTCGGTACCCCGTGCCGAAGCCATCGAACGACAGGGATGCGATTCATCGTGAGTGACGCCGATACGAATGCAAGGCCGTTCTGGAAGAACCCGGAATTCGTCTTCTCGCAGGTCTGCATGATCGGGGCGACCATCGCGGGGGTCTACCTTGCATCCTCCCAAGGGCTGAAAGCCGCGATCGAGTTCCAGCTCGTGGAATCCGATCGCAGCAGCTATTACCAGCAGACGGCCATCGCCCACGAATTCCGGTCGAATACCGAGGAACTGGAACGGTATATCGACCTCTGGCAAAAGCCGAATACCGTCGTGGTGGAAGGATACCTGCCTTCCTTCGACACATTCATCTGGCAGGCATCGACGGAGAGCGAGGGAACCTTCGAAATCTCGCCGCCCCTATTGCTGGGCATGGTCGAATTCCACCGGGAGGTGAGCGGGGCGATAGGGTCGCGGCTCGACCGCAAGATCAGCCGCGAGGAGATGATG
>ENA-ORXU01001478-ORXU01001478.1-marine-metagenome-genome-assembly--contig:-NODE-1478-length-18966-cov-3.937636_pt1 | contig 18966 bp, 10 predicted proteins | sample MGYA00237869_ERZ511484 | MGnify/ENA metagenome assembly ERZ511484
CGCAGCTTTTACGTCGGCCATCATTGTATCGGCATTCTCAAGGGTAACGGTCGCCTGATGCGTGCTTATAGGCGTTAGGTCTAATTCTTTCAATAGGGCACTGAATTCTTCGGGTGGCATATTATAGAATTTTCCATCGGCATAACCTGCGGCCTCTATATTTTGATATCCGGCATCGGCAACCGCTTGTAATGTTTTTTTGGCATCATCGCCCATGGCATAGCGAACGGTGTACAGGGCAAGACCGCCTAATCTGGCTTCTTCAATACCTTTTTCTTCACTACTTGCGTTTTTATCGGGAGTATCTTTACAGGATATGCTTCCTACAAGCAAAATGGTCAATAGTAAGCCTTTCGTCAGTAATTTGATCCTTAAGTTTTTCATTGTTTTCATTTAGTTAGTAGTGTTCAATTAGTTGGGGATTCAATTTTGTATCCGTTAAAAGTACTGTAATCGATATTTATAATAGGGAAGAGGACTTGTCGATCAATTTTTTCAATTCCTCGATTTCCTTCGGATTGGGCATTTCCAATGGTGCGCGCACATTACCGGCCGGTTTTCCTATTAAAGTAGCTCCGGCCTTGATCAAACTTACGGCATAACCTGATTTTTTACTTCGAAGGCGAATAAAGGGAATGAAAAAAGAGGTGATGATTTTTTCAACTTGTGATTTATCGCCACTACGTAAGGCCTTATAAAAAGCAAGGGCCAATTCGGGAACAAAGTTGAATACCGCCGACGAGTAGGTATTTACACCGATAGATAGATAGGCTTCCGAAATAATTTCGGCCGTGGGCACACCGCCTATATATGTTAGTCTGTTGCCAATAGTTTTGATGGTATCGTTCAATTCTTGCATGTTCCCCGTACCATCTTTAAGGGCAATTAAATTCGGACAGGCATCGGCAAGTTGCTTAACCCCGGAGCTCGATAACGTGCCATTGGCGCGGTTGTAATAGACCACGGGTAGTTTCGTACTGTTCATTATGGTTTTGGCATATTCAATGAGTCCGTCTTGGGGGCATCCGGTAAGGTAGGGTGGCATAAGCAGCAGCCCGTCGATACCTGCGTCTTCGGCAATTTTAGCGAACTCGATAGCTTCAGGAATACTACGACCGATACTCGATAATACCGGAGCTTTTTTCTGAACACCTTTTGCTGCTATCGAGACAATTTGGCGATATTCTTCTTTTGATAATGAAAAAAACTCTCCGGTACCCCCGGCAACAAATACGGCGGATATGTCATAGCCTATAAACCATTCGATTCGCTCGGTATAGCTTTTTGCATCGAAGTTGCCCTCTGCATCCATATCTGTAATGGGAAAAGATAATAACCCATCTCCCAAGGCATTTTTAATGTTTTCGAATTCCATACACTAGTTATTTATATTGGTTGTTCATAACGTGGGGACTTTGGATAGCGCCTTCTTTTTTTCTTTAGATTTACAATATAGTGATTTTGCCAATTCATATTAGCACTAACTTGGCTAGATAAGATATCGCCCAATATGCCGTTTTCGATTGGCACTGCATACTTCCCCCGACGCAATGTCATAAAAAGGGTCGAGTAGATTATTTGGAAATGGATACCTGTATAAAATTTGCTTCGAAATTTAAGAAATATTAGGTGTTTTCCTGAAATAAACAGGAATGCCATGGGAAATTATCCTACAGAATAAGGTATAATTTTCATATCTTAGATATTCATTAATACGCTTTGTAAGAGAAAACTTTAGATTTTGAAGCTTTAGTTAATTTTAATCCTGCCGGAAATAGCGGATAATTTTTGAATAGCATCCATTTTAGATTAAACCAAGAAAGATGAACAAAATAGATAGTGTTGCGCCACAGAACAAAAAGCAAGAGGAGGTGGAATCAAAAATAGAGATTATCAAAAATTTGATTTTCGGCGAGAATATAAAAACATACGATTCTGAATTCGAATTGTTGAAAAAAGATATTCAAAAAAAGAAAAGGGTATTAGAAGATTTGGTAGAAGAAATTCGGCAAGATTTGAAAACAGCCATTGACAACGTGGCTACTGATGTGAATATAAGAATTTCCGAACTTGAAGAAAAGGTAGAAAATAAAACCGAGAATTTAGAAACGAATATGGTCGATAAGAAAATGCTCGGAAAATTGTTAGTGGGGCTTGGGGAAAAGGTAAGTCAGAAATAACCAATTGTTCCAGTAGATGAACGAAAACGATAAGATTCAGATTTTAAAGGATATTCTCTTCGAAGATGAAAGTGCCTATATTGAGAAAATCACCCACCGATTAGAGGAACTGGAGAGTTCGTTGAACGATAAACAAAAGTTCTCTTCTAGGGTCGACCCTATCATCGTATATCAATTAGATGAATTTAAGCGGAGCATACCCGCTACTTTGGGCCCCACAATTACTGCCGCCATTAAAACGGAAATCGGAAAAAATCAAGACGCTGTAGTAGATGCACTTTTCCCCATTTTAGGAAAAATGATCAAAAAATATGTTGCGCAAGAAATTCAAAAGCTTTCGGAAAAAATAAATCAGCACCTTAGTTTCAGGGATAAAATAAGCTCTTGGTTCGGAAAATCGAATGAAAAACAGGCGATCATCGAAGGATTGGTGGCCGCACATATCGAACAGGTCTTGTTGATCGATAAAAAAACGGGCTTGCTCAAGGCAAGCTACTCGAACGCCCAGACCATAGATGAAGAAATGATTTCCGGTATGCTCACGGCCATAAAGAGTTTTGTCGAAGATGCCTTTGGGCAAAAGAATCAGAGTCTTGAATTGATTGACTATGAACTTTACCAGATCCACCTTCAAAGTTTTAAGAATTACTTCATAGCCGTTGTGGTTTCGGGTACCTACACGATACATACCAAAGATAGGCTGCAAGACCTGATTTTTGATTTTTACGAAGATTTTACAAAAAAAGAAGAGTATAAATTGTTAAGTACCGATCGTATAAATCAAAAACTGACGCAAAATTTCGAGCATGCAAATCTCTAAGAAAGTTGTTATTTTAGGGCATTTTGGTGTGGGCAAGACTTCGTTGATACGGCGTTTTGTAGAGAATAGCTTTACTGATAATTATACCGTATCCATCGGCGTGCATATCACCAAAAAAGTAGTCGAAATTACTGCCGATAAATCTGTTTCTTTGATTCTTTGGGATTTGGAGGGTACCGATGACCTCAACCATGTTCGAGAATCGTATTTGCTGGGTACGCACGGTATCATCTATGTTTTTGACGTTTCGAGACCGACAACGTTTCAAGAAATCCAGCAAGATTTGGCGGTTTTAGAGAACAAAGCTCCTTTAATTCCGATAAAAGTCGTAGGAAACAAAATAGATTTGGTGATTGCCGAAGAAGTTATCGAAATCTTGGGCAACAACAACATTTCATACGATTTTTTGACCAGTGCCAAGACAGGTGGCAAGGTCAATGATCTGTTCGAACAATTGGCAAAAATGCTCGCTCTAGATGCTGAATAAACTAAAGGAAAACTACAAGAACAGCAATCTACAGTTTATTCTGACCGATGCCGATGGTCTGATACTCGATAGTGGGCAAACGCTCATGACCTGCGAAATAGGTACCGCAATAGGGGAAGTACACCCCTTTTTTTTTAGTATTCCGTCGATCATGGCTTCTACCGAAAGCACCACTAATTTTCATTGCGTACAGTTGGGTTCTACGATCGATGCCCTTACCGCCGATATAGAGGTATTTAAGAAAGGGGAGAATATTTTGGTTGTGATCTACGACCTTACCGATCACTACCTTTCGTATCAAGCCATGGCCCAATCGAGAAACGAGTCGATTATAGACTCGGAGCTTATTCTCCTAAAGAACCATGAACTGCAAGAGCGTGAGCGTTTTAAGAACGAATTCATCCAGAATTTCAGCCACGAGCTACGAAATCCACTGACGAACATCATTGCCCTTACGAATATTTTAGAAAGAACCGATCTTACCACGGAGCAGGAAAGAATCATAAAGATTTTAAAAGAATCTACTTCTAACCTCAAACTGATGTTAGAGGATATTTTGAGTATTTCGATGATCGCAAAGGGCAAGTTGGCACTCAACCCCAGTGTGTTCAACTTTGGGCAATTGGTAGATTTTCTGAGATTGACTTATACGACAAGGGCAAAAGAAAAAGGACTTATTTTCACGATAACCGTCGATGAAAATATTCCGGCTTACATCGAAGGTGATCGGTTGCGCTTGTTACAAGTGCTGACGAATTTGTGCGATAATGCCGTAAAGTATACCGAAACAGGAAACATTGCTTTACAAATTGACCTAAATCAAAAGTGGGCGAACACCATAAGTTTGCGATTTGGCATAAAAGACACTGGGGCGGGCATACCTGCCGAAAGTCTCGAAACCATTTTTGAAAGTTTTGAACAGCTAGGTCCAACTGAAGGGGTAGGCCTCGGGCTAGCCATAGTCAAAGGGCTATTGACGCTGATGGGCAGTACTATAAATATAGAATCAATAGCGGGCGAAGGCTCACATTTCTATTTTGATGTCAAATTTAATTTTCCGTTGCACCAACCCTCCCTTCCTGTTTTAGAGACAAACAAAAATCGTAAGAGGAAAAAGTCTAAAGACAGCCCTAAATTTAAAGTACTTCTTGTCGAAGACAACGAACAAGTGCAAACGGCCCTTTTTAAAATGCTCATTGATACGGGTGATTTTTTTATCGATGTAGTAGGTGATGGCGCATTGGTTATGGAAGAAATCGTTAACAACCCTTACGACATTATCCTGATGGACGTAAACCTTCCCAACATTTCGGGCGATCAACTGGTAAAGGTAATTCGCAGTTTTCCGTTAAAGAATATCAAGAAAATTCCCATTATAGGCGTAACGGCATATTCTTATGAAGACCAATTGAAAACCTACTTGAAATCTGGTATGAACGCTGTATTGGCGAAACCTTTTGACGAAAATGAATTGTTAAAAACGATGTATCGTTTTCTTAATTGAAAAAGTCATTTGGCCGAGATTCACTTCTCTTTTAGTAGCTGTCAATCCCTCTAATTTTGGAATTAACTATCCAAGTAAAAAAAGTTAAAAATTATATTTGTAGGAAAATGACTAATAAATATGTATTTTGTCGACTGATTTTGACTCTTTATCGATGTTTTTAAATTAGCCTCTAGTAGTTCGTGTTTTCTTGAACACCTTTATAGCTTTACAAGACTTTTAAGAAAAAGAAATATCGCTGTACGAACACTAACCAATGGTTTAAGTACAAAAAAGACTCACGGCCCGTGTCCCCCGACCGGTTTTTGGGTTTTACTTAAGGGTATGGGGTCATATAATATTTATAACCATTTTTTTTTATAATACCACTGTTTATTTGGCTACTAACACCAAAGCGACAGGGACTGGAAATTATTTGCCAAATACTACCAGACTACCATTAAAGGTTGCGAACGTAATCTTTATTATGTTCCCCCAGGGGCATTCCAGGAGCAATCTTGGATGTCCCTTTTTTTATTAGTGAAACCCATATTTTAAAAGCCGTAGGCATATTGAAATTCGATAGTTGAACCTGCCTCGCCAGCAGGCAGGCTAACCCCGCTTTCTTGTGCTGAACTTGTTTCAGTATCAGCGGGGTCAAGGTTTAGTACCTCTCCCGATAGATTCTGTGTTATCGGGATTGGGTCGATTCCTTATATTGGGTCCAGGGCTTGCCCTGGGGTTTAGCCATTTACTCGAACGGTCTCTTAATACCATCATCCACTATTGGGTTTAATCCTCATAATGCTTCATTGTGGATTTTAATATATTCTCAAGTTTTTGGCATTACAATTAAAAAGTCTTCCGCTACTTTTTAAATATTCTTAATAATTGGCGATTTTTTTATGATATATTTAACTTTATCCTTGCTTAAATGAAAACGGAAACCTATTTTCGTTTAAGTGTTTTACATTGTAGACATATAAAGCAGCAAGCTACTTTCCCAATACAGAATGATTTTATACATGAACTAACTCAAAAAAATACACTGTGAAATAAACTTTTCTACAACGATTTCGCAAAAGCAGAATTCGGTTTTTTCTTTACGCTATCTAAATAACTAACATTTTAACTAACTCTAATATGAAAAACTCTACATGCGTAGGGAGTGCAAGGTATGGTGCGTTCAATACACAATTTCTTCGAACACTATTTTTACTTTTACTTATTGCTCCTATTTTTTCAGGTCAGGCGAACATTCGAGATGTCGCTGAAACGAACCTAAAAATTTCAATAACTTACCAGTCGACCATCACAGGTACCATAACCGATGCTGATGGCATACCTTTGGCAGGTGCCAGTGTAGTTGTAAAAGGAACAACCACTGGTGCGGTTGCAGATTTTGATGGCAATTATACTATCACCGCTCCTGCTGATGGAACCTTGGTTTTCAGTTATGTCGGTTATAAAGCCACAGAAATCACCGTAAATAACCAATCTACCATAAATGTTACTTTGGTAGAAGACGCTTCTCTTTTAGACGAGGTGGTCGTAGTAGGTTACGGTACCCAAAAGAAAGGCGAGGTTACCGGTTCGATTTCGACAATAGGCGCAGAGGCCATTGAAAAAATACAGACGGCGAGCAGCATCGATGCCATCAAAGGTCAAGTTGCAGGGGTCGATATTCAAGCCAACGGTGGGCGACCCGGTGAGAACTCTACTGTTCGTATTCGTGGAAGACGTTCTATCTCTGCCTCGAACGACCCGTTGTATGTTATTGATGGTATTCCACAAGTTAGTGGAACCGCTTCCATAGCGGATATCAACCCGCAGGATATCGAATCGATGAACGTACTTAAGGATGCTGCGGCAACCGCAATTTATGGTTCAAGAGGCTCGAACGGTGTAATCTTAATAACTACAAAGAGGGGCCGCACTGGTGCTACGAAGATAACCTATAGCTCCCATTATGGTGTTACCTCTCCAACCCGTCTGGTCGATATGATGAACGGCGAGGAATATGCCGACCTAAAGCGTGAATCAAGACGAATCGGGGCAACGGATGCCGACCGTTGGAACGGACCTGCGGCAACGGATGCACAGACTTTCGACGACCCTATCGAATTAGAATCGTTGGCTTTAGGCCGTTCTACCGACTACCTTGACCTTGTACTCAACAATGGGTGGCAAAATAATCATCAACTTAGTGTTAGCGGGGGTTCTGAAAAAACAACCTTTAATACCTCGTTGGGCTATTTTAAGGAACAGGGAATTATTAAAATTATGGATTTTGAGCGTTTCACCGGTAGAATCAACCTCGACCATCGAATCAGTGATGTTTTTAAAGTAGGTATGTCTTTTACGGTTTCGCATTCCATTCAGAACTTTGGCTCCAATGCTGTTATGGGTGAAGCCTTGGCGAATAATCCATTGGGCGTACCACGTGATGCCGATGGCAACCTCCGTTTTTTACCCACCAATGATGGTATTCGAACAAACCCATTGAGTGAATTGGTCGACGGTGCCTATGTCGACGAGCGTAAGATTACCCGAATATTTGCTCCTGTTTACATCGACATCAATCTGGCAGAGGGCTTAAAATGGACTACCAACTTTGGGCCTGACCTCCGCTATTTTAGAAGAGGTGAGTTTCGAGGGAGTCTGACCAACGATAATAGAGGAGGGCCAGGGGATGCTGAAGTCGAGAACGTGCAAAACTTCGGATATACACTTGAAAATATTCTAAATTTCAACAAATCGTTCAATGATAAGCATAATTTAGGGGTGACTTTACTTCAAAGTATCCAAAGTTCAAGAGAAGAAAACTACAAAGCCGAAGTAGCTAACATTCCCTATGAAGAACAACAATTTTACAACATGTCGACGGCGTCGGTTCGAGGAAATATCGATTCGAATCTTGAAGAATGGACATTAGCCTCATTCATGGGCCGGGTCAATTACGATTTTAAGGGAAAATACCTATTTCAGGCTTCGCTACGTGCCGATGGCTCGTCGCGATTGGCCGAAGGAAGAAAATGGAACTATTTCCCCGGGATTTCCGCTGGATGGCGTATTTCACAAGAAGATTTTATGCAAGATTCCAATACCTTTTCCGATTTAAAGTTAAGGGTGTCCTACGGTGAGGTAGGTAATACTTCGGTAGATCCGTATCAGACCCAAGGTACCTTAAGCTCTACCGATTATGCTTTTGGCGAAGACCTTGCACTCGGTTTTAGGCTAGGAGATATTCCAAACGAAGATCTCGGCTGGGAAGTCTCTAAAACCATAAGTGCCGGTCTTGATTATGGATTGTTTAACAATCGGATAACGGGATCGCTTGACTATTATAGCACAGAAACTACAGATATGCTATTAAATAGGCAGCTACCGCCATCTTCGGGTTATAGTTCAACTTTTCAAAATATAGGCGCAACGGCTTCTAGGGGTGTTGAGTTCAGTATTAATGGCGATATTTTACGAAACCCGGAAGGCTTTAACTGGAATATCGGATTCAATATTTCGTTAGCCAACGAAGAGATTACCAATTTGCCGATAAAGGACGAGAACGGGAATTCGTTGGACGACATCGGGAACAGATGGTTTATCGGGCAACCGATCGAGCCTTGGTTCGACTACGAGAAAATTGGTATCTATCAAGCCAATGAAGTCGATCTTGCAGCAGCTGCAGAAGGTAAGGTGCCGGGAGAAATCAAACTAAAAGATCAGAACGGCGATGGCGTAATTACTGACGAGGATCGTATTGTTCTTGGAAACACGATTCCGAACTATTATGGTGGTATTACCAATACTTTTGCCTACAAGGGATGGGATTTAAGCTTTTTCTTTTATTTCAGACAAGGGCAGACAATCCGTTCCTTTTTTCATAGTAGCAACAATTCACTATTTGGAAGATACAATAATCTTGATGTAGATTATTGGACCATCGATAATCCGACCAACGAAGCCCCACGACCAAACGAAAATCAGGAGAGTCCAAGAAATGGTTCCACCCTAACTTACTTTGACGGTAGCTTCATTAAATTGCGGAATTTGCAGTTGGGCTATAATTTTCCCAGTTCCTTGACCGAAAAGTTGAATATCTCAAATATGCGACTCTATGTTGCAGGTCAAAACTTATGGTTTATAACAAATTTTGAAACCTTCGACCCCGAAACAGTTGAGGATATTGGTAGTGGAACCGTTCCGAGCAATAGCATGTGGTCTTTAGGGTTAAATGTAACGTTTTAAAAAAAGTATGGTAAATCAAGATAAATTTATAATTATGAAAAGGAAAAATTATTTCTATTTGCTTTTTGCGCTGCTATTTATCATGCAGTCATGCGAAGAGTACTTGGCGGAAGAACTGGTTTCCGACGTATCCGCCGGAACCTATTATACCACCGAAGCTGGTTTGGAAGATGCTGTGGACGCGACCTATTCTCTTCTTAAAGGCTTTTATGGTCCGGAAAGAGGCTTTACAATGACGACCTTTGGTACCGATATTTTTACGAACGGTTCCGACGGTGGTCATAAGCGTGTCAATTTCTATGACCAATCGTTCGACGCATCCCATGGAATGACAAACGATGTATGGAGAGATTGGTACCGAGGAGTCAATCAGGCCAATGCCGTTCTGGCGCGAGGTTCTGAAGTTGAAATGGACGAGACCCAAAAAACCATATGGTTAGCCGAAACACGATGGCTAAGGGCTTTCTATTATTATGATATCGTACGTACTTTTGGCGATGCCCATCTCAGCTTGGAAGAAACAGAAGGCATCGAAGTCGAAGCAAACAGGACATCGGCCTCTGAAATCTATACACAGGCGATTATTCCTGATTTGGAATTTGCCATTGCAAATCTACCTAACCCTGGAGACACTAAGTACGGTCGGACCCATAAGGCAGCTGCTGAATTTTTGTTGGGCAAAGTGCTTTTGCGCCGTAGCTATACCTCATATGCTGGGGCTAATGATGCTACACGCGCCGAAACCCTGTTCAGTAATGTAATTAATAATTATGGTTTTGCCCTATTGGATGATTATGCCGACCTATGGGACATCGACAATCAAGAAAATTCCGAAATTGTATGGAACTTGACCATTGCAAAAGCCTTGGTCGACGAGGGTATTGATGGCGAGGGTCATAGAGGTCACTTGTATTTTTTAATGGAATATGACGTGCGCCGTGGCATGACCCGTGATATCACCAACGGTAGACCTTGGAAGCGTTTTCGCCCTACGGCATTTTTGTTAGGGCTTTGGGACCGAGGCATTGATACGCGCTATGATAAAGGATTCAAGCATGTTTGGTTTGCGAACAAAGAAGTATCTGACGAAAGGGGCAACCTGATGATCGGTGACACAGCTGTGTATATTCCAGGTCCTGGTCTGGATATTGAATGGCCACAGTCACGAAAGGATGCTGCACCGTATGAGGTGTATACCTCGGAAGATTATACCGAGCGGGTGTTTCCCTCCATGAACAAATGGATCGACCCAACTCGGCCCGACCGTCAAAAAACGCAAGGGCAACGCGACGTGGTCTTGATGCGTCTAGCAGACGCCTATTTGCTGAGAGCCGAAGCGCGTTTGAAGGAAGGCAACGCCAGTGGCGCTGCCGACGATATTAATGTTGTACGTGAAAGAGCGGCGGTCGATGGAATGGAAATGGCCATGCAAGTTACCGGAGCCGATGTTGACCTCGATTTTCTTTTAGACGAGCGTGCCCGAGAAATGTTCGGGGAACATGCGCGATGGTGGGATTTGACCCGAACGGGAAAACTCGTAGAAAGAGTAAGAATGCATAATGTAGAAGGCGGCCCGAATATTCAAGATTATCATGCTGTGCGCCCAATTCCGCAGGATCAAATAGACAGAACCGTTGGGGGTTATCCACAGAATCCTGGGTACCCGCAATAGAAAAGTTTTAAAAAATAAAAAAGGCCGATACCTGTGTATTGGCCTTTCCTTTTTTAAATTTCAAAAGAGTCTCTTAACTTAAAACTTAAGTTTTGTTATTATTCTTTACAACAGCCATTTAAGCTTGTTAAAAAGTTGTTAATTATAATTTTTAATTTACTTTAGTAAACAAGGTATATAATCTCATTGAGAACTAATATTTTTTATAATTGACAGAATAGCAAGTCACACCCCCCCTCTATTCAATATTAATAAATCAACTAGATAAAAAAATCCTGACGATGAGATGACTATTTCTACAACGATTTCGTAAAAACCGAAGCTATTTTTTTACACTATCTAAATAACTAATACTTTAACTAATTAAAATATGAAAAACTCTACATACTTAGGGGGTACAGGGTGCGGTACGTTTAAAACAAGTTTTCTTCGACAAGTACTATTGCTTTTGCTGGTAATTCCTATTTTTTCGAGTCGGGCAAACCATCATAGTTTCGATGATACAATCAAGAACATTAACCCTCCGATACTTTATCAAGCCACTATAACCGGTACTGTATTTGATGAAAATGGGGCTCCGTTGCCAGGTGTAAGCGTAGTGGTGAAAGGCACTACTACCGGGGTAGCGAGTGATTTCGATGGTAATTATTCAATTAACACCGATACCAATGGTACTTTAGTATTCAGTTATGTAGGCTATAGCACCCAAGAAGTTTCGATTGGCGGAAATTCGACCGTGGATGTAAATATGGAAGTTGACGCCTCACAGCTTGAAGAAGTTGTGGTTATTGGGTACGGTACGCAGAAAAGAAAAGACCTAACAGGTGCGATAGAAAGTGTAAGCTTTACCGATAAGAATAAAACGGCCAATGTAGATATTGCCCAAGCCCTACAAGGTTCGGTTTCGGGTGTAAATGTTGGGGTTACCACCGCGGCAGGTGGATCACCCGATTTCTCCGTTAGAGGGCAAAACTCATTGCTCGATACTGCAGGTGCACCGCTGATTATATTAGATGGTATTATTTATGGGGGGGATATCTCAAACATCAATGTTAATGATGTAGCAAACATAGATGTGCTAAAAGATGCGAGTGCGGCGGCCGTTTACGGTGCCAGGGCCTCTAATGGGGTTATTATCATTACCACCAAAAGAGGTAAAACCGAAAAGCCACAATTTAGCTTGAACGTATATACCGGTGTACAAGACCTCTCACCTACCGACGCAACACAAATAATGGACGCAGACCAGTTTTTGCAACGTTTGGTCGATTATCCGTATCAAGAACAATTATATGGTTGGTATGCTGCTGTTCAAGAAAATCCGGAAACGGCAGGCGATAGGCCGGTACAGGTTATACCTACTACTCCGGCAGATCAGGCCGTTTTTTTTAGGTCTCCTGAAGAGCAAGACAACTTCTTTGAGGGTGATTCGCGAAATTGGATAGATGAATCGCTTCGGGAAACGGCATTTCTACAAAATGTAGACCTTAGTGTTTCAGGGCGAACAAAGAAAACGTCATACTACATTTCAGGATCCTATACCGATCAAGAAGGGCTGCTGGTCAACGACCAGTTTGAGCGGTCTACCCTACGGGCCAATTTCACTACAGACGTTACCGATTGGCTTTCTTTAGGGTTAAACACCTCGTATTCATATCGTGATTATTCTGGAATTCAAGCAGATTTGAATCGAGCGCTCGATGCCAGCCCTTGGGGCGATCTCAGAACCGCGCAAGGTAATTTTACCGATGTGGTCGCGGAAGACGGTGTATCGCCCAACCCACTGTCGCGAACGCAGGCAGAAAATGAAGACCTCCGTGACAACGTATTTCTTGCAGTAACGGCAAAGGCAAAAATACCTTGGATAAAAGGTTTGGCTTACGAGTTTAATTATTCTAATAATATCGACATTAGACGTGATTTTAGGTACGACCCTAGCTTTACACGAGATGGTATTTCGAATAACGGGCGCGCCCGAAGACGAAATATACATAACACGTCATGGTTGATGAACAATCTACTTACCTACTCAAATGTATTTGCCGATAAGCATAGTTTTGATTTGACGCTATTAATGAGCCGCGAAAAATCAAGATTCACGGAAACCGCCATAGACGCAACGGGTTTTGATGTAGAAAGTTCTGGGTATAATCTACCTTCCCTTGGGCTTAACCAAACTATTTTACCCGGTGTTGCCCGAAGTCAGAATCGGCTTGCCTATATGGCCAGGGGAATTTATAAATACGACGACCGGTATATATTGACCGGTACCGTGCGAAGAGATGGTTTTTCGGCTTTTCCAACAAATAATAAGGTAGCCGTATTTCCCTCCGCTTCAATAGGTTGGATAGCCTCGGAAGAAAAGTTTTTAGAGAATGTAAGCTGGATAGATTTTTTAAAGTTCAGGGCATCTTATGGTGTAAATGGTAATGACGGTATTCCGTTATTGGCAAGTTTTGCTAAGGTAGACGCACTACAAACGGTATTGGGTAATGAGGTACTGACCGGCGTAAGGCCTAACTCGCTTGGTAATCCCGATTTGGTATGGGAAACGACTACGGCTACCAATTTCGGTATGGATTTTACCTTCGCCAATAGTCGATTGTCAGGAAGTATAGATGGTTATGTTTCGAAAACTACGGACGTAATCGTAGAACGAAGTTTACCACGCGCAACCGGTTTTGAAAATATACTCACCAATATCGGAGAAGTTGCAAACAAAGGTATTGAAGTTACATTGTCATCGGTCAATGTCAAAACTGATAATTTCTCATGGAATACTAGGTTTAATTTTTCCCTGAACCGCAACAAGCTTACTAGGCTGCTCGGCGGTGCAAACGACTTTGATATAGGCAACCAATGGTTTACCGGTAGCCCGATCAATGTTACCTATGGCTTTGTCAATGAAGGCGTAACCTATACCGAAGAAGAGTTTTTTGCAGGGCAAACGCCGACTGGTTTTTTCCCAGGACATTATAAAGTTAGAGACCTTGTCGGGGTCGACGGCTTAAGTCAAGATACTGATCGCGAAATTATAGGGTACGATGACCCTAATTATCGTTTTGGAATCGGAAACAACCTAGCCTATAAAAACTTCTCATTAAATGTCTTTATCAACTCTATTCAAGGCGGGGGTCAATTCTATAAAGGTGACCCCGGAAATTTGATAGCTGGCGGACAAGATTTTGCGAGGAGGTTTAACCAAACGGCCGTACGCCCTTATTGGACACCGGAAAGGCCTACTACCAATGCGCCCGGTATTTTTTGGGCCCAACCTATTTCTGGCCCCGTATTACTTGACCGAAGTTTTGTCAGGATACAGGATGTAACCTTAAATTATAATTTTGACCAAAGTCTGGTAGAAAAACTTGGGTTGACGAATCTAGGCTTGTATGTTAGTGGTAAAAACATTGCAACCTTTACAGAATGGACCGGATGGGATCCGGAACTGGGAAACAGTGCACTACCACTTCCCAGAACTTTCGTACTTGGTATGAATGTTGGTTTTTAATCTACGCATCATTGATAATAAAAAAAAGAAATATGAAATATATACTAAATAGTTTTAATAAAAGAGCAGTAGTGTTAGCGGTGTTATTTGTGGGGTTTTCGGCATGCGATGAAGACACCATATTAGAAGAGGTGCCGCAAGATACCTTGACCACCGCCAATCTCTATTCCAGTATTTCGGAAATGAAATTGGCAGTATACGGGCTGCATGATATCGTGCGGGACGATTTTTTTAATTGGGGAAATCCCCAAATGACGGTTTTACATGGTAATGGTGCCGATATGAGTTATAATGGAGAGAATCCCGCCAGTTCGGCGTTCTTGACCAATTATCCGGTGCAACTGGTGCCACAGGATAATAACGCCGGCCTATTTTGGGAGCGAGGGTTTGCAGTTGTCCAAGTTGCTAACGTACTCATCGATGCTATTAACAGTTTTGATCTTGCAGATCCTATTTTTGAAACCGAACCGGGCCAAAGAGCCATATTATTGGCCGAAGCCCAATTTTTTAGGGCGTTTATGTACCGTATGTTGGTTGCGATTTATGGCGGGGTGCCCATTCTTAATGAGGCAGTTTCTTCTCCAAGAACCGATTTGGTCAGGGCTTCGGAAGAAGATGTATATAATTTTATTATTGCCGATCTACAGTTTGCTTCAAACAATCTACCTGATCCAGGGTCTGAAGAGCAACCAGGGCGCATTACAAAGGCAGCGGCGCGACATCTGCTGAGCGAGGTCTATAATTCTGTTGGGCGCTATGATGAGGCTATCGCAATGGCCTCATCGGTAATCAATGATTTTGGTCTTGCACTAATGCAATCACGCTTCGGTTTCCAAAACGATGATGTCGTATTGGGCGACGGGGTTGCCACGGGAGACGTTTTTTATGATCTGTTTCAGATGGGGAACCATAACGATGGTGCCAATACAGAAGATATATGGGCCATTCAAAATGAACCGATAACTTTGAATAATACAGTTGATGGTCGTAATCCCGGAGAAAGAGCGTTTGGCCCGGCATACCACCGATTGGGCAATGGACCAGATGGTATTAGAGCCCTGAAAGGCCCTGAATTCGATTTGTTTTTACCCCAGTTCGGCCGTCCCGTAGCTTGGGCCAAAACAACAAATTTTCTTGCCTACGATATATGGAGAAGTGATTGGGAAAATGACATCAGAAATGCAAATCACAATATATTCAGAACATGGCGATACAACAACCCGGAATCGTTATGGAATGGAAGGCTAATAGATCCCGCTACCGATTGGTACGAACGGGTCGACAATTCAGATCCAGATTCCCCCTTGGTGCTTGACGGGGGCAACCCTATCAATCGAAAAAGTAACGGGCAGATTAGAAATGATACGATTCAATATTTGTTTCCTTACTTTATGAAGGTAGCCTCTCCTAATGTACACTTTACCGATTTAAATAGAGAAGGGGGTGGCTTTAGCCATAAAGATCATTATGCGATGCGATTGGCAGAAACTTATCTGCATCGAGCGGAGTCCTATTTAAGAATAGGCGATCTTGGAAATGCCGCAGCCGATATTAATATGGTCAGGGCACGATCAAATGCTACTCCAGTTGAGGCCGGCGATGTGGACCTTGACTATCTTTTAGCCGAACGGGCCCGTGAGTTGTATGCCGAAGAATGGAGGTTGGTTACCCTAATGCGATTGCGCGAGGTAGATGGCGCGAACGTATACGTTGATAGAACAAAAAGGTTCTATGACAATGATCAGGCACTTGGTGGAGTAGGAGCCGGAATACAGGATCACAATCGATTATATCCCATTCCGCAAACGGAAATCGATTTGAACATAGATGCCGAGTTAACGCAAAACCCAGGGTATTAACTAGACATAACAAATAAAGAGGTCGTCTAAAAAGATAAGAATCATGGCAGAGCAGTATCAGCAAAATAGAGAAGTCTACTTTGTCTGAAATCAAAAGTATAGAAACCTTTGGCTGTATTCTTTAAAATGAGACAATGAACGCTAAAGAGGCATCAAATACCCTCGAACTTAAAGGATGTGGCAAACTGCTGCCCGGAATTTATGTAACACGAATTTCGAACAACGGAAAATTGTATCAAAAAAACTGTATTAGATCTTAGCGACCGTTCTGAAATATCTTGATTGTTTTTTTCGTGACTTCTCCCTGCGATTCGGAAGCTACCCTGTATACAAATATTTGTATGGTGAAGAGCATATGGTTTTTGAATATTAGGATAAAGGAAATGTTCCTTCCCCTGAGAAGGGGAAGGTGGCAATGAGCCGATCTGCCGCAGGCAGTTCCGGCGAAATTGACGGAAGGGGTGAGAAGGGCGAAGTAATATAAAAAGTTGCAACAACTGGGTAATATGCGATGGTCGGTTTGTAAAGCTAGAATTCGGTATGGATTTCGATGTCTTGGGTTCAATCCCCGCCCGTGCCGTTCGGCCCACCTTCCCCTGCTAGGGGTGTATGAATACGCGATACAAAAACAACGAGTAAAACGTTGAAAAGATATGTGTACAGGGTAGGATTCGGAAAGTGGGTTTGTGCATAACGGCATTTTCCCGATAGCTAACTACATTGAACAGTAGCGATCTTATGCTTAACCCCGGAAGCGTCCGGATTGCCTCGTACTGCATCGCTGGCTGGCAGGAAAAATAGACCAGAAAAATTCTAATGACATATTTCAAAACAGTCCCTTATTTTCATATCTTCCGTATCGAAAAATTTTAAATTAATATATTGTAAAAATGAAGATCGAACTAACGCTTAAAAATACTTGTCACATTCTTTCCCTATCTGCATTGGTGCTGCTAGCAGCCTGTAACGACACTCCAAAAGACGACACCCCTTGGGTAGAGATTTTCGACGGCAAAACTCTAAACGGTTGGTCGCAAAAAGGCGGTGTTGCCAATTACGAAGTGAGAGACGGTATTATCGTCGGCAGTACGGTTCACGACACTCCAAATTCGTTTATGACTTCTGATAAAATGTACGCTGATTTTATTTTGGAATTAGACTACAAGGTCGACTCCACCATGAATTCGGGTATACAGATCCGTACCAACAGTTTTCCACATTACCGTGATGGCAGGGTACACGGTTACCAAATTGAGATAGACCCATCTGATAGAGCATGGAGCGCGGGAATTTATGATGAAGCCCGTAGAGGATGGTTGAATCCGTTGACCGATAATCCAGAAGCACAAAAAGCTTTTAAGCAAAACGATTGGAACCATTACCGCATCGAGGCGATAGGCGATACGATACAGACTTGGATCAATGGGGTACCGGCGGCTAACCTTATCGATGACAAAACAGCCAGTGGTTTCATCGGTCTTCAGGTACACGGTATTCCTAAAGAGAACAAGGAAGGTACCGAAATCATGTGGAAAAACATTAAGATCTTGACCGATAGCCTTTCTAAATATAACAGACCATCCCCGATAACTCCGATTGTTACAAAGAATAGCATCTTACCAGCGGAAGAGAAAGACGGCTGGAAGTTGCTTTGGGACGGAGAAACCACCAAGGGCTGGCGTGGTGCAAAACTAGATGAGTTTCCCGATAAGGGATGGAAAATCGAGGATGGCGTTTTGAGCGTACTCTCAACGGGTGGAGAAGAATCTACAGCTGGTGGCGATATCGTTACCAAAGAAACCTATGGTGATTTTGAACTGCTGGTAGATTTTAAGCTTACCGAAGGCGCAAACAGCGGTATTAAGTATTTTGTCGATACCGATGTTAATAAAGGTCCAGGTTCCTCTATTGGTCTGGAATATCAAATACTGGATGATGCCCGACACCCCGATGCAAAAATGGGTAGGGACGGTAACCGTACAATTTCATCGTTGTACGATTTGATTACAGCCGATCCTAACAAGCCGGTCAATCCTATCGGAGAGTGGAATACAGCACATCTAATCGTTAAAGATAACCATGTCGAGCACTGGTTGAACGGTTCAAAAGTGTTGGAGTACGAACGAAAAAGTGATGACTACAAAAAATTGGTTTCCGAAAGCAAGTATAAAAAATGGCCCAAATTCGGGGAAGCCGATAAAGGTCATATACTTTTACAAGACCATGGTGACCTAGTTTCGTTCAAAAACATAAAAATCAGGGACACTAGTAAAGAATAAGAATAGTTCCAAAATGGCAGAAAGTAATTGTTTTGGTCCTCCCCTGCCAAGGGGAGGTGCCGCAGGCGGAGGGGTTGGTTGATAAAAACTGAAAACTGCCAAATAATCTATAATAGTCATTATGTCTACAAACAGAAGAAATTTTATAAGAAAAACTTCAGCGGGAGTTTTAGGAATGGCCGCAATAGGAGTGCCGAAAATTTCCACTGCGGCTGAACAAAAAGAGGTAGCCTTCGCAAACTTTAAGACAGACTTTAAATATGGTGTAGCCTCATATACCTTACGGGAATTTTCCGCAAAACAAGCCATTGACATGACCCTTCGCTGTGGGATACATCGTATGACTTTCAAAAGCATGCATCTCCCTATGGACTCCGGTGCCGAGACCATCAAGAAGACCGTAGCACTTTGTAAAGAAAAAGGGATC
>ENA-ORXU01001480-ORXU01001480.1-marine-metagenome-genome-assembly--contig:-NODE-1480-length-18962-cov-4.013238_pt1 | contig 18962 bp, 19 predicted proteins | sample MGYA00237869_ERZ511484 | MGnify/ENA metagenome assembly ERZ511484
CGGATTGCGATTGTATAGGATAGTGAAACACTGATCAAAATCCATCGCGAAGCCAAGAACTGCTTGAACTTTGAACCCTTGAACTTTGAACCGCTTGAACTTTGAACCCTTTAACCTTGAACACCTAATCGCCAATAAATCAGCATTCTAAATATTTGGTTAAAACAAATTTGTATTTTTGTGATTCATCAAACATTGCTTTAGTTATGTTAAAAGATTTTAAAGAGTTTGCGCTGAAAGGTAACCTGGTCGATATGGCCGTGGGTATAGTTCTCGGTGCAGCATTCGGTACGGTCATTAAATCATTGGTTTCTGACTTATTGATGCCAGTTGTGGCCACAACATTTAATGTGCCTGACTTCACCAACTTGTTTACATTGCTCAGAGCGCCAGAGGTGACCGATGGTGTCAATATGGCTTCTTTAGAAGCTGTTAGAGAAGCTGGAGGAGTAGCGTTGGCCTACGGGTCGTTTATCAATGCATTGATTGCTTTCATCTTAGTAGCGTTTGCGCTTTGGATGGTTGTCAGATCAATGAATAAGATGCGACCACCAGAAGAGCCAGCACCAGCAGGTCCTTCACAAGAAGAGTTACTTGCAGAAATTCGCGATTTATTAGCGAAGAACTAATCACGAAAATTGAATCAATTGAAATAAAGAAAGGCCGTCTCGTCATGAGGCGGCCTTTTCTGTTATATCTCAAAAAGGAAGATCAATTTAATACAGCATGACTACTCCTCCTCTCCCGTCAATTCTTCAACAACCTCGCTGATTTTATTACCGACAATCGATGCTACAGCTTTGGCCGTGTCAACTATATCTTCCAGCTGATCGGAAACGAATTCGGTAATCGTCAATTCTCCATCACCAAGCGGCGCTTTCTCAGATTGTTCTTTTTTCTTCTGAGCATCTTTTTTGGCCTGACGCGAAAGATTTATTTTATCTGCTGCTTGTAATAATTTATCGAGTTCTTCTTTTCGATCATCTTTTGCCTCTGTCATTTCAGCGGCGATTTTTTCCTCTATTTTCGCTTTTGCCGCATCCACTTTTTCGCGTTCCGCCTTTTTAGCAGCACGCTCTTCTTCCCGTGCTTTTTCTTTAACAAGACGTCCTTCCAGATCGGTTTTTGTTTTGAGCATGTCATTCAACTTTTCAGTTTTTGACAGTATACGCTCATCAATCATCTGCGTTTTAGCTTTTCGGATTTGAGCCTCGAGCTGACCATCAGTGGTGTTGATGCGCTTATTTTGAAACTCCAAATCGTTGCGATCGCGTTGAATTGATCGCTCCATGCGTCCTATAACTTCAAGGAGACCATCGTAACGATGTTGAAGGCGGCTTTTTGCACCTTCAGGCCGTTCGGGATTGTCGCCAAATCGTTTTGCCTTGACATTTTTAAAGGCTTTGTCGATGCGATCCCACAATTTCCGGCGATGACCTTTCGTCAAGTCCATTTTCTTCAAGTCATTCTGCACTTTCTTCAATTCATTGAATACTGGTTTGAGGCTCAGACCTGACTCGATCTTGGCCTCTATTTTATCCATGACTTCTGAAATGCTTTCTTTGTTTTTATCAGATATTTCTCTGAACTCTTGATCCATCTTCTTCCGAAGATCTTTCATCTGTTCAAAGAGCGCATTCGTTTTATCTCGAAGCTCATGACCATGTCCACGCAGCAGATTCTTTTCTTTTATTTGGTCATTGACCTTGCCCCAAAACGTTTTTAATCCTTCCCACACAGGGCTATCAAATGCTTTGAGGTTATCAATTTTATCTTTAAAATCATCGACTTCCTGATGATACAAGTCCGCAAGTTTTTGGGACATCACCATGAAATTCCATTCTGACTGTGATCTCCTGATCAAACTGGGGTTGTCTACTTCATGACCTTCAGGCACGACTGATTCTGTCACTGTTAATGGAACGTTGAAGCCCACTGCTCCCTCAGGAAATTGTACTTCTCCACCATTGCGCCATTGATTGGCCAGCAAATTTTCAAATTCCTGTGTCAAAACGGTCGCTGGTATGACGTGTCCTTGTACCGTATTCTCTTTTACTTGGAGCTCAAATGCGTAAAAGCAGCGGTCTGCCGCCTCATTTTTTCCCCAACAGATGATTCTTTTCTTCATTTCTCTGTGTTTTTGTTTGCTGTCGCTCTCATATGAGCAACGTTACTGTATATTATAAAAGCGCGACTTTGTCGGTCCACTCTCTTGACGAAATATTCTGGTACTGTCACCATAGATTTCGACAAAGGATGCCAAAGATAAAATTCTTTACTTTTATGTTCGGTTGTTTAACGGCCTGATCGTGTCCAATCGCACATTTTTTATACTAGATCGTCACTTTATGTCTCATCCGTTTCGCCTGCAGAGTACGCTGATTGCCGTCATCATGATCGGCATGGGGTTACCTGTTTTTGGCCAATTTTTCGATGACTTTTCAGATTCGGACTTGATGGATGACATCACATGGTCTGGTGATCTCGTCAATTTTGTTGTTGAGTCTGAGCAATTACAATTAATGGCACCCACTGCCGGTCAATCCGATCTCAGCACGAGCTATACATTCGGTGATAGCTTGCGGTTCGGGTTGGATGTCTTTCTGCAATTTGCTCCTTCGAGTGACAACAGACTGCGAGTTTATCTGTATCACGAAGAATCTGATAATACACTCGGCGAAGCACTGTTTCTGCAAGTGGGAGAGTCTGGTGGAGACGATGCCTTCATACTGTTTAGACAAGTGAACGTCGATTCAGTCGTCGAGCTTCAACGCTTTCAATCGATTCCACACGGTTCGACTTTTACCGTGCGTCTGGAAGTTGAGCACCTAAGTGGATCGGACTGGACTTTTTCATTCGATCATGGGGCTGATGGGAGTTTCGATGAAATCACACCAGTGGATCTCGATTTCCAGCCGAATGCCGATGGGTTTTTTGGCGTTGACTGCCGATATACGAGCACCCGCGTTGATCGATTCTTCTTTGACAATGCGTTTGTGCAAAAAATCGAGCCAGATATCACGACACCGGACCTGGTTGATGTAGAAGTGCTTTCTCCTCAGCGAATTCAGTTGACTTTCAGTGAGGCCATCGATGGAGATATGTTGAATATCTCTCAATTTAATTTAATTCCAGGTAATATTTCTCCGAGTGATATCATCTGGAACATGACAAATCCCGGAAGTGTCATACTTGATTTTGCAAGCCCTTTTATTAATAATACGCTTTATACCATACAAGCAATTAATATCGCAGACTTTGCTGGTAACACATCGGCTGCTTTATCCGATCAATTCACAGTCTTTTTTCCTGAGACGCCAATGGCTCGAGATATTATCATTAATGAAATTCATTTTACGCCATCGGATCAGACGTTCGTTCCCAATGCGGAATTTGTTGAATTATTTAATCGATCCGATAAAATACTTGATTTAGGTACCATGCGTTTTCGTGATGCTACATCAACGGTTAATTTACCGAGTTATATTTTAATGCCAGATGAATATATCGTTTTAATAGATGAAGACGACGATGATTTATTTATTGATCTCGATACATTTTTGGCTCTAGATAACTTGCCATCATTAAATAATAGCGGTGACGATCTCGGATTGTTATTTAACGCTGATGTCATCGATGCTGTGTCCTATGAAATTGCATGGTTGGGTGATCCAAATAAAGTGTCGGGATGGTCACTAGAACGCATCAATCCAGAAAGTCTATGTAACGGAATGATCAATTGGACAGCTTCTAGCGACCCAACTGGCGGTACACCTGGTGAGATTAATAGTGTGTTCTCAGGAGAAGAACCGGACGGTATTGCGAACATTAGTGGCATTCAAATATTATCAAATAATCAAGTTGCCATCGCATTTGATTTAGAAATGAATAAGGATCAATTAGGTGATATCAATAATTTTGAAATACAGCCAGTATTGGATATTAACACCGCTCAAGTACGAACAGTCAATGGTAACGATGCTTTATTTTTATCATTTAATACGACAATAGAAAGTTCACAATTATACACGATCACGTTCAACACGTCGATATGTTTTTGCAACGGTGCCAAATGGAATGAACCGCAGTCTGTTTCATTCGGTATTCCAGAACTACCAGAAAAGGGAGACCTACGTGTTTCAGAAATTCTATACGCTCCATTTTCGGGTGAGAGTGAGTTTGTGGAAATCGTAAATGTGAGCGAAAAAATAATTAGTGCGTCAGACATATGGTTGGCATATACTTCGCTTGACGGCGATAGTGATGCCGCAATGATCAGGCCGGATTTTTTATTATTACCTGAAGAATATCATGTGCTAACCCGTCAACCAACTTCTGTTTTGTCATCCTATACCGTTCCTTTTCCGGGACGATTACATGAATTTGATGTCCCGACACTGACTAATGACGGCGGATTACTGACCTTGTTTATTTTCGATCAAAATCAGGACACACTTCATATTGACAACGCACGATATTCTGAAGACTTTCACGATCCATTACTTGATCGGGTGAATGGTGTATCGCTTGAGCGAATTAGGCTGAACGGAGATGGTGAGGCACGATCAAGTTGGTATTCGGCGTCAACGCGCGCTGGCAGTGGGACACCAACTGGTGAAAATTCTCAATCAACAATCGCGGCCATTCCATCAGAAGAAAACTTTCTGCTACAAAGTCCTACATTCTCACCAGACTCCGATGGGTTTGAAGACGTTATGATCCTCAACTATCAACTCGATGATCCCGGATTTATAGCTCAAGCACAAGTCTTTAGTCATGATGGAGTGTTAATCAAGAATTTAATTAATAACGAATCCTTGGGAACAACGGGACAAATATTGTGGAGTGGGGACACAAATGATGGTAACAGCGCGCGCATTGGAATTTATTATGTTCTCATTAATGCGTTTCAAGTGGATGGTGAAACCATAAAAGAAAAGAAAAAAATTGTTTTAGCCAGACAATTATGAACACACAAGCATCGAGATATGCCCGCATTAAACGCGCAGAAAAAAGAGGTGCCTGGCTGATGGTTTTGATCACCCTTCTGATTATTGTTTTTGCTGAGGATACGATTTTATCGAGTTTGCACGAATCGGCTTATTATTATCTCTCTGGATTTGTGGCCATTTCATTAGTGAGTTTGTTTTTTAACTACAGGACATTTGTTCTGACCGCTTTTGGTTGTACCGGAATTCTCGCTCTATTTTTAAAATTGAATCTCGATGCAAATCAATCATTTGCACTTGACAATCATACAGAAGAATTAGTGGTTCAACTTATCAATTTGGAGCTGATCAGCGATGAGGTGGACCGACAAAGACAATTGTTCAGATCACTAGACGCCGATGTATTGATATTTCAAGGATATAATCCGCTATGGAGATCGATCATCAACACATACGTCGATAGTACAATGATGCAACGTGTGCCCTATAATCGGATTGATTTGTATGGTCAACTCATTTTATCACGTAAACCGATCACGTTTGCAGATACTATCGTTCAGCATGATATCCCTATGATTAACTTGGCAATAAATCTCAATGATGGTGATCGACTCAATATGATAAGTTTTATACTACCACCGCCGCTGACCAATCGCGTGGAGACCCAGCAAAAAGCTTTTATTAATCAGTTGATATTTGCAAAAAGTACGAGTACACCGACATTAATTGTAGGTAATTTTAATTTAACGCCCTGGTCTGATAAACTGCAATTGATGAAATATAAAACGAATACGAAAAGTAGTCGTGTTAATAAAAGTAAATTAAATTTAATCCAGGAAAATCCGTTTGATTATAACCCTTCTATGCACATGTTGTATAACCGAAGAGTTCAAAATACATTTTTTGACGAACTAGAATATAATTCAGTGCATATCGGTGTCACTGGAAGCTATCAAATTAAGAAATAATGAAAGTAAAAAGTTTTCGAAAAACTTTTGACGAACTGCAGACGACTGACCTTTATCAAATCCTTCAATTGAGATCAGAAGTATTCGTCGTCGAGCAAGAGTGTCCTTATCAAGATATGGACGACTTCGATCAGCACTCAACCCATTTTTGGATTAACGCGGGTGATCAAATTGTGGCATATGCACGCGTGATACCTCCTGATGCTGGTCGCTGCCAGATCGGACGTGTGGTCAGTGCAATCGCAGCACGGGGCAGGGGATATGGAAAAGAAGTATTTGAACAAGCATTGGAGTATTGCCATGAGCAATTTCGGAAGATACCAATAGAACTTTCGGCGCAATTATATGCGCTCGATTTTTATGCAGGCTTCGGATTTAATGTCGAAGGAAAAGTATACCTGGAAGATGGCATTCCACATGTGAAAATGTTGAGGCACTCCTAAAAATAATTAGAGTTACTAAAGCCAAATTATAAATTGATTATGCTAGTAACGTCGCCTTCACATCCTCCAATATATCAATCACTTTATCATGATCTGGCGCTTGTCCATAAACGCGCAAAACAGGCTCAGTTCCTGATGGGCGAATCATCGTCCAGGAATTTTCATCAAAGTGATATTTATATCCATCGGTAGTTTCTGTTCGTTCGATGTTATATTTTCCGAATGAATCGTATTTATCGTTATTGCAATTTTCAATCACTCGCTCTTTCGTCGCTTGATCGATATGCAGATCATATCTGTCAAATCCAAATGACCCGACTTTTTCATATATATCGGCAATTAATTCCTTGATTGATTTTCCGGTTTTGGCCATGAACTCCATGATTAATAATCCCATCCAGATTCCATCGCGTTCCGGTATGTGACCGCTTACGGCTAGACCTCCAGATTCTTCACCACCAACGATGACGTCCGTGTCGCGCATAATTTCCGCGATATATTTGAAACCAATTTTAGTAATTTCCACATCTAGACCATATGATTTAGCTAGCTGCTCCATTTTATTGGTCACTGAGAACGTGATGACGACTTTACCTGATTTATTCTTGTGCTCTTTTAAATAATAAAGCAATAATAAAAGCAAGTGATGACTATCTACAAATTCACCATTCTCATCATACATGCCGATGCGATCTGCATCACCGTCATTGGCCAGACCTAAGTTAATTTCAGAATTGTTTTTTATCAATTCAGACAATTCGGTCAAGTTTCGATGTATCGGTTCAGGTGCTTGTCCAAGAAATGATGGATTAAATTCACAATGAAGTAAATGCGCTTTTGGAAATAGTCGACGGAGCACGTTCTGTCCCGCTCCGTACATGGCGTCATACGCAAGTGTGATATCTGCATTGCGAATTGCATCAAGATCAAAATTCGCTTCGATATGATCCATATACATCTGCTCCAGGTCGATCAATTCGATCTTGCCATTGGCTTCAAACATCTCGTATGTGCCGTTGACAGGATTGGCTTTTTCAGGAATGCGGTCTTCTACAGCCGCGATTTCAGATGGAATACATGGTCCTCCATGAGAAGATTTGAGCTTATAGCCATTGTACGACGGCGGATTATGACTCGCCGTGATGACGATACCCAAGTCAGCTTTCATTTTGACAACAGCAAACGATACCATCGGTGTAGATGCGAATGCGTCACCCAGCTTGATATCGATACCTCGATCGGCGAGTAGAGTAGCTGTTACCTGTGCAAAGTATTCACCGGCAAACCTGCAGTCATAGCCAATGACCGCGGTGGTCATACCTTCATCTTTCATATAAGCCGCGGTTGCCTCTGCAACGCGTTCCAGGTTTTCAACTGTATAATCTTTCGCTATAATAGCACGCCATCCGTCCGTTCCAAATTTGATCTTCATATATTTTCTGTTTGTCGCAAAAATAGGATAATCGACTGCAAAATGAAAGTTGAGTCAACTGCTAAATGTGACAATCGCATAAAATATGTCAAATATGGATGAGATTTTCATTTTCCGAAAGGCGGTGATGCCTCAGTATCAGTGATTTGAGGAAGGAGAAAAGATCACCGAAAGAGTCATTTTGGCTAATTCTCATTATGCAGGGCTGTGATTTCTTAACCTTGTCGCTCCCTAAGAATTATATTCTAAATCTCAGCTCAGAGCGAATGAGAAATTAGCTGTTCCGATAGCTATCGGGAGTGCCCTCGTGAAATGGGTTGGCAGGTGTTTGGGCTAATGGCTAAAAGCCAAAAGCTGGGAATTCCTGATAGGTGCTCCAGTATTATATTTCAATGCGGTTCTATCAACGGAACCAAAAATGGCACATCAAAATAGGAATTACCCGTCATTTTTGGTTTGGTGACTTTTCGTAGGCGACTCAAAATATACATTTGTACTTTTGCAAGAATGCTCAACGATAGTTATCTACACAAAGGCCTTCGCAAGAAATTAGTTAAAGCGCTCAGACAAAAGGGTATTCAAGATCCTCGAATTTTGGACGCGTTTATGCAAATCCCGCGCCACTATTTTTTAGATGATGCCTTCGCTGAGCAGGCATACGTGGACAAAGCTTTTCCGATAGGTTGTCAACAAACAATATCGCAACCTTACACAGTAGCGATGCAGACGCATTTATTGGAGGTCAAAGCAGGAGATAAAATATTGGAAATCGGAACTGGAAGCGGATATCAAGCGGCCGTTTTACATTTTTTAGGTGCCCGCGTATATTCTATAGAACGACAAAAACAATTATTCGAAAAAACCACAGCCTTACTTGAAAAAATTGGTTTCGGTGGTGTCCGTACATTTTATGCCGATGGAATGAAAGGATTAAAAAATCGGGCACCTTTTGATAAAATAATTGTCACCGCCGGAGCAACAGAAATTCCAGATGCACTCATGCACCAATTAAAAATTGGTGGAATCATGGTGATACCCGTCGGAGACGATATCCAAGATATGATAAAAATAAAACGAATTTCAGACGATGATTTTCAGAAAGTCAATCATGGATCATATCGATTCGTCCCGCTATTAAATAATCTGGAAAATTAATTTTTCCTTACACGCACGCCGTCGGCGGTTCGGGAATTAACTTCAGTTTTTCCGAGTTTTTTCAGATCGATCATTAAAGTGGCTAACTGACTATTATTGACAGCCATATATTCATTTCCTTCATAAGAAATTTTACCTGAGCTACGTGTCCACTCTGACGCTAATAGCATATATCGTCCACTATACTTCGGGTTTGGCCCGAACATCAAAAATCGATCTCCTCCATCTTCGAATCGAACCGCTATTCGTTTTTGATCGGGAGTAAATTCCATTACACCAGGTGTGCCTTGTGGAATCGTAACGACCTCCACCCGCTTTCCATCGATGATTTTCACATCGCCATTGATTATTTCTTTTTTACCCGAAGATAGTTCGCGCCGCAGAACGACATCATCTGAGAGATAAAACTGGATTCTTTTTAAATCAGATTCAGTCCATCCATATTCGTCATACATCGACTTGGTGAATGGTGATAGATTGTTGCAAGAAGAAAGAATAATGGCTAGAAATAAAAAAACAAATAGGCGCATGGTTTTATTTTTTGTCTGTGTAATATATAATATCAATACGGCTATCTATTGGTGACGTTTAGTCAGGTAAGATATTATTAACGCGATTTAACGGATATTAACGCCTCGACAGCATTGTTAAGGAGTTTACTTAAATCGTTTTCATCCTTCGTTTCGCAAAAAAGTCTTTCATCAAAGTCGAGCATTCTTCCTGCATCAGACCAAATTCGACTTTGGTAGTAGGGTGGAGAAGTTCCCTGCCGATTCTGGTAAAACCACGTTTTTCATCCTCAGCGCCATAAATTAGTCCGCTTATTTGACTCCAATAAAGAGCACCTGCACACATCACGCAAGGCTCGAGTGTGACATACAACTTGCATTGATGAAGGTATTTTGATCCTAAAGCATGAGCGGCGGCTGTAATCACTAATATCTCCGCATGAGCGGTGACATCTTTGAGGCGCTCAGTTTCATTGTACGATCTGGCAATAATTCGATCTTGAAATGTGATAACAGCTCCCACCGGCACTTCGCCTATTTCAGATGCCTTCATGGCTTCAAGATAGGCCTGCTTCATAAAGTAATTATTGTCAAACGGTTTTAGCACTGTCGATTTTTTATCGGTCAAATATAAGATAGAGGTGGAATTTTTTATATCGGATAGGGGTGCCTGACAAAATCTCGTCTGACACCTTAAGGTGTCAGACGAGATTTTGTCAGGCACCCTAGTTGCACGATAGCTCAGCCATATATTAATTTTCATGCTGCACGACTTTCCAACAACAACCCATACCTTTGCATCGTGCGTTCTATCCTCATCATTCAAACAGCCTTCTTCGGTGATGTCATACTTGCAACCGCTTTAGTGGAGCAATTGGCCGACGCATTTCCAGAAGCGCACATCGACATGTTGGTCCAGAAGAGCCGTGAGGTCTTGCTAGCAAATAATCCGCACATCCGAAAGGTTTTAATCTTGGACAAATCCAAAAAGTTGCGTTCGACCATTTCATTAATAAAGACAATCCGAAGTCAGCGTTATGATCAGGTAGTGAATGTCCATCGACACGGGACTTCAGGACTGCTCACTATATTTTCTGGAGCCAAAGAAACGATTGGTTTTGATGCTCACCCTTTATCCAGATTCTTTAATCGAACTATTATCCATCAGCGTACAGAAAAACATGAGATCGCGCGCAACTATGAATTGATCAGTCATATGATAAAAGATCCTATAAAGCATCCCAAGTTGTATCCCAGCGAAGCAGATTACAAGCGGGTCTATGAAATACCAGCATATGTAACCATAAGTCCTGCATCGGTATGGGAAACGAAGCGTTGGCCGGTTGGTAGATGGGTGGGGCTTATCGATAAAATTCCTGAACACATCAAAGTTTTTTTGCTTGGCGGACCAGGTGACACCCCCTTATGCCAATCGATTGCAGAGCAGTCAGTCAGACCTACACAAGTTGAGGCGGGCAACTATTCATTTCTGGAGTCTGCGGCTCTGATGGAGCATGCTGTCATGAATTATACAAATGATTCTGCGCCGGTGCATATGGCAACAGCGATGAATGCGACTGTTACAACAATATTTTGCTCAACGATTCCAGCTTTTGGTTACGGGCCATTATCCGATGAAAGTCATGTGATGGAAACATCCCAGCAACTTGACTGCCGACCTTGTGGTATTCATGGGCATATGAAATGTCCTCAGGGGCATTTTAAATGCGCCGATATAGAAGTTTCGCGCGTTTTCAAACCGCTGAAAGATCGATTATCTTCATAAAGCTTCATAAAAATTCATCTAAAGACATCTTCATACATCTGACGCTTACGATTTCATTATCACAAAGATTGTTGTAATGCAGCCGGCCAATAATTTAAACATGCGTATTTTTAAAATGTATTAATTATTGATATACAGAAAGTTACATGCTTATAGATCTCAGTTAACTCAGTTTTAATATCTGATGATTGGGATTTGCTTAAAACTATTTCAATGGACTATTACAATGGCTTTGGCGATTTACAGTTGTAAATCCCGATTAATTCACCTTATACATTTCATCAAATATTATATATTTTTGCATCTGTAAGATACCAGTTGAATTATGGAAAAGATAAATACATCAGGTCAGGCTCGCATTTTCAAAAGTGATTTCCTTGAATCGCTGACGAAGACAAGTCCGCTCATCAGTGTGTTGGTATATGGCCCATGTATCGCATTGATGTTGTATGTAGCTATGTATTGGAAAGGGTTGACTGCAGGACAAACTGCGTTCTGGTTTGGCTTTGCGCTCTTTTTCTGGACATTCGCGGAGTACTTCCTGCATCGTCATCTGTTTCATTACATCACAGAGGCTGAGTGGACGCATAGGTTTCACTTTGTTGTGCACGGTTCTCATCACGAGTATCCGAGAGATCAGGATCGTCTGTTGATGCCGCCGGTACCTGGACTTATGTTGGCTACAATACTGTTTTCATTCTTCTATGTGATCTTTTTTATTTTCGGCTATTCGGAATTGACGTGGGCATTTTTTCCTGGATTTTTCTTAGGCTACTTGCTATACTCATTCATGCATTACGCCATTCATACGTATCGTCCGCCTTCGTTTTTGAAAAACCTTTGGTTGCATCACAATGTGCATCATTATAAGGACAATGGACGTGCTTTTGGTGTATCAAACAGGTTTTGGGATCGTATTTTTGGCACCATGCCTGAGCGAAAAGACATGGTTGATCGTTCATAGAATTTTTTCATTTCGAAACAATCCGTAGCTTTTATCCGGACAGCATGAGAATGTACATCTTTTGTTATAGCTGTTGCAATAGTTCGTATAAAACGAAGGCTGAATCATAATCTTTTGTTATAAATCACTGTTATTCAGGATGTACACGGCATTCTTTATAATTTCGCGGCTTATATGAAATTATCACAATTCTTCTTCTTGATTTTCCTTTTCACAGGGACCTCAGTTTTTGCACAATCCATGGTTGATGTTTCATCATCGAACAGTGAACCAGACATCCCAATAATGGATTTTGATGAACTGGATGCATATCTCAAGACGCAATCTGAACAGCTGTTAGTGATTAATTTTTGGGCCACGTGGTGTAAGCCGTGTGTAGAAGAATTGCATTTCTTTGAATACGCGCATCGAGACTACAAAGATCAGGATGTAAAAGTTATTTTGGTGAGTCTCGATTTTGCAAAAGCGATCGACCGGCAATTAATTCCGTATGTGAAGCAAAATGAAATCCAATCTGAAGTAATTCTATTGAGTGATACAAAAATGAATTCGTGGATCAATCGTGTTTCAGAAGATTGGTCAGGCGCCATCCCAGGTACATGGTATATTACGCAGGACGCTACAGAATTTCATGAAGGCAAGTACGCCGACTATAACGATATAAAACAAACTATTTTAAAACTTAAAAAATAATTGAATATGAAATTTATGACAAAAATATTTGCGCTTGCACTGGTATTGTCTACTGGACTTTTATGTGCTTTTTATCCTGCCGATACAGGATACGAAATAGGTGATGTAGCTACTGATTTCAAATTAAAAAATGTCGATGGTAAAATGATGTCTTTGAGCGACCTCGAGGGAGCCAAAGGTTATGTTGTTGTCTTTACGTGTAATCACTGTCCTTTTTCTGTGATGTATGAAGACCGATTGATTGAATTAAATGAAAAGTATGCTCCACAAGGATATCCAGTGGTAGCCATCAATCCGAATGACCCTGAAGTTCAACCTAAAGATGGTTTCGATGCAATGGTCGTTCGCGCCAAAGAGAAAAATTTTACTTTCCCATATTTATTTGATGAAGGTCAGAAAGTTTATCCACAATATGGAGCTACTCGGACACCACATGTATTTTTGCTCGATCAAGAACGCGTAGTTAGATACATTGGAGCAATTGATGATAATCACGAAGATGCAGGTGCTGTTGAGGAATCGTATTTAGCCAACGCGATCGAGTCACTCATGGATGGTTCAGATGTAGATCCTACGATGACTAAGGCCATTGGTTGCACGATTAAAAAGAAGATGTAAACACATCTGCCTTGTATAAAATAACATCTGAAAAAGACGAACTGTATCATGCAGTTCGTCTTTTTTCGTGTTAATCTTAGCTAAAATTTCGTTCACATTGATAATCGTATTTTTGTATCCTATGAAAGATTTAAAATGTTTATTTGCCGCCTTCATTATCCTGTGTCTATTCGCTGCTTGTGCTTCTGATGGCATGTCGGGTTGGAAAGAAACTGATTTGATGAGTCACGGTTTACCAGTAAAAATAAAAGCGCCCGAAGACATCACGGTTGAGAAGTCGCTTTTTTCAGGTAGTGAAGAATACCAACTCTCAGGGACTGACGGATATGGAATGAATGTTTTAGTGGCGGATGCAACATCACCCAATGTTTCGGTCATTAAAACTGAACTAAAAGAACTCGTCCAAAACGGTAAATATTTCTCTGATTTTATAGAATCTCCTGAGAATGGATTTATTTATAAAATTTCTATTGATTCAACGCATGCCGTTTATGGATTTAGAAAAATTAAAATACAAGGAGAAAAGCAAATCGTTTTTCAGAATCAATACATGAGTAAATTGTCTGAAGAAAAAGCCCGACAGTTATTTAATTCCATACCAGATTAAACTTTTTGAGAGCACATTAGACGATTCATGCACGGTTCAATCACGTTAAACATTCGTTATTTTATTCTCAGCATGAACGCCATCACCAATGACTTTAGTTATCATTTTGTCATGAAAAGATTTCTCTACACAGCACTTTTTCTTTTAGTATGTTTTACGGCTCAATCACAAACGCCTATTGAGCATCGTATTCTCAATAAAGACATACGGAGTGTGTCGATATATCCAATTGATCAGCCTTTGTCGATGCCTATCGTTCCCATGAATGGTGTTCTGGAGATTTCATTCGATGACCTAGGCGAATATATTCGGGAATTAGAATATACCATCATCCATTGTAAGCGTGATTGGACGCCGTCGAATCTAAATATTTCAGAATATTTAGACGGTTTCGACGATGCGAGTTTGCGTGATTTTAATTCATCACGCGGATCTATTCTAGATTATATGCACTACGATTTACGACTGCCAAATGATGATATCAAATGGCGAATCAGCGGAAATTACATTCTCAAAGTTTGGGATCGAGACAATGACAACGAATTATTGATGACACTGCGTTTCGTGGTTTATGAAACGAACGTTCAGTTTACGCAAGGCGAGGTTTTTGAATCGGGACGACTTGGATCATTTGATACACATGAAAGTCTTACATATGCCTTGCGAATAAAAGATATAGGGTTGGACGCTCCAATGCGTTCCATCAGTTCCAGTGTGTTCCAAAATCAAAATTGGCATTCGATGATCGATAGTATCAATCCCAGACGCGTACATAGTGGAGAATTGTATTTTGATCAGCGAAATTCAGTCATTTTTCCGGCTATGCGACAGTACCGATTGACGGATTTGAGATCGCTTTCATCGCCTGGATATGGTGTGGCATCCGTGGAAGAATATACTGACGGTATCAATGTGACCAAAACAACGGATGAGGTTCGCGGTTTTGAAGTTGGATTCGGCCGTGACGATGATTTGAATGGTGCATTCGTGATTGACAATACGGAGCGACTCAATGATCTTTGGGGAGTCCAATATGCATACACGTTGTTTACACTGCATTATTTTAATGCGCCACCGGATGCTGATATTTATTTGCTAGGAGCATTTAATCAATATCAAGTTGACGAACATTCCAAGATGGAATTAAATGAACCCGAAAGTATTTTTTATAAAGAAGTCTTATTGAAGCAGGGTGTATATGACTACGTGTACGGTGTCAAACGTCCTAACGAACCCATCTCATTTCAAGAAACGGAAGGTTATGATAATCGTGCTCAAAATGATTATCATGTGATCATTTATTATCATCCTTTTTTGGGGACATATGATCGTGTGATTGCCTACGCGACGATGAGCGCTAGATAATTGAAACTAACCTTTTGCTAAAATAAATCGCCAGGGTTTATCGATCCATTCTTCCGCGTAATTTATTCCGATGCGTGGAGTTGCAATAATATTTTTCGTATTAATATCTGACTTCGATTGATTCAATTGAATAGGAGACTTTTTATCAAATAAATTTAGCCCATTTACTGCGGTGGTAATTCCAAATGCTTGTGTCCATTTTCCCGGACCATTTAATAATTGTGATTGCGAGACATTCCCGCGACGCTTATTCATAATTTCTATTCCCATAATTGGCATGACGGCTCTGATCAAAACGGCATGTGGTAAATCAACTGGTCCAGTAACGATATTAAACAAATGATGGATGCCGTAGCAGAGGTAGACGTAACTGTATCCGGCAGGGCCATACATGATTTCCGTTCTTTTTGTCCGACGCATATTATATGCATGACTAGCTTTGTCCTCTGGCGCACGATAAGCTTCCGTTTCGGTGATGACGCCGCTAGTTAATTGATTATTAAACCGCGTGGTGATTTCTACGCCGATGAGTTCTTTGGCGATGGTGACGACATCGGTTGACTCGAAATATGCTTGGGTTAATTTGATTTTATAACTTAATTAGTCCTGAGACAGTTTGATGCCTCCAATTATTTACCGCATACTATAATTAGGTGCCTCTTTTGTAATGGTAACATTATGCGGATGTGATTCAGCAACTGATGCGGCAGATATTCTAACAAATTTTGCTTTTTGTAAATCTTCAATAGAAGCTGCACCGCAATATCCCATTCCGGCTCGCAGACCTCCAATATATTGAACCATCACCTCAGCAAGACTTCCTTTGAACGGGACACGACCTTCGATGCCTTCTGGCACAAGTTTTCGTAAATCGTCTTCAGCATCTTGAAAATAACGATCCTTCGACCCTCGTACCATCGCACCAAGTGAGCCCATGCCACGATAGACTTTAAATTTTCGGCCTTCATAAATCACCGTTTCGCCCGGAGCTTCCTCTACACCGGCGAATAGGGATCCAGCCATGATACAACTTGCCCCTGCCGCGATGGCCTTGGCAATATCGCCCGTATATCTGATGCCTCCGTCCGCGATAATAGGTACGCCTGAGCCGGCGATAGCATTTGCCGCTTCATTGATCGCGGTTAGTTGTGGTACACCGACTCCGGCAACTATACGCGTCGTACAGATCGATCCCGGCCCCACACCGACTTTCACACCGTCAACTCCGGCATCGACAAGTGCTTTGGCTCCATCTCCCGTTGCGACATTACCACCGACTATTTGCAAGTCAGGATAGGCCTCTCGTATTTCCCGAATGGTCGTCAATACGCCTTCAGAATGGCCATGGGCAGTATCGACGCAAATCACGTCGACACCCACTTTGACAAGCGCGGCAATGCGTTCTTGGGTGTCTTGTGTCACACCTACCGCAGCTCCCACCCGCAGACGCCCATATTCATCTTTGCAAGATGTTGGGAAATCGACTAGCTTCATGATGTCTTTATAAGTAATGAGGCCGACGAGAGTGAAATCATCATTCACCACCGGCAGCTTTTCGATGCGATGTTCTTGTAGTATATTTTTGGCCTCATCAAGAGAGGTAGGGGCAGTCGTCGTGATCAAGTTTTCAGCCGTCATCAGCTCTTGGATGGGGCGCTCACTATTCGTTTCAAAGCGTAAGTCACGGTTCGTTAAGATGCCAACGAGTTTATTGTGTTTGTCGACAATCGGGATTCCACCAATTTTATGATGTTGCATCAGCTCGCGCGCTTCGTGGACCGTGCCACCGGCGTTCATGGTGACAGGATCGATAATCATACCGCTTTCTGAACGTTTGACATTGCGGACTTGCTCGGCTTGAGCGGCAATCGTCATGTTTTTATGAATGATTCCTATACCTCCTTGACGCGCAATCGCTATCGCCAATCGTTTATCCGTGACCGTGTCCATTGCCGCCGAAACGATAGGGACGTTGATGCGAATATTGCGTGTGATTTGCGATGAAATGTCGACCTCGCGCGGAAGTACATTAGAATATCCGGGTATGAGGAGGACATCGTCGAAGGTGATTCCGTCGAGATGTATTTTTGATTCAGAAGGTGTCAGTAATCTTTCCATGCGCAAAAATAGAAGAATTTTTATTTTTACAAATGATCTATAAATATCTCTACACAATTTTTTTATTGGCACTATGCTTATTGTGCGTTAGTTGCGAGTCTTCGAAGATCGACCAACTCGAACAGGAGGTGGAAGTGCTTCACGACGAAGTCATGCCATTCTTGGATGATATGAAACGCCAGCGCAGGATGCTCGTACAACTTTCAGATGCCAATCCGCCTGATTCGCTGAGGATCAGACAATCTATTCGGATGATAACCCAAAGTGATTCGCTGATGTGGGCATGGATGGATCAGTATAAGCGGGTAGAGGTTCTGCGTGATGAGTCGATGTCCGATGAAAAAATCGAGGCGTACTTGGTCGATCAACGTCAATCGGCAAAGACAATGAATACGGCTATCAAAGATGCCATGGCGGAGGCGAGCGAGATACTGGGGGAGAATAAGGAGTAAAACCCAATTGACTAAAGTTATAGACTATTCATATCTATTATTTTGATTCTTAACTTATCGTATTTAATTTTAAATACCAACGCATGCAAGAAGAGAAATATCAACAAACCGCCATTAATTTTGGTCATTTCTTGGATCAAGATGATTTTGTAAGTTTTAAATCTATTCTCGATGAAAAATGCATTTATGAAATAAACGATGAAATACTAAAAGGAAAAGATAATATCGCAGGTTTGTACGAAACCAACATGAAAGCCGGAAAAGCAAAATTCGATAAACTCGAGTGGGGAAAGAGCGAGATTAAAGAGGTTGAATCTAATGTGTTTGATGTGCATTTTTCAGATAATTTATTGCATAAGGGCATTCAGCACAATTATCGTTGTAAACAGCGAATCACAATTAATGCCAATTGTCTAGTTGAAAAAATAGTGCATATGGAATTGCCAGGTGAACGGGAATCATTGAATGCGTATTATTTATAAGAAGGTCGGATTGGAGTAGGGTGGTGAACAATTAAAATTCTAAAATTTTGATTTGTCAATCGGAATTCAATCACTACAATATATTGAACGAATATCGATCCACTTCTGTCGATCAATAGCCATTTTTTCTAAGACATGCTGTTCTGATATTTTTCCTTCGATATATTTGACGAGTTCTTCATCACCAATGAGTGCATCTGCAGCAGTGAGCGATGTGTCATACTCATAAGATCCCATGCGCCAAAAAGGTATGTCCTTCATATGCTCGAAGCACAGTCGCATTAAATATATTGTACCAAATACTACTGGATATTGAAGGTGATCTAAAATCATTAGCTGCCATCCAATACAGGATTGATTTGCATGTTTGTGAAAAGTCGGTGTGAATGTCGTGACGCGAATGTGGGCCTTGAAATGAAAA
>ENA-ORXU01001481-ORXU01001481.1-marine-metagenome-genome-assembly--contig:-NODE-1481-length-18958-cov-3.118320_pt1 | contig 18958 bp, 15 predicted proteins | sample MGYA00237869_ERZ511484 | MGnify/ENA metagenome assembly ERZ511484
CAGCGGTGAGGGGTGTGTAGTGCTTCATAGTGTATCCCATGAAACAGCAACTCACAAAAAGTGTCACATGACAAGCCCCAAGCGGGGGAACAAGCGGCAACTCTGCGCGTGGTGTGATTTGTTTTGCTCGTGCTACTCGTAGTCACGACGTGCACTCACAGCGCACTAGCGCAAAAAACAAACGTCGGCCTTTGGCTACCTTCTGGTGAAAGCACAAGGCATCCTATAAGCATTGCGCAGTACTGCCCAATTATCTTGCCCACATGCGCCGCCGCCAATTCCTTAGCCTTTCCGCCGCCGCTGCGGCCATAGCCCCCTTTGCATCTTGCGGCATGGCGAGTAGTTCCGGTGCACGACATCCGATGGGTTATCAACTCTTCAGTGCACGCGATGCCCTGGCCGAGAATGCTGTGGAGACCCTACGAGCCCTGGGCGAGATGGGCTATCGCCACTACGAGGGGCACGGGTACGACGACGCCACCGACCGGATGTATGGCCTAGCACCCACCGAACTGCAACAGCACCTCACCGAGATGGGCACGCCCATGACGAGTGCGCACTTCGGCTTCGCCAACTACCTGACGGAGAGCGACGATGTCCTGCGCGCCTACACAGATCGCTGCCTTTCGGCCGCTGAGGCACTCAGCCTAGAGTACCTCGTATGGCCAATCATCCCGGAGGAGTTTCGCGATCGCGAAGGGTTTGAAAGACTTGCAAGTCGCCTCAACGTAATTGGGGAGCACCTACGCGGCTCGGGACGTCAATTTGCCTTTCATAACAATGGTGGTGAGTTTCTGCCCTTAGACGCCGACGGCGCTAGCGGCTACGACATTGTAGTAGCGGAGACCGACGCCGCCGATGTGAAGTTGCAGCTCGACATGTACTGGCTAGCCTACGATCGAGGCAGCTCCCCGGCCGAACTCATCGCCCGCAACCCCGAGCGCTTTGTGATGTGGCACGTTAAGGACATGCACCCCGTAAGTCGCGACTACACCGAGCTGGGTGCCGGCTCGATCGACTATACTAAAAAAATCCCGGCTATCAATCCCGCCGGCCTCCAGCACCTCTACCTCGAGCAGGGCGGCAACTTTACTGAGACCTCCATGATGAGCGCCGAGCAAAGCGCGCAGCACTGGAAAGATGAGTTGGCAGGGCTGGTGGGGTGACGTACGAGCCGCAAGTCGGCGTTGGATGGAGGAGGCCAAGGTTTACCCGGGACTCTAGACAATCCTACCTTCCCCACCGTGAACTCTACCCGTAAGATTCGCATAGCCCTCATCGGCCTTGGCGACATTGCTCAGAAAGCCTATTTGCCCATTGTTGCAGCGCATCAGGAGGTGCAGCCTGTGCTTTGTACGCGCGATGAGGAAACGTTACGCCAACTTGCGGAAACCTATCGGATCGAGGAGAAGTATTCCGACATCGATACCCTTATCGCAGCGCGGCCTGATGCCGCCATGATTCATGCTGCAAGCGAGGCGCATCACGGGCTCGCGACCAAACTGCTGGCAGCCGGCATTCCAATATTTGTCGACAAGCCGCTGGCCTATGAGTTGGCCCACACCGAGGAAATTCTTGCTTTGGCAGAGGCCCAGAATCGAGCAGTATACGTTGGCTTCAATCGCAGGTTTGCGCCGCTGATTACGAGCTTAGGTAGGCACGAAGATGTGTTCCGCGTCGATTGGCAGAAGCACCGTGTAGCGCAACCGGGAGAGGCGCGTTCGTTTGTGATGGACGACTTCATTCACGTCCTCGACGGACTCCGTTTTTTAGGCGGCGATCCCGACGGGGAAGTGGAGGTGTTTTGCCGAAAGGCTAATGGACTCCTAGAGGCTATCGATGTGCGCTGGACGAGTGGAAATACCCTCGTGACCGGCAGCATGAATCGCGTTGCTGGTCGTGCAGAGGAGGTTGTACGGGTAAATGCTCCAAACCAAACCTGGACGGTACGCGAACTCAGCAGCGGTAGGCATGCGCGTGGCGGGGAAGAGGCCGATATGGGCTTCGGAAATTGGACACCTACCCTTGCGAAGCGAGGATTCGAAACGATGATCGAAGACTGGCTAGCAGTAGCTCGGGAGGGCAATTTTAGCCTTTCGGCAAAACAGGATATACTGGCTACGCATGCGCTGTGTGAGGGGGTGCTGGGGGCGATAGGGGATTAGTACCACTAGGGTCACTATGGCAACACGAAGTTCACGACGAGAAGCCCTAGTGGCCCTCGTGTCTTCTTCGTGGCCCTAGTGGTACTCAGTACTCAACTCCGCGGAACGTCTACCACCTCGATACACCCTCGATCGGCCACGGTTACATAGGCCAAAGAATGATCGGGAGAGAAGGTGATGTTGGTGGTGTTCTTGCCTTGGGTGGGCAGTTCGGTGAGTAGCTCTCCTCCTGGGCTTAATACGGCGACCACTCCCTTGCCGTAGCGCGTCACAAAGAGGCGGCCATCGGGTGTGCAACGCATGCCGTCGAGACCGAAATCGGGGAAGGTGTGAAAGACACGCTTGTTGGCGAGAGTGCCGTCGAGCTGGATGTCGTAGGCCAGCACGCGCTGTTGTACAGACTCACCCACGTAGAGGGTTTCGCCGTCCGGGCTCACCTCAATGCCGTTGGTGGTGCCCATGCCGCTTTCGAGGAGGGTAAACTTGCCGGGCTTGATGCTCCAAAGCTGGCCAGTATTGTCGTCCCAATTGGGATCGGAGGCGTAGAGACTCCCGTCTGGACCCATAGCGAGGTCGTTGGGTTGATTGGCGTCGGGGCCGTGCGCATAGCTGGCCACTTGACGACTTTCCACGTCGACCATGAGTACGTTGTGCCCAGTGTAATCGGCCACGAAAAAGCGATCGCCACTTTGTGAAAAGCGGATGCCATTGCCGATGCTGCCCTCTGGAAGACGCACAAAATGCTCGGCCTCACCTTCGGGGGTGACGCGGCCAATCATGCCTTGTGCCTGGTAGTTGACAGCATACACGTTGCCGGCTGCATCGGTGGCCGGCCCTTCTATACCGTCGGTAAAGCTGTTCTCTGGGGTGAGGTCGCGCGAAGTGGATCGATCGACTTCACGCTGAGGCGTTGGATTGCCGCAGCCAGTTGTGAGTACCACACACAGCGGCAGTAGAAAGACGAAAAGGAGTCGAGGCATAGGGTTGGTGTAGATGACTGCAAGTTGGCCCCCCGCTAGGACTTGGCACGTAAAGCTCGCTTAATGAGTGAGAGTTGACCGAGGTGGTAGTACAGGTGCTCGGTGATGCCATATACGTTGGTGAACACACTCGAGTACTTCGGGTCGGCGAAGTAGCTCCATACCTGCTCGTCGCTAAGTTTGGAAAGCGCATCTGCGCAGGCTCGGCCTGTGTTTAGCAACTCTTCGACAAATGCTCGCCAAGATGCTTCGCTCTCAAAGTCGGGGGTTTGCCAACTCGCCCCGTCGGAGGTATCGAGGGCTAAGCCGCGTAGCACGTTGAGCACACCCAGCACATAAAAGTGAGTGTGGTAAGTGAGGGCAGCAGCAGAATTACGCCCGATTGGTTTTGCTAAGGCTTCTGTAAGCGTGAGGTCGCCGAGTAAGTCTGCAAAGTTTGTCTCCGAAAAGCTTCCGCCGTCGAAGGCTGCGCGGAGGTGGGAGGATAGGTGCTTGGCTAGGGGCATAAAATGCATTTCGTACCACAAAGATCACAAAGCGGGCACGAGGAACACAAGGTGTCCTTCATCGTGGCCTTCGTGTCTCCTTCGTGATCCTGGTGGTATAGCCTTAGCCCTTAAAACTCTTCTGGAGGCCGTTCAAAAACCACCTCAAATACTGATCATTCAAGTCGCGGTACTGTCGCGTGCCGGGCTTGCGGAAGAAGGCGGTGATTTCGGATTCGCTGACGGTGCGACCGTCGAGCGCATACATGGCTTGGAGTTCGTGGCTCTTCAGGTCGAAGGCAATCTTCAGCTTACGCAAAATCGTGTTGTTGGACAGCTCGCGTTCGGGTGTGGGGAGGGGTCGATCCTCGCGCTGCCCCCGCTTCTGTACGATGAGGCCATTCAAGAAAGTCGCCAAGGCGAAGTCCGTCAGGTCTACGAGTTCGGGGTCGTCAACGGGCCGCGTCCAATCGCGCACCTCATCTTCTTCTGCACGCTGTCCTCCAAAGGCAAAGAGTTGCCCTACATCGCTATCGGACAAATCGAGCGTATAACGCAGGCGGCGAAGGATGTCATTGTTGGTCATGGGGGATAGCAGGTCACAAGGAACACGAGAGAGCGCACAAGGAACACCATGGTGGGCTTAGGCTTTGCAACTACCTGATGGTACTACATATCATCATCCCCTCCACCGTCGGATCCGTCGCGAGAGCCACGGTCGCGTTCACGCTGGCGCTTGTCGGCATCGATACCGAAGCGGTACTGAAAGCCGAGGTACACGATGCGGCTCTCTCGCTTGTAGCGAGTGGTTGATTGCAGGCCAGATACATCGGTGGTGAAGCGGTACTGGCGTGTATCGAAGACGTCGCTGGCGCGCAATGTCACGGCGCCACGGTTGCCGAGGATGTCTTTGCGCAGGCCAATATCCAGGAACTGGATCGCCCGTATTTCGCCCTGAGGGCGCACGCCCGGCGAGCGGTAGAAGTATGTTGCTTGTGCAGCGATACCCCAAGCCAATTTGGCGTTCAGCGAGGCTCTTGAGTCGAACAGGTAACCGTCTACGTCAATAGCACCCTCAGCCAGCTCGCCGTCGATTTGCGTACGGTAAGCATTGCCGCTCACGGTCAAGTCGACCTTCTCGTTTGGGCGATAGGTCGTAATGACCTCCACACCTATGTCGCGGCCACTTGCGAGGTTGTCGCGGGTGCTGAGCTGCACGCCGCCAGGTAGCGTCTCGGTAACGCGACTGATCAGGTCTGACTTTTCGCGGTAGTAAACGCCACTCGTCAAGGTTCCCTTACCGAAGCGCTGCTGCACATTCGCCTCGAAGGAGTTGATGATTTCGGGGAGCAAGAAGGGGTTGCCCGAGCGCAGGTTAAGCGGGTCGCCGCGGTCGATAAAGGGGTTTAGTGCGCGTGAGCGAGGCCGGTTGATGCGCCGCGAGTAGCTGACCTGTGTGGTCAAATTTTCGGAGAGTTCATAGCCGACGTACACACTTGGGTAGAGCTCGAAGTAGTCGTTGTCGAATTGCTTGGCCTGCTCCACGGGTTCGAGCACATCGCTGGTGGTGTAGGCTTGTTCCGCTCTCAGACCTACGCTCAGCGACCAGTCGGCGACGTCGGCTCCCAAGGTGGCGTATAAGGCGTGCACGTCCTCGCTGTACTCGAAGAGGTTGGAGGCCGAGTCCACTTTCGTAAAAACATCGGAGGCCGGATCGTAGTCGTTAAACACCGAGTTTTCGCGTAAGCGCTCTATCGTGGTCCGCCAACCGGCCGTAAACGCGACATCGGTAAAGCCGCCCACGTTGATGCGTCGCTCATAGTCAAGCTGGCCGAGAAACTCGTTTCGCTCCTCGTCAACGGGGGCATTCTGCCGATCGGTCTCGATGATCGTGTCGTCTATATCGAAGAAGGTGGAGGTATAATTTTCGGTCTCTTGCTCGCTAGAGTAGCCATACTGGAAGGCACCCGCGAGGGAGTGTCCCTCCTCAGCGAAGCCTTGCGAGAAGTCGGCGCGGACTTCGTACTCCCGCTCGATTTCGGGCTCGATTTCTTCGCGCAGTTGGCGTTGATACACGTCATCGTTCTCGTCCAAGAAGCTAAATCGGCGATCGTTCCGCGAGTCGCCCTCGCCGTATTGGAAGTTGCCTTGCAGGCCGATTTGACCTCGCTTATTGGGTCGAAATTCGGTACCGAGGCGGGTGGTGATGCCGGTGCGCTGACGAAAGCCACCGAAGGTGATGATGCGCGAGGTATCCAGGCCCGATCCCGAGAAAGTCTGGCCGCGTTCGCCTTCTACGGCGCGGTTGTCGAATCGTCCGCCAACGCTCGCGAAGTGGTTCCAAAGGCCTTTGCGATAGTTGAGGCTAAGGTTGCCGTCGTACTTGTCGTTGGTGCCTACGTTGGCCGTCACTGAGCCGTTAAATCCCTCTGTGCGCTCTTGCTTGAGCACGATGTTGATGAGACCCGCTGTGCCCTCCGGGTCGAATCCCGCACCGGGGTTGGTGATGACTTCGATGCGCTCGATGTTGGCCGCGGACAGGCTCTGTAGAAAGGTCGTCGGGTCGCCCGAGGTGAGCCCAGACGGGCGGCCATTGATCAGGAAGCGCACATTGCCCGATCCGCGCAGCGATACGTTTCCATCCAGGTCGACGGTGATGCTGGGGAGGTTGGTTAGCAGGTCAGTAGCGGAGCCTCCGGTTGCGGCGATGTTGTCGCTGACGTTAAACACCTTCCGGTCGAGTCCCAACTCCATGAGCGCACGTTCACCGGTTACGACGGCCTCTGCAAGTTGCACGCCTCCAGCCCCGAGGCTGAGCGTCCCTAAATCGAGAGTCGGTTCGTTTTGCGAAAGCGTTACCTCTCGCTCGGCATCGGCATAGCCAATGAAGGATGCGCGGATGATGTAGGTGCCGGGTTCGAGATCGGTCAGTTTGAAGTTGCCGTCGATGTCAGAAGTTGCACCAGCAAGTGGGGTGTCGCCTCCCGGGGGGTAGGCTGCCACGTTGGCGAAGCCCAGCGGCTCATCGAGTTCGGCATCGACGAGGGTACCCTGTACGGAGAGTTGGCTGAAAACGAAGTTGGTCGAGACGACTAGTAGTGCCAGCAACGAGCCGGTACGGATGAGCATGGGAATGTATCGAGGGATCTGAAGAAGGATGCGCGAGTATCACCGTGCTGCACATCGGTACCTACGATAAGGATTGGGTGGGTCATTCGGTTCGCGCGGTAAGGGGCTTCCAGTCGATTTAAGTTGAGGTGATTGGGCGCGCTGCGTTTGGAGTAGGTTGATATTGCTGGTGTTGGAGCTGGTGTTGGGTAATCCCCCCTCCGTACATCGAGCAAGACAACTCCCTGCTACGCGGGCCCCTCTTATTCTCGTCCCAAGGGGAACAGGCGGATTCGCTGCGCGCGGAGTAGGTTGATATTGCTGGTGTTGGGGGCTCATGTTGGGTGCACCCTGAAGGGCGCAGAACCGGATGTCGCTGCGCAGGATAATTTCCAGCTTCATACCAGGGAGGGTAGCCCTTCTGCAATGTCTGCCCAGGGTGGCTAGCCCACCTATAGTGTCACCCCGAGGGAGCCTGAGGCGAGTCGAGGGGCGCTTCTTCATTGCAACCCTTCCTCCATGCGCTTAGGCTTAGTCGGAATGACATGGGTTATGCTTAGGCTTAGTCGGAAGGACATGAGTGGTACCTAGGCTTAATCGGAAGGAAATGTAAGCTTCTGGGAAGCCATTCCGCCAGCCTGCCCCATCTTAACCCACATGAACAGATTGGTCTCCCTGCTCGCTGGCACACTGCTCTTCACTCTTGGCTCGACACTCAGCGCACCACGTGTTTTGGCGCAAGCTGAAACAAATCCAACCTCCAGCCTGGACTCGCTGTACGAGGGACTCAAATTTCGCAACATCGGACCCTTTCGCGGAGGGCGAGTCAATGCCGTAACGGGCGTACCCGGGCACCCGCGACGCTACTACATGGGCAGTACCGGTGGAGGTGTGTGGCGCTCCGACAACGCAGGCATGAACTGGCACAACGTCTCCGACGGCTACTTCAATGTCGGCTCGGTTGGGGCAATCGCCGTGGCGCCTTCCGATCCAAACGTGCTCTACGTGGGCACCGGCGAGCACGCCGTGCGAGGAGTGATGACCTCAGCCGGCGACGGCATGTACAAGAGCACCGACGCAGGCGACACCTGGACGCACATCGGGCTGCCCGACAGCCGCCAAATCGCAGAGATCGAAGTGCACCCCAGCAACCCCGAGTACGTATGGGTGGCCGTGCAAGGATCGGCCTATGCCGACAGCGAACACCGCGGTGTGTACCGCAGCACCAACGGTGGAGCAACTTGGACCAAGACCCTCTATGTAGACGCCACCAGCGGAGCAGCCGACCTAAGCCTCGACCCTACCAACCCACGCATCCTCTACGTGGGAATGTGGGACCATCGGCGCACGCCCTGGGCCGTGCGTAGCGGTGGGCCGGGAAGCGGCATCTACAAAAGTGTCGATGCGGGTTTGACTTGGAAGCGCCTCGATAAAGGACTGCCCGATACCCTCGGCAAGGTGGCCGTGGATGTGAGTGCAGCCAACCCGAAGCGCGTCTACGCCAACATCGAAGCCGAGGGCGAAAAGGGCGGCGTTTACCGCTCGGATGATGGCGGCGCTTCGTGGAGCCAAGTGAATAAAGACCGCGTCAACGTGGCGCGCGCCTGGTATTACATCGAGGTGTTTGCCGACCCAGTGGACGCCAACCGCGTGTATGTGCTCAACGCGCCAATGATGCGCTCGATTGACGGCGGCAAAACCTTCCAGGGTGTCTCCAATCCGCACTCCGATCAGCACGATCTATGGACCAATCCCAACGACCCCAGCAATATGATTTTGGGCAACGATGGCGGTGGCACCATCACCTTTGACGGCGGTGAGTCATGGTCGACCCAGGCCAATCAACCAACGGCGCAGTTTTATCGAGTCATCACCGATGCGCAGATGCCCTACCGCATCTACGGAGGCCAGCAGGACAACTCCTCGGTAGACATTATGAGTCGCACCCGCGGCGGAAGCATCGGCACCTCCGATTGGCGCCCTTCGGCCGGTGGGGAGAGTGCCTTCATTGCACTCGACCCTGATAATCCGCGCTACGTGTTTGGCGGCAGCTACCAGGGCAACCTCAGCGTCTACGATACCGAGACCGATACCGAGCGCGACATCATGGCCTACCCCGTGACGGGCCTTGCAACTACCGCCAGCGACATGCGCTACCGCTTTAATTGGAACGCGCCGCTGGTGGCGCAACCCCAGGATCCGAGCATCCTTTACCACGGCGCCAACGTGGTGCTCCGCAGCGACGATATGGGGCAGTCATGGACGGAGATTTCACCTGATCTCACCCGCGATGATTTGACACGCCAGGGCGTGGCGGGATTCCCGTTTACGAACGAGGGCGCTGGCGGGGAGAACTACAACACGATCAGTTACATGGCCGCCTCGACGCACCGCGTGGGCGAGTTGTGGGTGGGCACCGACGACGGACTGGTGTGGTGTCGCCCCGAGCCGGGCACCGACTGGCAACGCGTCACGCCCCCAGGATTGGGTGAGCGCCTGGTGAATGCCATCGAGATTTCACCGCACAATCCCGACCGCGTCTACCTCGCCGTAACGGGCTACAAAGCCGATGATAATCGCCCGTACATCTACCGGACCGAGGATGCGGGGCGCACCTGGCAGACGCGTGTTGTTGGCCTGCCTGATAGCATTTATGTACACGTAGTTCGTGAAGATGCGCAGCGGCCGGGCCTACTCTACGCGGGTACATCGCGGGGGCTGTACGTTTCCTTTGACGACGGTACGGAGTGGACGCGCTTTCAGCGCAATTTGCCGGTTGCGCCAATTCTTGATCTGACGACGCGCGACAACGACTTGGTGGTCGCCACCTCCGGTCGGGCGTTTTGGATACTGGACGATTTGAGTGCCTTACAGCAGGTTGCCGAGGTTACGGGTGCGCAGCTGGTTGCCCCCAAATCCACGGTTCGCTACAGCCTTTCTGGTGGCGATGGCAAAGCCCCGAAGCGCCCTACTGCGGGCCAGAATCCGGCGGCGGGGATGATCATTGATTACTTCCTTCCGGAAAAACTCGCCGATTCTACCGTACTCACTCTGGACATCCTAGACGAGAGCGAGAGCGTCATTCGCAGCTATACGAGTGCCGCGCAGAAAGACTTTAAACCCTGGACGGGAGGCCCGAGTAAGCCCCAGCGCCTTTCGGCAAAACGCGGCCTGAACCGCTTCAACTGGGACCTCCGACGCGACCAGCTTCCGGCCGTGGAGGGCGTCTTCGTGTTGGGGGATTATCGCGGTGGTGTCGTTGGGCCTGGCACGTATACGCTACGCCTCAACACCCCGAGCGACACGCTGACTGCTGAAGCCAAAGTATTGGCCGATCCAAACCTTAGCTCGGAAGCGGCCGACTATGATGCGCAGCAGCAAATCACCCAGGGCGTCGAGACGACAGTACGGGACATCCACGAGTCGGTGAATCGCATGCGCAAGGTGCGGGATCAGCTCCGTGCGCTCAATAAGACGCTAGCCACTCACGACGAGCATACTGCTCTGGTAGACCGCGGCCAAACCATCCTCGATAGCCTCACGGCCTGGGAAGAGCAGCTCATTCAGCCGAAGCAGAAGACCTTCCAGGACGTAATCAACTTCCCCAATCAGCTCAACGCCGAGCTCATGAACCTAAAGAGTAGGGTCGACGGCATCGTACCGGGTGCCACGGCGGGCAGCCGCGAGCGCCTCCGTGACCTGCAAGGTGAATGGGCTGCCCACCGCGCTAAAATGACGCGCTTGATCGAGGACGATGTGGCGGGGTACAATGCAGCGTATGCGGAGGCCGGATTGCCAGCGGTGGTAGTGCCCGAGGTGGGGGAGTGAAGGCGCGCTGAGTGGGTGGTGCGTTTATTAGGCGTCGTGTGGACTCGCCTTCGGTTCGGAGGTGAAGGAGAAACCGTTGGAGCTTCGTGGTCAATGTTAGCGACGGTATATCTATGCGGTATTGGGCCTCTTCAAAACGATGGTAGTTAACGGCAGAACCAACGGTTGGCCGCAGCGAACACAGAAGGATATTATTACTACGCTGCCAAGTCTAACGTTGAGTTTCCACTCACACGAGAGGCGTTGGCACAGTCAAGCCTTGGTAAGCGCTTACTCTTGCTATATTTGGAATAGACCCTAGAAAGGAGTGCTGATGCGCGTACTTGCGAGATATGGCGTGTATAAGCGAGTGGGATTGCGTATGCCAAGGATACGTACGCAAGGGAGTTGTGTCCATGTGGGCGTGAGCCTCAAATAGAGAAATCGGTGAACAACTATGTGTCATGTCGAAAAAACATACTTGGAAAATCTGGCTTGGAAGAACGGTGCTAGCCGCTGGAATTCTATGCGGATGTTGGCTTATAAATCTTATTTGGTTTAAACCTTTTAGTCTTAACCATTTCTACAATCGCGCTTTTGTGAAAGCATTGTGGGATACACCCGAACGGGCGGCTCCGCTAGGTATTCCTTTCTTATCTGATTGGGCCAAAGATGATCTAACAGAGGTTTCAATTGAAAAGGATATGGCTTATTTTGACCTGTTTGAACAAGAACTTGCTATCCTAAAGAGCTATGATTATGATAATATGTCTGACGCAGATAAGCTAAATACTGATATTTTATCATGGTATATGAAATCACAAATTGAAGAAAGGCCTTATGCACTTTATGATTATCCAGTAAACCCATATCGCGGTATTCAAAATGGTTTTCTCAATCTTATGACAGAGGAGCATGAACTAAAAAATAAAAGTGATATAAAAGCCTATATTGAGAGATTAAAGAAATTTAAAATTAAAGCCGAGCAAACTATAACGGTCCTCAAGGTTAGAGAGGATAGTTCTTTCATTTTACCACGTCAGCAAATCGATAAAGTCCTTGTCGAAATGAACTCCTTTATTGGAGATAGTACTGCTAAAGATATAAAAAGTAATATGCTATACACTAATTTTGTAGAGCGAATCGATAAAATTGAAAGCGTTTCTGACCAGAAAAAAGATCTTTATAGTGACGAAGTAGAGAGAATTATAGAAGAAGAAATTATTCCAAGCTATGAAACCTTGATAGGCTATTTTGTAAACGTGAGACCAAAATCATCAAATGATGTTGGTGCTTGGGTTTTTCCTAAAGGAGATGCATATTATAAGCACCGGCTTAGAAAAATGACGACCACGAATTATAGTCCAGAGTATATTCATTCGTTAGGCCTAAGCGAGGTTGATCGGATCACCTCTGAAATGATTGCGATTATTGAATCATTCGGTATTATTGACTCTACATTAACCCTAAAGCTTGCGCTAGATTCGTTGCTAAAAATAGTCCCTTTGACTAAAATCGATGTTAGTGGTGATAATGGAGCTCAGAAATATCTAGATAGATATAAGGAGATCATAGATAGTATTTATCTAAAAGTTGATCAGTACTTTAATCGACTTCCAAGTTCTAGTATTGAAGTACGTGCTGTTCCGCTTGCACGAGAAGAAAGTGGCGGAGCATACTATAGCCGTCCTCCAAGAAATGGTTCCCGTCCTGGAGTTTTTTATGCAAATACAAAAAGTGCCAAAATTCATGATTCTTTGCCAGCGATCGGCATGAAGACCTTGGCTTATCATGAAGGTGTGCCAGGTCATCATTTTCACTCGGCTCTACAGATTGAAATGGAGAATGTACCTATGTTCAGAAATATAGGTTTATTTCCCGCTTTTAATGAGGGATGGGCTTTATACGCTGAGCAACTAGCATATGAAATGGGTATGTATAATGATGATCCTTTAGGAAATTTAGGTCGACTTCAGCAAGAACTATTTCGTGCAGTGCGTTTGGTTGTTGACACTGGGATACACTACAAGAAATGGTCTCGACAAAAAGCGATTAATTATATGAAAAATAATGCTATAATGGGAGATAATTCAGCCACAGCTGAAATTGATAGATATATTAATAATCCAGGCCAAGCATGTGCATACAAATTAGGTATGATAAAAATCTTGGAATTGAGGCAACTAGCTAAATCAGAATTGGGTGAAGACTTTGATATAAAGAGATTCCATGACGTCATATTGGAAACTGGCTCTGTGCCTCTAGATATACTAGAGCAGGTTGTGGATGACTTTATTACGGCGACTACAGAATCAAAACATTCAATTAATCCGGAGATGTAAATCGCAGTCTAGCGACATTAATCCAAAATCTTGTATTAGGGCTCCATTCGTATTCGGTTTAGATACACCCCCGCAGCTCTACGTTTGTAGTGGAGTATTGCAATACACTCCGTAACATACTTTTTGCAAGGTTCTCCATAAGGATGTCTAGTTGACTATCTTAACCTAACAAATCAACTCCCGACCGCCGAGTAGCTGGCGACAACTTTCCCTTACCTGTTCACAACGCTGCTCGGCAAGTAGCACGCATGCCTGACCCACTTCAAAAATTGATGGCCGCATTTCGTGCGATCAATCCTGGTCTGGAGGAACCGGAGTTGGACTATTTGGCGGAGCACATGAGCATCTCAACAGCCTCTTCCCGAGCGCTGATCGTGGAGCCGAATAGGGTGCAGCACCACCTGTACTTTTTGGCATCGGGGCTGGTCAGAGGTTTTTACGTCGATGATGCTGGGGAGGAGATTACCATTCGTTTTGTCAACGACACTGGATGGATCACGCACTACTCGGCCTTTGTTTCAAGAACCCCCAGCAAATACGCCTTTCAGGCCTTGGAGCCTAGCGAAATTGTTGCCTTGCCCTATGCAATCATACAGGAAGGGTATGCGAAGTATGGTGGTCTCGAAAAATTTGGGCGCTTAACCGCCGAACTCGTCTTGATCGCGCAACAGCAGCGCATAGAAAGCTTTCAGTTTTCTACGGCGGAAGAGCGTTACCTCGCCTTCGTAGAAGATTATCCAGACCTCTTCGGGCGGGTATCCGTCTCTCACCTAAGCAGCTACCTCGGCATTAAGCGGCAGTCGCTGACGAGGATTCGCAAGAAGCTGGCGACCCGGTAGTTTGGCACATATGTGTCAGGCGATCAGGCAAGTAGAGACTGATCTTTGGGGACATGGAAATCAACACATCCACAAGTGCACGTATGCTGATCGCCTTCCTCTGCATGGCCAGCTTTTTCTTAGCGTCAGCTCACGCTCACGCAAGCACACCGAGAACAGCAGACCCAATGACCATACAGACGTCCATTGGTGAAATCGCCTATTATATCAACGAAGTACCGGGCACCACACCGATCGTCTTGCTGCATGGAGTGTATTACGATCACGAGTTATGGGATTATCAGGTCGATAAAATATCGACTCATACGACGGTTACTATAGATATGCCGCTGCACGGCGCGAGTAAAAGCATCACTAAAAAAGATTGGGACATGGACGACTGCGCGACCATGCTCATCGAAGTGCTGGACGCGCTCAACATCGATGAATGCATTGCCGTCGGTCACTCGTGGGGTAGTATGACCATTCTGCGAGCTGCCAACCACCACCCTGAGCGATTTGTGGCAGTCGGGCTTAGCAACATGCCGCTGGAGCCGGGTGGATTCGGGACCAAAATGAAGTTTGCATTTCAGGGAACTGCTATGCCGTTCAGAAATTTCTACGCAAATCAGGTGGCCAACGTGATGTTTAGCAAAAGTAGTAGACAGCAAAAGCCTGAACTCGTGGAGTACCTGCATACCTCTATGGATCATCTCACCATAGGCGATATCAAGCAAACTACCAAAGCCGTAATTACTACTGTAGACGATGGCGTTCCCTATGTAGAGTCATTACAGGTACCCGCCCTCGCGCTTACAGGCGACGAGGATTATGTGCCCGTCCACGATGCCATCCCAACAACCGTCATCCCTGGCAAGCACACCAGCCCTCTCGAACAGCCAGAGGAAGTCTTAAAACTCATTCGCAGCCTTATCGAGCTCGAATCAACCTCTTCGCTGGATAGTTGATGGCGCTTGTTCTGTGCCGAATTTGCGCTGGGATTGAGTTCTACCTCCCCCTAGTTGACTTCGTTGTTGAGTTCTCTGTCTAGAATGGCTGCCACGGCGACGAACTCACTACCCGCCCGCCTCGTCTGACGATGAACTGCTCAGCAAGCTCACTCATGGCCTCGCGCCGCCCGCGTGCGGGCCTGTCGGCCCTCCCTGCTGACGTCGCAGTCTGAGGCAGCGGACCTAGGGCCCGCTGAGATGTGTTGGCTTAGCGGGCCCTAGGTCCGCTGCTTTCCCCAACGTTGTCCGAAGCGGAGCGGCAGCGACGTGCGGGCCGCGCGATAATCCTCACTTCCTCTACGACAGCAAGGATTCAGTATTTGCGAATAGCTTTGGGCTGAGAAATTAGGCATCGAGATACACACACACACAGACGGGCTTGTCGGTGTTACCGTTACTTTTTTGTCGACGTCCAAAATTGGAGTGTATCTTACGTAGAGTAAGTGATGCAGCGATTTTAAGTCTGTACATACGTAAATAATCATCACCTCTCTAAGCCGCTCGCGCGGCTAGACTCAATCCCCTATACTATGACTACCCGAGCAAATTGGACAAAGCATATTCCGCTAGCAATACTGGCCTTGGTCTTCTTGCTAACCGCTGGAGTACTTCCGCAAAGCGATATCGCTACAGAAGATCAGGATTTTAAGTTTATCGTGGAGCGATCAAATAACGTGATCAGCCTTACCGGTGAGAAGGGAAGCGCATGGCTCGAACTCTCGTTTACCCTTATGAATCAGCAACCGCAAGCCGTTGACGAATGGGGCATGACTGAACTTGATAAGGGAGAGAACCATGTGAATCCAAATCTTGCAAATTTTCTGATCACAATTTCGACAGACGGCAACCGAATCATTATGGCAGGGCTTGAAGGAACAACCTGGTCAGAATTAACCTTCGGTCTGGACGAAGGCAAGCGTCAGGCTGTCGATCAGGATGGCATGACGAGCTTGGACTAGCGCTTCCCCGCGCCGCCCGCGTTCGGGCCTGTCGGCCCTCCCTTCGGACGTCGCAGTCCGAGGCAGCGGACCTAGTGCCCGCTGAGATGTGTTGGCTTAGCGGGCCAGAGGTCTGCTGCTTTCCCCAGCGTTGTTTGAAGCGGCAGCGACGTGCGGGCCAATTGGGGTTTGCAAACCCCAGAATCACGCAAAAATGTGGGTTGAAAACCCCACTATAGCCCCTGCCAGCATGGATACCCCAGCTAGGCTGACCGGACTTTACTACGCCAACGCACCAATTTCTCAGCGGGCCGCTACCGCCGCCCCCTACTCAAATCCCGCCTCTTCTAGCCCCTCACGACTGATCACTATCGCCTCCAGCGGCGTGTGGTTAAAGCACATATCCTGCTCGACGAGGTAGAATTCCATCCCGGCCTGCTCACGGGCGGCGTAGATGGGGGCGAAGTCGATAGTACCGGTACCCACGGGGGCAAAGCGACCCTGGTCGTCCATATCCTTGACGTGCCAGCCCTTCCAGCGACCGGGGTGCTGCTCAAAGTAGGCGAGCGGATCGGCGCCGGCCCGGGTGACCCAGTAGAGGTCCATCTGGAAGTTGAGCGTCGCCGGATCGGAGTTGGCGAGGAAATAATCGATCGGCACCACGCCGTTCGCATCGGGCTTGAACTCGAAGTCGTGGTTGTGGTAGAGGCATTTGAGGCCAGCGGCCGCACAGCGCTCGGCGATGAGGCTGATGTCTGCCATGACCTCCTCGGTCGATTTATTCATACTGAGCGTCTTCGTCTCCATCGAACTCGAAGGCCCCCATGGGCGGCACGGGAATCACGAAGTACTCGAAACCAACCGCCTTCACGTCGGCGATCATCTGGTCGAGGTTCTCGAGGGTGGCGCCCCCTTGGTGCGAGCTAATCGGCGTCAACCCAACCTCGCTCAACATTGTGCGAAAGGCAGCCGGCGACATGCCGTAAAACTGTCCGTCGTTCCAGCCAGCAGCTTCCACATAGGCGTAGCCTGCATCGGCAACCTTTTGGAGAACGGCCCGCGGGTTTTGCGGAAGCGTATCTCGAAGTGTATAAAGGGCTAAGCCACCTGATTGCTCAGTCTCCATCTCAGTAGGAGGGGTTGATTCTGATGCCGACGGCGGTTGCTGGCCACAAGACGCTAGTAACGCCACAAAGCTTAAGAGTAGGAGTAATCGCATGCTTGCCAAGGAAAGGATTTTGAAGGATATGCTGTACGGCGCGACTGTCGTGTACCCTTGGGTAGTCGTTCACGAGCAGCAACCGTTACCACAACACCTTCATAAAGCTTCACTTCCACCCCATACGGGCAGTAGTTTTTGCGACAGCTGTTGGAATCGCAGCAGCCAGCATGGTACAGTCGGCCTTTTCGACGACAAGCTTGCAGAATGCCTCAGCCTCTACCCCAATCCATTCACCGATGCACTGACGGTCACTTCCCCGTGCTACCCTGCGAAAGTCGAGTTGATTGATGCTCGGGGTAGGGTAGTGTTTTCGCAGCAGCAAGCGTCAAGCTCCACACAATTCGCGCTCCCCGAAGTTGCGCCAGGCGCCTCCAGCCTGCACGTGCGCGGGGAAGGTTGTCAGGAAGTTTTTAGGCCGTTGCTGGTGAAGCAGTAAAACAAATTCCACGCTGAGTCTAGGTCAGGCGTATTAGCCTTTCGGCAAAACGGGGGGTCTACTGTGAGCGGAGTCCCGCGTGAGCCATAGGCTAGCTATACCACGAAACCTCCCCCCTTTGGTAACCCCTCGGCACTCTTTGCGACGCTGCTACCCAGCTAGCTCTGCGGCGCGCTCACCCTTCGGATCACAGCGTCCATTCAATAGTAGGCAAATTGTAAGGCCCCAATACAGTGCAGCGTGCTTCAGGGCGCACCACCAAGGCGTCGCCGAGCAACCCTGACACCTCCGTAGAGCTTGATTGCGACGGAGTTGTTCTTTCACATTCAAACGCATATATAGCCCGTGGCATTAGATTAATACATCTAGTCGATACCTACTAAAACTTCCTCCATGCCTGCCATTGTCTACTATGTCGCCACTTCGCTCGATGGCTATATCGCTGGGCCCAACGATGACATTAGTGGCTTTCAAGCGGGCCAGCCCGCCATCGACCACTACTTGGCCGACCTGCAAAACTTCAGCACCGTCATTATGGGGCGAAGAACCTACGAGTTCGGCTATCGCTTTGGCTTAGCGCCAGGCCAGCCAGCCTATCCGCACATGGAGCATTACATCTTCTCGAATACACTCGAGTTGCCAGACGCTGCACCCAACGTCCACATTGAGCCCCGCTCGCTCGAGCGCGTTCGCGCTATTAGCGACGCTGCCAACACCGATGTCTACTGCTGCGGTGGCGGGGTATTCGCTGGGTGGTTGCATAAGCACGGGCTAATCGATCGATTAAAAATCAAACTGAACCCCTTTGTGCAAGGTGAAGGCATACGCTTGTTTGGGGATGCGGTAGTGTCCACGCGGTGGAGGTTGACGGACACGGAGACGTTTCAGAGTGGGTTGGTGTACTTGACGTACGAGCGGGAGGGGTAGGCAACCTCGCGCTGGTATCGTAATCCTGATTGAATTGCACGGTTCGAGATTACGCTGCCGCAACCGTCGTTGATGATCGACGGATTTAATAGTGATAGGTAATTGAAACCGCTGGGACTGGCTGCTAGGAGTTGGCCTCCCCTTCTAGATCTAAGCCACTATAAACTTCCCAGAACTTATGTTTTGCCGTAAGGCTACACAGTCAGGTCTAAGCCCTTAGAACACCTGTACCCAACACGAGCAAACCACACTACGTAGGGCCTCGCGCGGTCCCACAGTCCTGCGGGACTCCCCCAGCGCCAGCGAGCAATTGGAAGCGGCGGGGGGTATACCTATCACAAACGATAATGTCCGCGCACGCTAAAGCTCGCAGAAACTAATACCACATCTCATCCATCCCCCAATCCCTCGCGTTATTCAGCCTCTGCGTCCCCTTAATCGTCAATGCACCAACTTCAAAAAATAGTAATCATCGGCGGCGGACTTAGCGGTCTTACCCTCGCATACCTCCTTGCGAAGCATGATGCTGAACTAACTATCCTCGAAGCGTCTTCGCGACTCGGAGGACGCATCCAAACTCTCATTGGCGACAACGGCACGCCCATTGAATTAGGAGCCACCTGGTTTTCCGATGCGCACACCAATTTAAATGGGCTATTGCGTCAACTCGGGCTGCAGCGGTTTCCGCAGTACACCACGGGCAAATCACTCTTTCAAGCG
>ENA-ORXU01001485-ORXU01001485.1-marine-metagenome-genome-assembly--contig:-NODE-1485-length-18871-cov-2.804086_pt1 | contig 18871 bp, 15 predicted proteins | sample MGYA00237869_ERZ511484 | MGnify/ENA metagenome assembly ERZ511484
TAACCCAGAAAAGATAATCAGAAAAATATGTAAACTTCTAAACATTTCTTTTGCAGCTGAGATGCTTAGTTGGAAATCAGGTCCTCGCAAAATTGATGGAGTTTGGGCTCCATATTGGTATAGTAATGTGCATAAATCCACTGGCTTTGCTCCTCAAAAATCAAGTATAGAAAGTATGTCTAAAAGACATCAGAAATTACTCAATGACGCTTTACCTTATTATGAATCACTATATAAAGAAGCAATAAAATAATATCAATGTTACAAAAATCAGATCCAAGAAATGATACTATCAAAATTTACATCGACGGTCAAATTGTTCCAAGAGAGAATGCGAAAGTATCAGTTTTTGATAGTGTCGTACAAGGTGGCGATGCCGTGTGGGAGGGGTTGCGCGTCTATAACGGACGGGTGTTTGGACTCCAAGAGCACCTCGATCGGCTCTTCGACTCTGCCCACATCATGCGCTTCACCGGCATTCCAGCTCGGGAAAATGTACGTGCAGCCATTCGGAAGACGCTGGAGACCAACGATATGCACGACGGGGTCCACATTCGACTCACGCTGACCCGCGGCAAAAAGATCACATCCGGTATGGACCCACGCTTAAATCAAGCCGGTTGCTGCCTCATCGTGCTAGCTGAGCACAAGCCCCCCGTCTACCCTGAGTCCATCTCCTTGCGCACCAGTTCGATTCGTCGCAACAGCCCCATGAGTGTCGATTCCAAGATTCACCACAACAACCTGATCAATAACATCCTCGCAAAAATCGAAGCTAACGATGCCGGCGCTGATGCAGGCCTCATGCTCGATAAGGACGGTTTTGTATCGGAGGCCAACGGCGTCAATGTCTTTGTGATCCGACGCGGAGAAGTACGTACACCCTACGCCGACTACTGCCTACCTGGGATCACACGCGCGAAGGTGCTGGCGCTTTGCGCCGAGCATAACATTCCCTGCCGTGAGGCGCGTATTTCAGTCAGTGAATTTTACGTCGCAGATGAAGTCTTTACTACTGGCACCATGGGTGAACTGACGCGTGTACACGCCGTCGACGGACGTGACATCATCAACAAGCATGAGATTTCTGTACTCGACTCAGTAAAAACCATCTTCCGTGAAGCAACTGAGCGGGAAGGTGTACGGATTGAGGATTTGTAAGAAGAGGAGTACCACTACGGTCACGAAGAAGAAGGCACTAAGACCACAATGGCCATGGCGGCAGCCCTTGTGATCCTAGTGTTGGCATAGTGTTCATAGTGGTATAAAAACCTACCCTCTGCGCACCACATACGGCTTTCCCGTACGCCGATTGTGCGCTATTTGCTGAGCTAGGCAATCGGCCATGGCCTCTACCGGTAAGTCGGCCTGCGGGTCTAGCAAGAGGTAGCGCATCGACTTTTGATTCTCCGCTTGGAGCAGCGGATGATCGAGCAGCACGCCAGCACTTAGAGCGAAGTAGCTGAGGTGGCGTTTCTTTTGATGGTACAAGTACCCTACTTGGAGGCCTTCGTGATGGAAGACGGGCGTAGCCCATTTAAGCGCCTCGGTAAGCGGAAAATCTTGTTGCGTAAGCAACCACTGACGCGCTGCCAACAGCACTTCCTGATGCCCAGAGGGCAATCGATCGTAGTAGGCTTCTAACGGGGACATGATTGGTTTTGGCGAAAGCCTAAGAAACCCCCAGATCAGCCATCACACGGTCCAGTTTCTTTTCGAGTGCCGCTTTGGTGCGCTTGTATTCCTTGCCCTCGGCAAGTCCGGCACATACCGAGCAGTAGAACTTGATCTTCGGCTCCGTACCAGAGGGCCGTGCACTTACAATCGTCCCGTCTTCGGTCACGAATTGAAGCACGTTCGACTTGGGCAGCTTAATTTTTGAGAAGGTGCCTTTGGCGAGATCTTTCTGTTCGCGACGGAGATAGTCCTTGAGCTCGACCACCTTGCTGCCGCCCAACTTCGCTGGCGGATCCTCACGGAATTTGGCCATCATCTCCTTGATCTCTTCGGCTCCTTTTTTACCCTCACGCTTGAGGCTCACGAGCCGCTCGAGGTAGAAACCATAGTCGTCGTAGATGCTCACGAGCGCCTCAAATACGGTACGTCCTTGCGACTTGTGGTAGGCCGCCATTTCTGCCAGCATCGCACAGCTCACCACGGCATCCTTATCGCGGGCATGCTCGCCCACCAAATAGCCGTAGCTCTCTTCACCGCCCACGAGAAAGCGTCGGTTCTCTTCGAGCTTGGTCATCAGTTCGCCGATGTATTTGAAGCCCGTCAACGTCTCAAAGCATTCGATGCCAAAATCCTTAGCGATCGCGCTGATTAACCGGCTCGTCACAATGGTGCGCACCACATAATCGGCCTTGCGCTTGAGGTCGTCGGCTCGTTTCCGTGCGGTGAGCACATAGTGGACGAGCAGTGCCGCAGCTTGGTTGCCGTTCAGCAACATCAAGTCGCCGTCGGGCCCGCGCACTGCTGCGCCTACCCGGTCAGCATCTGGATCGGTTGCCATGACCAGGTCTGCGCCGACTTCTTTGGCCTTGGCCAGGGCCATCGTTAGTGCCTCGCGTTCTTCTGGATTTGGGTACACCACCGTCGGAAAATCCCCGTCTGCATTCATTTGCTCCTCGACGACGATCACGTTGGTGAAGCCGTACCTCGCCAACGCAGGGGGTACACTGACAGCCCCAGTACCGTGTATTGGGCTAAACACGATCGGCATTGAGGAGCACTGTGCAATCGCACGCTGATCCAGACTCACAGCGGCTACAGCATCGAGGTACTCCTCATCAATCCCGCGTCCTATCACCTTGACGAGATCAGCGTTGCGCTCGAACTTTATATCGTCTACACCCTTGACGCGACCTACGTAGTCCATCACCTGCTTGTCGGCTGGGCTTACCAGTTGGCCACCATCAGCGCCATAGGCCTTGTAGCCGTTGTATTCTTTCGGGTTGTGCGAGGCGGTAAGCATAACTCCTCCCTGGGCATCCAGGCGCCTTACGGCAAAACTCAACTCGGGCGTGGGGCGCATCCCCGAGAAGAAGTGCACCGTGATGCCGTTGGCACTGAAAACATCCGCGACCAGGTTGGCAAACTTCGAGGAGTTGTTGCGGTTGTCGTGGGCGATAACAACGCTCACTTTTTCGCCGCTGTACGTCGCGTTGAGGTAGTTGGCAAAACCCTGCGTAGCACGTCCGAGTGTATAGCGATTCACACGGTTAGAGCCCACGCCCATGATGCCGCGCAGCCCGCCGGTACCAAACTCGAGGTCCTGATAAAAGGCATTGGTGAGCGCCTCCTCATCGCCTGCTTCTTGCAGCTTGCGAATGGTTGCTTTGGTATCATCGTCGTAGTCGCCGGAGAGCCAGGCGTCAACGTTGCGCTGGGTAGTGGTATCGAGAGCCATTGGTGGGAAGGTAAGAGCCTTGCTGCGGAGTTAGAGGGCACGTCCCTGTCTACTCCTCCTCATAATCCCCACCCCGCCGATCCCGATAAAAGCCCCGCTCCCCCCTTCTCGGCCGATCAACGCGCCCCTCATCGGCCTTGCGACGCTCCTTAGCTTCGCGGCGACGACTGTCGTCCTCGTCGTAGCGCATGATGATCTTTTTCACCAAGCGGTGGCGCACCACGTCGTCGGTGGTGAGCTTGATCATGTCGATACCGCTGATGTTGGGTAAGATTTCAATCGCATGGCGCAAGCCCGACTTCTGCGCGTAGGGCAAGTCCACCTGACTGAGGTCGCCCGTGATGATGCACTTCGCGGTGGGGCCGAGACGCGTCAAAAACATCTTCAACTGCATCGTCGTGCAGTTTTGCGCTTCGTCGAGAATGATGAAGGCGTTGTCGAGTGTTCGACCGCGCATGAACGCCAATGGGGCTACTTCAATGGTGCGATTCGACATGAACTCGTCCAGCTTTTTGGCCGGCACCATGTCGAACAAGGCATCATAGAGCGGTCGGAGATACGGATCGACTTTCTCTTTCAAGTCGCCCGGCAAAAAACCAAGGCTTTCGCCCGCCTCCACTGCGGGCCGGGTAAGAATGATGCGCTTGACTTGTTTTGCCTTGAGCGCCGCGACTGCCAGTGCCACAGCCGTGTAGGTCTTTCCGGTACCGGCAGGGCCTACGGCGAAGACTACATCGTTTTGCGCACTCGACTCCACCAACGCCAGTTGGTTGATGGTACGCGCTCGGATTGGCTTGCCCTTTACGGTTGTTACGATCGTAGCGCCTCCTGGGCCACTCCCGCCATCCACCTGGGCGGTGGGCAGCTGGACTTGCCAAGGCTTTCCGCCTGCGGCAATTTCTTTGACGGTATCCATAGGCAATTCGCCACGCTCTCGCAGGATGCGAAGCATCGTTTCGACACGAGCTTTCACTTCCTGCGTGGAGGCCTTCTCTCCTGCTAAACGGACGGTGTTGCCGCGCGAAGAGATCTTGACTTCAGGGAATGCCTGCTTGAGAACTTTCAGTTTGGAGTTGCGCTCGCCGAGCAAATCGACGATGTCTACGCCTTCTATGCGGAGTTGTATATCGCTCAATGGCGAGGATTTAATGGCTCGTGCGGGATTATTCCGAGGGGTTAAATGCTGCCCGAACGGGTTTACGTAGGGTACGGTACGCGACAAATGTTAAATTCGCTGTCCACCCACGTCTGAGGGAGGCCCCGCGAACATGCCGATCATAACGCTAACGACCGACTATGGTTTGCGCGACCCTTATGCTGGGCAGCTGAAGGGAAGCATTTTGTGTGCCTGCCCCTCAGCGCAGATTGTCGACATCACACACGAGATCACACCGTTCGATCTCATCGAGGCCGCGTACTTCATTTCGCACACACACAATCACTATCCCAAAGGCACGATTCACATCTGCACCGTCAACAATCAGGGTGATGCGAAAACTCCATTTCTGTGCTTTCAGCGCGCGGGCCACACCTTCATCGTTCCAGACAATGGCCTGGTGTACCTTCTGTGGTCGGAGTTAGACGCAGTTCTCATCCGTCTTGATGCTCTCGTTGATGCGTCCTCTAAAAGCATCATCGCAAAGGCAATCAAACAGCTTAGCCTTGGTTACGATCCGTCGAGATTGGGCGATGTGGCAACGGATGCAGTGCGCCTCGTTCGCCCTGAACCAGTGATTACACCCGAATTTATACGTGGTGCTATCGTTCACATCGACCGCTACCACAATGCTGTGCTCAACGTGCACCGCGATCACATTGAGCGGATGTCCAATGGTCGACCTGTACATACCCGATTCTCAAATTCTGATCCTATCGTTGGTATCGTCGATCACTACTACGAAGTGGAGCAGGGCGAACTCATGGCTCGCTACAACTCCTGCGGCTACGTCGAGCTAGCCATCAACATGGGCCGCGCGGCTCAACTCTTTGGCTTGCAGCGCGATCAACTCGTGCAACTCGAGTTCCCTAACTAAGGCCGTAGGCCGTCCTTTTCTTTAGACCTAACGTCCTGCCTGTGTCCTCCCTGAACGATCCTCATCGCGTTATTACGGGTCCGATTGGTGAGTCCCTACCCCAGGTACTTGAGGAGCTAACTCCCAGTCGCGTTTTCGTGGTGGTCGACGACAACACGGCTGAGCACTGCTTGCCAGTGTTGCGCAAAGCGCTGGATGGCGCCCCCGATTGCGGCATCAACTCGAGTACGACTATCGTGACCCTGAGCGCAGGTGAACTACACAAAACTGTCGATGCGACGAAGGCAGTTTGGGACGCTCTCATCGAAGCACGTGCCGACCGACATGCACTGCTGGTCAATCTCGGCGGAGGTGTGGTTACCGATCTCGGTGGCTTTGCTGCTGGCTGCTACAAGCGTGGTATTCGCTTCGTACACCTGCCCACTACCGTGCTCGGCCAAGTGGACGCCGCTATCGGCGGCAAAACTGGTGTTGATTTTGGCGGCGTGAAAAACTCCGTCGGGCTGTTCCGCATGCCTGAAGCCGTGCTGGCCGATCCGATCTTCCTACGCACGCTATCCGAGCGAGAGGTCCGCAGCGGTATGGCGGAGATGTACAAGCACGCGCTCATTTCTGATCCGGAACATTGGGCCGAATTGAAGGCGACCGGTGGCGATCTGCTCGCTCAGCCCAATGCTGGCAGCTTAATCGCCAGGAGCCAGCGGATCAAGCTCGACATCGTGGCAGAAGATCCGCACGAGCAGGGCATTCGCGAAGCCCTAAACTTGGGGCATTCCGTGGGCCATGCTTTAGAAAGTGTGCTTCTTACCACCACCAACCCTGCACTTCACGGGGAGGCCGTAGCAGCAGGGTGTATCTGTGAGGCCTATATCTCCGAAGAGTTGTCCGGCCTAAGTGCAGCTGAGGTAGCTGACATCGAAGCAACACTTACCCAGGTTTATGGAACTCTGCAGTTGCATGCCGATCAAATAGCGAGTGTGCTAGGGCTGGTAGCCAACGACAAGAAGAATCGAGGCGGCACCACAAGGATGAGCCTACTTAACCGTATAGGTGAGGCTCGGTTGGGAGTGGGGGTATCACCTGCCGCTATTGAGCGCGCACTGCTCAGGTATGGAGTACTGTAGCCCTTGATTCTCCTGCTTGACCGACAAGACCTAGAGGTTGTAGCAGGGCATGGCGGATAAGCTGTACCACGCTTGACGCATTGTATACCACTATTGGCGCGTCGCCTGATCCATGCGCCAAGAGTGGTAGCACTGGGCGCAAGTGGAGTAGTGTAGCCTAGCCGCTGCAGGGATTTTAGCGTCATCGACTGGAAATACTGCCACTCGACGATCACGAAAAATCTCTACTCAATGACCCGCAAACGCTTTCTCGCCACTGCCACCACCACCGCTGCTGGACTTCCTTTTGTGGCCCATCGGGCTACTGCAAGAGTTCCCGCAACGGGAAAGAAGCCTCCGTCTCAATCAACCGTTCCCCCGCGTATCGTACGAGCGGATGAGGGTATGCCATACGCGGTACTTGGCACCAAGATGACGCATAAGTTGACCGGTACTGACACCGATGGTCAGATGATGTGGCTCGAGGATCACAATCCCCCTGGGGCCCAAATCCCTCCCCATGTACACACCCGCGAAGATGAAGTATTTCGCGTGCTGGAGGGTGAGGTGGAATTTGTTATCGGAAACGGCGATCCACTACGACTCGGCCCCGGCGACATTGCTTTCGCACCGCGCGACATTCCCCATTCCTGGAAGGTGGTGAGCGACACACCAGCGCGCACCATTATGACCGCCACTCCCGCGGGCATCGAGCACATGTTTGCCGAGCTAGGCGGCTTGCCCGAAGGACCTCCTGACTTCCCAAAAGTGGCAGAGATCTGCGCCCGCTACGGCATCACATTCATCTAAGTAATCCCCCTAAATCAGTCTCCTTTCAACTACACTATCATGTCTCGATTATCCATTTTTCTTCTTCTCCTCATCACGGGTTTTGGCGTAAGCTGCGATGACAGCGAGAGCACTTCCGAACTGCCAACCGAAAAGGTTTTTGAAGGCACAATTATTTCCGTTGGCGATGGCACAGCCTGGAGTCGTGTGACCCTCGGCCCCGACGGGAAGCCGAGTGAGGTAGCTGCTGTCTTTACCAGTGGTGCGCTACGCAACTTGCCCGGTGGGCACGGTCATGCCCATGAGTTCGTCCTCGCTATGCCCAGCGATGCAAGCGTTGAGCCCTACGACCACATTACGCTCGACTGGAACGCGCACGGGCATGCCCCGCCCGGTATTTATGATGTCCCACACTACGACATCCATTTCTACTTCATCGACGCCGCCGAGCGCGACCTTATCGGCCCACACGATTCAACGGAATTTAATAGGCCACTTCCAGAAAGCATGCTACCGCCGATGTATATCGAAACGCCCGGAGGCGTGCCACGAATGGGTGCGCATGTAATCGATGCACTGAGTCCTGAAATTGCAGGCACGGGCGCCTTCACACATACCTTCATTTATGGGAAGTACGATGGCGAGATCAACTTCGTAGAACCGATGGCTGCGATGACCTTTTTGGAATCCAAGGAACGCGCAATGCGAAGCATTCGACGACCTGACAACTACGGCCTTAGCGGGTATTTCCCAGGCGAATACGTGATTGACTACGACCAAATTAGCGACACCTACAGTGTATCGTTGATGGACTTAAGGCAGTACGATTAGGTGCAGACAAGCGTTCCTTATCTTACGCTAATGTGCTGCCAGTCTCGCACGCTACTTCTTGCGGTATTCTTCAGCCTTGCGGCAAAACTCGTTTTGGCACAAGCAGGACAGGTTTACCGGGTAAATCCCGGCATGCCGGTACAACCCCTGGATGCCTACACAGAACTCCTTGCCGACACATCAGGGTCGCTCACTTTCAAGGTGGCCCGTGAAAAGAAGAGCTGGGCACCGCTGCAAGAGGCCGTGCAACCCTATGGACCTAAGTATACCGGGGGGCACTTAGGGCTGGAAGCTTCAGCCTACTTCACCCGGTTGCGCATTCGCGCCGAAAGTCTCTTGACCGGCTGGCAACTTCACTTCGAAGATCGACTACACCACAACATCGCTTGGATTCGCGGCAACGGGCGGGTTGAAGTGCGTGCCTACGTGGGCGACGAATTGCTCTGGACTCGTATTACTGGTGCCGACGTGCGCGCCGATGAGCGTGATGTACCGGGCCGCCGCACCCTCGACCGGATACGGATGGATGGCTTGCCGCCTGGGGAGACAGTAACGCTGATCGCTCGCTTGGAGCCTAACGGTTTTGATTTTCCAGCATTTTCAAATGCCAGTTTGCGCTCGCCAGAGCAACTCGACTACCATCCACTGTATTCACGGGCCGTGCTCTTTAACGCAGTAGTGCTCGGGGCGACCGCTATCATGTTCTTCGCGCACTTGCTGCTGTTCGCATACCTGCGCGAACGTGTGTACGGTTGGCTAGCGCTGTGGCTGTTGTTCGCAGCGCTTACGCACGGAATGACTGTAGGTATAGAACCCGCAGGCTGGCTGCCCTTTCACCATTCTCACCTACGTGTGGCGCTGTGGATTATCATCCCAAGCAACATGTTGTTTTCGTTTTGGCTGTTTGGCCGGGCGTATGTAGGTACGGCGAAGAAGTACCCATGGCTCGATCGTGCGATGCTTGCGATTCCTGTAGTTATGGCAGTTGTGACGATAGTGCAGGTAGTTCGTGTTGCTGTCTTTGACGTACCTCGTCCATTCACGGCACTGCCAGGCCTGTATGCCTCTATTGGAGTCTTGGCCGTGTGCGGACTAGTACTTGCCGGAATACTAGCAACCCGAAGGGGCGATGCGCTCGCTCGATACTTTGGGGTCGGTGCGCTGATTGCATCAGGTTTCTTAATTCTTGCCGGGCTCTGGGCTCAGCGACTCGTGGTGCTTGGCTTCGACCCTTTCGCAGCGGGCACCTTGGCCCAAGTGGTGGTGTACTCTTTTGGATTGGCCTACCGACAGCAAATACGTGTGCGTGCTGCTCACGCTTCGGAGATAGCGGGCGAGCGTGCTCGTGGAGAAGTGGAGCGCATGCGCGAACTCGATGTTATCAAGGCTCGCTTTTTCGCCAACGTGAGCCACGAGTTTAGGACGCCGCTCTCTCTTGTTCTTGGACCTCTCGACCGTGCCAAGAAACGGGCTCAGCGGCAGTTTGGTGAGGAGGCGAATACGGTCCCTTTACAAGCCGATGAATACGGCATCATCCATGGCAACGCTCGAAGGCTCGTCACCCTGGTGGACCAGTTGCTCGACTTGTCGAGACTCGAGCATGGCAACGTGTTTCTTCAGTTGCACAGGGGTGATTTGGTGCCTTTTCTGAAAAGATTGATCGCATCTTTCGAGAGCCTAACCGAGCGAGAGGGCATTAGTCTGTCCGCCCATTTTCCGGAAGACTGTCCTACGGCATTCTATGACGAAGACAAGCTCACAAAAATCATTTCGAATCTAATTTCAAATGCAGTCAAGTATACTCCCCCGCAGGGGGCGGTCTCAGTAGTTGTTCAATGTGAGGCGAGCCACTTTACGATCGAAGTTTCAGATACAGGTTCTGGCATTGACGAGGCAGAAATAGGGCGGATTTTCGAGCGATTTTATCGCGTAAGCGGGACCGAGACCGCTGGCACAGGCATTGGTCTCGCGCTCACCAAGGAATTGGTCGACCTACATAGCGGCACCATCGGTGTACAGAGCTCAGTAGGTCAAGGCACGACCTTCCGTGTCAGACTGCCGCACACGCTAGCCCAACTCCCAGATGGTGTAACGGCCGCACCTGACGAACCCCAAGCCTTAGCTGGTGAGAACGAGGGTAATTCGACTAAGCCATACCCCAGCACTACAAGGCTCAACGGTGCGGCGGTCAAGAATTCTGTACCTGAGCACACGATTCTGGTCGTGGAAGACAATACCGAGCTGCGGGAATTCATCGGCGAACTTCTCGCCGATGACTATCGAGTACTCGGGGCTGTAGACGGGAAGCAGGGAGAGCGGATGGCCATAGAGCACCTGCCCGATCTCGTAGTAAGCGACGTGATGATGCCAGGTCAAGACGGATATAGCCTCTGCCATGCCTTGAAGACGAACGCAAAGACCAGTCATGTTCCAGTTATTCTATTGACTGCCCGTACCGACCAACACAGCACACTGGAAGGTCTTACCCAGGGAGCCGACGACTATCTCACCAAGCCCTTTAACGCTGATGAACTGTTGCTCCGAATTCGCAACTTGTTAGAGCGTCGAGACCGCCTGTGGACGCACTTTCAGTCCCTCGACCTTACCCTACTCCCAGAGGTGGATGCGCGAAGCTTGGACGATCAGTTTGTGCACGCGGTAGCACGCACCATCACCGAGCACCTCGGTGATGCAAAACTCAGTGTTGAGATGTTATCGCGAAAGGTGGGCTATTCTCGATCCCAGTTGACCAGAAAGCTGCGTGCCGTAACCGGCAAAACGCCCAATGCCCTAATCATGGACATGCGCCTCCACGAAGCCCAACGCCAGCTGGAGCGGGGTCAGGGTTCAGTCTCAGAAATTGGCTACCGTGTCGGGTTCAGCAACATGAGTTATTTCGCGAAACGCTATCGCGAGGCCTTCGGCATCGCGCCGAGCCAAGTCGAGGTTGCTGTCGAGCGCTAGAGGCTCAGACCACTCCTAGAAATATCGATGAGCCCTTTGAAACCTTAAATAAGCGTTACATTATATATAATTATATCGGCACATGATTTATCGTATAAGCTATATATCCGTGCCATGGTATGATTATCCGCCTGTTTACCCAACTTATTCGAAAAAAAGTGCTGCTTTTTGGCGTTGAGGTCTACTTTTTGATACTACCATATGTATGAGATTATCTATAAATGTCGCAACGCTCCTCACGCTACTGCTCCACTTCGCGCCAGCAAGTGTGCTTTTGGCGCAAGGGGGTGACGTTTTCACGGCTGCTTCAGCCACGTATAACCCACAGCTCGATCCGAATGGTGACGGGTTCATCACTGCTGATGGGCTACCCTTTCCTGATGGGACTACAGAAGCTGCCAACTTTGAGCTTCCAACGTGGGCGGTGGGCTCGTGGAATTCGATTTTTGATATCGATGAAGCCCAGTCTGACATAACACCCAGCTGTGGTAGTACAGATATTGTTGGGGATGCTGACGGCGGTGACATCGGATACTGGATAATGACCGATCCGACGCCAGGTGCACCCCGCAGCGGTGACGAACACTTAGTAACACGCATGCGTCTCGCCGATCGCGGTACGGGCAACTTTGGGTTCAACTTCTTACTTAGCACGGACGGCCTGTATGGCGCCGCAGAAGATCCAAATCCAGTACCTGGTAACCAAGGATTTGAGTACGAAATTCAGTTCGCAAGCGGTGGTGGGAGTAAAGGTGTGAGCGGGTGGAACATTGACGGCACCGCCGATCAGCCGGCGGTGCTCGGCTGCGACCAGTGCATCGCCATAGGGGATGTACAAAAGGCTAATGCCGCTGTAGCTGGGGGATGCACGGGTGGTGATCCAACCTTCATTACGCTCGCCTACGAATTAAGCTTGCTTCCAGCGCACTTGCAGAGTGATGTTGAGCCTATAGACCTGTTTATTGCGCTTGCCTCTTCGTCTTCTGGCAACCAAACCTCCATTTTGGGTGGGGGAAATGTCAAGGATTTTGGAGGCTTCGACGACAGTGCTTTACCACCAGACTGTGCTAGCTTAACAGGTGCAGCCCGCTTCGATTGCCTCATCGAGGACATGCATGAAACTCAGCAAGCGGCTCTACCGGTGACTCTACTAAGTTTTGAGGTGTCGCAAGCCGGTCAGAGAAGTCCCCAGCTCGAATGGCGGGTAGCTCAAGAGATCAATCTTGCCGGCTATACTGTCGAGCGTTCAGCTGACGGCAACCGCTTTGCGACAATCGGCTACGTCGAGGCCCGCGCGAATGGAAAACCTGGGACGACGACCTATCTGTACGACGACCCAGACGCTAGCAACACCGCTGTGCAGTATTACAGACTCATCCGTACAGACTTCGACGGAAGCTTTGAGTATTCGCCAATTGTGGCCTTGAATGCTACTGGTATTACTGCGACAAGTCTCGCAATTTCGCCTAATCCAGGCCGTGCCAGCGGACAACTTCAGGTTGACCACGCTGAGCTGGGGATCCTCTCAGAAAATGGCGCCTACCTCGTACTGGCCGACTTTCAGGGCCGTACCCTGCTGCGTCAAGCTGCTCACGGCGAGCGATCAGTACTCAGCCTCTCTTCAGTCTCAGCTGGCCTCTACACGCTTAGCTTGATACACGGAGATGCCGTGTCGACACAGAAGGTGCTCGTCCACTAGCGAGCAATTGCTACGCACGCTTACCACCAGCCACCCGCCAAATCACGCCAGGGCCACGGAATATTGAGCAAGATTAAAAGCAAGCCAGTCGAGTAGCCTAGGAGTATCCAGAAGGATGCCTTCGCAGAGGTACTGCTGCGCTTGGCGACGATGTATCCGATGGAGATAACCACGACTGCGGCAAGCATCCACGCAAAGTGTGTCACCGAGTAGAAGCGCAGAATCTCTCCTCCTTCTCCGGCCCACGCTTCCTTGTCCATCACCACGTAGGGTGACCCCACGCTGCTCAATCCGGCCGCTGCCGCGATGTAGAGGATAAGGCCTAGCAAAAGCTGGAAGTGTGTCGCGATGAAGGCTTGTTTGGCGCCTTTCGGCAAAACAGCCCGCACCCCAGCTTGCGCATCCGCTATGTTCATAGAACCTCGCCGAGAAATAGCCGCGACGATGGCGACGACAAGGAAAATTAGCACCAGCCACCGATTGATCGAGTGAAGGTGGGAGAGGATCGTGTAAACGTTCATACGGCGGCAATGATACTGCTTGGGCTAGTGTAATTCCGTGGTGCGTGATTTCGCAATCAAGGGTGGGATGAATCTGGTTTAGCCGGCTTAACCTCCCCATTCAACGCGAAGCACGAATGAGGCATCTTCGGCAACATTCAGGAACTAAGCGCCTGTGTCTTGTCCAGCAAGGCATATGCGGAACTGGTTGCTTGAATCGTTCCGCTTGTTAGCCGTCGTCTCTTCCCCAGCAACCGATACCTTGCGGCGCCTCGAACCGTTTTTCAGTAAAACACTATCCGCGTGAGCACCATCATCCAAAATCCCCCCCAGGACGAGCCGGCAGACACCCCACCTTCCGCTACGTATTGGCGCGTGTCTCGCTGGATTTGGATCGCATTTGTGCTTGCGGTACTTGCCGTAGGTGCACTGTTTCTCGCCCTATCGTACGGCAACCTGCCAACCCTAACGCAGCTCGAAAACCCGAAAGATGAGCTCGCGAGCACGGTCTATGCCGACGACGGCTCAGAATTGGGCCGCTACTACGTAGAAAACCGCGTCGCCGTGCCGTTTTCAGACCTCAATCCCTACCTCATCGATGCACTTATCGCAACTGAAGATGAGCGTTACTACGAGCACGCGGGCATTGATTGGTGGGGCTTTGCACGGGCTGTAGGAAAACTTGGTAAAGACGGTGGTGCCTCCACCATCACCCAGCAGCTCGCGAAGCAAATGTTTACGGGGGTGGCCTCAGCGAGTTTTGCCGAAAGGGTAAAGCAAAAACTTAAGGAATGGATCATCTCCACGCGCCTGGAGCGCAACTATACCAAGGAGGAGATTATCGCGATGTACTTCAACATCTTCGAGTTCAATAACGGAGCTTTTGGTATAGAAGCAGCCTCAGAAATCTACTTCTCGAAGGGTCAAGAGGAACTAACTCGAGACGAGGCCGCCCTCTTGGTGGGCATGTTTAAAAGTCCTACCCGTTACAACCCAACGCGCAATCCTGAGCTTTCGCGAAAACGACGCGAAGTAGTGCTTAAGCAAATGCTGAAAGCAGGCAAGATTACCGATGCGGAATACGACGACTTACGCACCCGCGAATTGGGGGTTCGCCTTCGCCGCCAAACACACGTTGACGGCTTAGCCCCGTATTTCCGGATGGAGCTTCGCAAGGAAGTGCGCCGCATCCTCGACAATCCTAACATCCGCAATGCCGAGGGTGAAGCTTACGATGTGAATCGCGACGGACTGAAAGTGTTTACGACTATCGACCCTGCTATGCAGGCGCTAGCCGAAGAGGCTGCGTTCGCCCACATGAAAGAGCTTCAGGCAACCTACCGCGATGTGTGGGCAGATAAAGATCCTTGGACCTTTGTAGAGTGGGAAGATGGCGAACAGAAGACTACGCCAGAAGAACTAGACTACCGTAAGCGTCGCCTGCGCCAGTTTGTACGTGAATCGGAGCGCTACGAATCGATGCACGCGAGAATCATGGCCGAAGCTTTGGCGGCGGTTGATCAAGCGCGTGACGGCTGGGAGATCACCGACCGAGACATTGATCGATTGATTGCAGAGGAGGAAGACGGTGATGTGATTGCTTACCTCAATCGCACCAACTCAATCGGCAGCACGCTCGAGTCAAACTACCGCGCGCTGCTCGATGACGATGTGCTTTGGAGAAAGGTGCGCAATGCACGACGCGAACTCGATGCAGAAGTAAAACGCACGTTTGAACGGCCGGTAGAAACCACCGTGTTCGCCTACAACGAAGCGGGACAAGTAGACACCGTTTTGAGCCCGCTCGATTCAATTAAATACATGCGCTCGTTTCTTCAGATCGGTTCCATGGCTGTGGAGCCGAGCACCGGATTTGTGCGCACTTGGGTGGGCGGGGTCAACCATAAATGGTTCCCCTTCGACCACGTGCAAACTCGTCGTCAGGTTGGTTCGACTTTTAAGCCGTTTATCTACGCAACGGCCATCGCACAACAAGGCATAAGCCCGTGCTACCGTGTAGCCGACTTGCCCCAAACCATCCGCGTAGGCGAAGGCGGATTTGCGCTACTCAACGATTGGGCTCCGGGTAATGCAAATGGAGAATATAGCGGCGAATACCTCACACTAAAGGATGCGCTGAAGCAGTCGAAAAACTCGGTAAGTGTTTATCTTATGAAGCAGCTTGGCGACACTGATCCGGTACGCGGGCTGGTCCATAACATGGGCATCGACTCTTCCGAGCGCTATTCCAACGGCCGATTTGTGGTGCCGCAGAGTCCGAGTATCTCGCTGGGCGCGACCGACCTCAGCGTTGAAGAGATGACGGGTGCTTACACAACATGGAGCAACAACGGCATTTACGTTAAGCCAGTCATCGTACGCCGTGTAGAAGACAACAACGGCAAGGTGCTGTATCAAGCAATTCCTGAAGAGCGGACGGCTCTCGATCCGGTAAGTAATTATACCATGGTGCGCATGCTGCAGCATGCCGGCGCGAACTATCGCTTTAGTGGAGTAGAAACCGAGTACGGCGGCAAGACGGGTACCACCAACGACTACGTAGATGGTTGGTACATGGGCGTTACACCCAACCTCATCGTGGGCACCTGGGTAGGGGGCGACGAGCGCTACATCCGTTTCCTGAATTTACGCTACGGGCAAGGTGGCTACATGGCCCGGCCCTTTTTCATCCGACTCTTCAAGGCGCTCGAAGCAAATGCGGAAGAGCTAGGCTTTGACAAGGGCGCTAAGTTTAATGTGCCAGTAGGCGCCGGTCGAGTGAATTTCAATTGCGAGGACGTACCGGAAGGCTATGCCCCGTTAAATCCGTTTGATGCGGCTGCAGGGCCAGACGGGGTTGATGGTGCCGAAGGCCAAACGCCGGGCGCTGACTACGGGCAGGACGGCTTTGGCGGAGGCGACCCATTCGGCGACGGCAGTGCCGTCGATCCGTTCGGCGACGAGCCCCTAGAAGATCCCTTTGCGGATGAGCCGGTGGTGGCGCCGGTGCGGGATACGATAGAGTGAGGGCCCGAAATGGCAATTGACAGCTACGGCCCATTCTCTAGTTTCGGTACGACCACGGCAAAGCATGAGGAGTGGAGGGTGATGGTGGAGTCGGGCATTGAAAGGCGCAATAGCGAAGAGGGCTTGAGCAGACCCGATATAGATGCGATCACTATCGTCGAATCCGAACGTGGAGCTGGTATGGAGCCTAACTTCACATTTGCACCAGGCTGCAGGAAAAAGCTCCCAAAACTTGTACCGCTATAAGTGGACGAAAGAGAGAAGTTGACGACGCCGCAGTGTGCAGGATATGAAGGGCGGATATGGACAAGAGTAGAGTCGACAGCGATAGTATGACACGAAAGATTGCCATTATATCGCAGGCCAATCCTACCCCAAATGGCGTCTCTAACTCTAAACTCTTCTGGCATAAAAGCATTGAGTGTCAGGCTGTCGAATGTGCCGATTGCACCTACCTGCTTTGTAGACCCAGTAAAATTTCCGAGCGATGTATTTACTCGTACACTCCTATTTCGAATTACATCCGAGCAAATTTTCAGAACGGCCTCGTTAAAGCGAATTGAGTCAGCGATAGTTGAATCTGAGGTGGTAGATTTGCTCGACTTCGACACCGAGGGGGCCTCAGTCGAAGATATAGTGGATCGACATGCTGGTAGCCAAGTAAAACTAACTACCAAAAATAAAATCGTTAATTTAGAAATGATCATCTAGGCGAGTTGTAGATTAGCTTCGATTCTTGGTCACTCACCATGAGATAAGTCCCAACAGGCAAGCTGGATAACTCTGATTTAAAGTCTACTCCAGGAGGTCTATTAGGGATATCACGTTCTCAATGAGCCCTATCGAGTGCTGATTTGGTTTAAGGCCGTAGGTAGTAACAAGGGCTAAATTGACATGCTTTTTCGTTTTCGTATGTGCGCGGAAACGACGAATCTTCTCGCGCAACTCCGCCGCATACACTTTCGTGAGAACAAACTCATTTTCTGAGTATTTGGCCTCAATCAGCGTGATTGTACGATCGCTACGGTCAAGTAATAGATCGATTTGTACGCCATCCGCATGCTCATTCGCAGACGCGACATACGAACCAGCTGTGTAGGCTATTCCAGCTATGCTCAGAGCGCTCGCGATCTGAGTCACGTTGCGAAGACAAACTCGCTCGAAAGCAAACCCACTCCAAGAGCGGTAAGACGATGAAAGAGAAATTTGGGGGAATCGGTTTGGCGTTGGCGCTGTCCCCTCGACAAACTTTATATAGAAGGCTGAATATTCGTCGATAAGTCGAATGAGTCGCTGCTTCTTCTTAGCGCCAAAAGGGTATGAGCGGTCTATGAAACCAGATAGTTCTAGCTCATCGAGCACTCGCGTTAACCGCCCCCCTGACGAAATAGCTGTAATTTGCTCAAGGGCTTTTCGGGTCAGGCCTCCAGGTTTAGCAGCTAGCGCTCGAACCACTGCAATGTGTCGATCTGCTTGGGTGAAGAGCGACTGATACAGCAAGTCAAATTCCTCTCTAAATACGGCGTCTTCACCAAAGAGTAGTCGCTGAATGTTTTGAGTAGCACTTTGCCCAGGATTTAATTGCTCGAGGTAGAAAGGAACACCCCCAAAGGCCATGTACAACTGTAGACGCTGATAAGGATCTGCAACAACTCCACGACTGTCGAAGAAGGCGTTGCACTCGGGCAATGTGAAGGGCTTCAGCGTGATGCGATGCGTGATGCGGTTGTGAAGGCTGCCCTTATCACGAACCACCTTACGTATCATCCATGAGGCTGCCGATCCGCAAATCACTACAACTAGATTCCGATCCATGGCCCAAGAATTCCAGAACCACGAGAAAGCGGCGAGGAAACCAGATTTTGGCGAAGCCAGCCAGGGTAATTCATCAAAAAATACTACTCGCCTATCGGGATGGAGAGTCAGTTGTTTATCCAGTAATCTTCCAAGAGCAGCCAAGGCCTCTAGCCAAGTAGAATAGCGATCATTAGCAGCTTGATCGCCGAACGTATCCCGAAGCTGAAGGCTAAACGCGGTCAGCTGAGTTCGAAGCCGTGCATTTGCGATGCCCGTCACGGAAAACACGATCCTTTCAGCATAGGTTTGACGCACGAGAAAGGTCTTACCAACTCTTCTTCGACCCACTACCGATACCAAGGAAGGACGGTGCGAGCGATACGCATTCTCCAAAATTTCCTGGACTGGACCCCGAGCAATTACACTCTCGGCAGAAGACTGTCTCGACATAAGTCGCCAAATCTATCCTCTTTACCCCACTTCTGGCGACCTATCGCGCTATAAGTCGCCAAATCGTATCCTTTCACCCCACTTCTGGCGACTTATAGCCTTGTCTTACTCCCCGATGCCTGCTTGTTCAACTTCAGCAAATACACCGTTTCGAAGACAGTATAAATGAAGTATGCGGTGAAGAACGGCAGCAGGAAAAACCGGCCCGGAGGGCGGCCCAGCAAATAGTACCCGTACACGAGCGCAATGCCCACCACCATTTTAGC
>ENA-ORXU01001489-ORXU01001489.1-marine-metagenome-genome-assembly--contig:-NODE-1489-length-18856-cov-4.120507_pt1 | contig 18856 bp, 15 predicted proteins | sample MGYA00237869_ERZ511484 | MGnify/ENA metagenome assembly ERZ511484
CGCCCGGCACCACACCATCACGCGCCCGCGGCATTGGCAGCCGTTTCAAATCGGCGCCCATCCGCTCTACGGAGAAAATGCAATGATCCGCACCGGCCTTATGGCAGTGCTTCTGGCTACGGCACTGGTGACAACACCGGCCATGGCGCAGCGCGACCCGCGCATGGTTGAACGGCTTTACGATCCTACGGAAGTTGTGCGGATCGAAGGCAAGACCAATGTCCAGACGACCATCCGCTTTGGCGATGACGAATCGATTGAAAACGTCGCGATCGGCGATTCGCAGGCGTGGCAGGTCACACCCAATCGCCGCGCGAACCTGTTGTTCGTCAAACCGCTCGCTCCGCGTGCGACCACCAACATGACTGTCGTGACCAATCGTCACACCTATCTGTTCGATCTGGTGGCGAACCCCAATGCGCGCACGCCGCTGTATATTCTCACTTTCACCTATCCTGAGGAATTGCAGGCAGCGCCAGACGAAACGCAGCTTGCGTCCGCTTCGCCTGCGGTCACGGCGAACGCGCTGGAAATGGCGGCGGCAAACGATGATTACGCCGTGCTTGATCCGGCAGCTTTGAATTTTGAATGGGCCGGCACCGGGGCGCAAAGCCTGCTGCCTGCAGAAGTTTATGACAATGGCGAGGCGACTTTCCTAAACTGGCCTTCGGGCCAGGCAATGCCTGCGATCCTGGTCAGAGATCACGAGGGCAACGAAGGCCCGGTCAATTTTGCCTCGCGCGGCGACGTTATCGTGCTCGACATGGTGCCAGCAGAGATCGTGCTGCGCTCTGGCGATGATGAAGCGCTGTTGACCAATCAAGGCGAAGCGGGCGCATATCTTGCCGACGGCACTGCGCGCCGCCAAACTGAACGCAATTAACGGAGCACTGCCCATGAAACTTGCCATGCGCCTTCCGGAAAAAAGCAGCGGTGTCGCCAATGATGCCGACCCGCGCGATGACGAAACAACCGAGGTCATCGACCTTGCCAGCCGTACGTCCTACCCGGCGGTTGCAAACCGCAGGGGCACGTCAGACGCGCTTGGTCTTGCTGCGGGCATTGGCTTTGTCGCGCTGATCGGCGCCGCAACGCTGTGGGGTCTGAACGCGAGCAGTGTTAGCGAAGAGACGGGCGTTCTCGCTGAAGAAACTGCGGCTCAGGCGCCGCCGCCACCAGCCAGCATTGTGCCCGTCGGCACTACTCCCACCGATGGTTTGCCCAGCGCCAATGCAGGTGGCGGGATCCCGATGAACGACCCGGCACCGTCGCCTGTCCTTTCGCGCGCACCGGGGGCGAATGTGGCCACTGCACCCGGCCTGAATCCTTACTCCTCACCCACGCTAGTGTTTGATGGCGGTGTTGCGCCGTCAGCAGCCGCAGCCAACGCCGCTGCTGCCGAAGCGGCGGCTGCTGGCACACCGCAAAATGCGGCGGTGCCCGGCGCAGGCGCAGCAGGCGATTTCGCCGCGCGTATCGGCGGCGTCGGGGGCGGCCCAGCTGTTGCCCGGCAAGACGTCAATCCTGCGACTACCGTAACGCAGGGCACGATGATCCCGGCAATTCTGGAAACTGCGATCAATACCGACGTGCCCGGGTTCGTGCGCGCTGTGGTGAGCCAGGATGTGCGCAGTTTTGATGGAAGCAGCGTATTGATCCCGCGCTCCAGCCGTTTGGTCGGCCAGTATCAGTCCGGCCTTCAGGCAGGCCAGCGCCGCGCTTATGTCATCTGGCAGCGGGTGATCCGCCCGGACGGCGTTACCGTGCAATTGCAAAGTCCAGCCACCAGCTTTGATGGCACGGCTGGCATTTCAGGCGATGTCGACAATCACTTCTTCAGCCGCTTTGGCTCTGCCATGCTGCTATCTGTGATCGGAGGCCTCACCACTGTCGCCAGTGGCGGTGCTTCGGTTATTCTTGGTGGAGGTCAAAGCGCGGCCAATACGGCCTTGCAGCAGGACGGCCAGCGGCCACCAACAATTCGGGTGCGTATGGGAGAGCCGATCCGCGTCTATACCGCTCGTGATCTCGACTTTGCGCAGGCACCGCAGGCACGCTGATCCGCATGAGCGCCGAAATCCATCAATTGCCCGCAGACGGCTCTGAAACGGTGCCGGACATGCCGCCAACAGTGACCGGCGGTTCGGTCTATCTTGATGCCTACCTTGCGCCATTTCGCGAATGGCTTGAACGCGACACGGTAACAGAAATCCTGGTCAACAAGCCCGGTGAGATGTGGGTTGAAGATGCCGCCCATCCCGGCGGCGGAATGCAACGCGTGGAACTGGATGGCATTGATGACCAGCTGGTCCAGCGGCTGGCCGAACAGGTCGCCCGGATCAGCCATCAGGGCATCAACCGTGAACATCCGCTGCTGGGCGCGACCCTGCCCGATGGCGCGCGCATCCAGTTTTGCGGCCCTCCCGCCACGCGCAAGCATTGGGCGATGGCCATTCGCCGTCATCGCCGCCTTGATTTGCCGCTTGATGCCTATGATGCGGGACCGTTGATGCAAGCCGAAGAGGCCATGCTTGCCGATCCGGTTGCTCAGCCCATCGAATTCCTGCGCGGAGCGATCAGGGCGCGTAAGACCATCCTGATTTCGGGCGGTACCAGCACCGGCAAAACCACATTCCTCAACGCGATGCTGGGCGAGATACCGCGCCACGAACGCGTTGTGCTGGTGGAGGACACGCCCGAACTCAAACTGCCCGGCGCAAACGGCGTAGGACTGGTCGCTGTAAAGGGTGAGCTGGGCGAAGCCAAAGTCACTTCCAACGAATTGCTGCAATCCGCTCTGCGCTTGCGGCCTGACCGGATTGTTCTGGGCGAGCTACGCGGCGCGGAAAGCGTATCCTTCCTGCGGGCGATCAACACCGGCCACCCCGGCAGCTTCTCCACCATTCACGCCAATTCCCTGCGCGGCGCGCTGGAACAGCTTTCTTTGATGGTCATGCAGACCGGCATCGGCCTTACTCGCCCGGATACCATCGCCTACGCCGCCAGCGTGATTGACGTGATCGTTCAGCTTGGCCGCGCGGATGGCAAGCGCGGCATTACCAATATCGCTTACACGCGCGATCTGGCGGACAATTGGGGCTGAATGTGACAGGTCTTCAACTCGGCTTGCGCGGCAGGGCCGCAATCGCCAAGTGGTAAGCTATGGCAAGCGAACCTGATAACTCCCCATTAAACGCGGCAAATGACGGTACAGGGCCGGATGCGCTCTGCGCGGAGGAACGCTATTTCAACCGCGAGCTGTCGTGGCTGGCATTCAACGATCGCGTGCTGGAAGAAGCGAACAACACCGCATATCCGCTGCTGGAACGGCTGCGCTTTCTGTCCATCTCTGGCAGCAATCTTGACGAGTTTATGATGATCCGCGTGGCCGGTCTTGCTGGTCAAGTGCGCAGCGGTGTGACCGAAACCAGCATTGACGGGCGCACACCGCGCCAACAAATCGCTGCCGTCACCGCGCGCGTGCGGGAATTGGAAGCCAAACAGCAGGAAGCGCTGGCAAGGCTGCATCCGCTACTTGAGAATGAAGGCATTCATCTTGCCGGTGAAGACCGCATCGGAGACGAAGCAGAGATCTGGTTGCGGCAGTATTTCATTGATCACATTATGCCTGTCATCACGCCGCAGGCGCTTGATCCTGGGCACCCTTTCCCCTTCGTTGCCAATGGCGGGATCGGCGCTCTATTCAATGTCCGGCGCAACAGCGATGAGAGCCATTTGGTGGAGATGGTGCTGATCCCGGCTGCCCTGCCGCGCTTTGTCCGCATACCGTCGGAAGCGACCGGCGATGAGGCGATATATGTCGCTATCGAACGGGTTGTCTGCCGCTATGGCGATCTGATCTTCCCCGGTTTCACCGTGCAAGGCGATGGCGTGTTCCGCGTGCTGCGCGATAGCGATATCGAGATAGAGGAAGAGGCAGAAGACCTCGTCCGATTGTTCCGCAGCGCCATTCAAAGGCGGCGGCGCGGGCAAGTTATCATGCTGGAGATTGACGAATACTTCGATCCTGAAGCAGAAGAACTGCTGCGCGATAAGCTGACACTGGAGCAGGCTCTGGTGACCAAAACCGGAGGGATGCTGGGCATTTCCGGTCTGGCAGAAATCGTCGGCGAAGATCGACCCGACCTCAAATTCACATCCTACAGCCCGCGCTATCCGGAACGCGTTCTGGAGCATGACGGCGATGCTTTCGCAGCGATCAGGGGCAAGGACATCATCGTCCACCACCCTTACGAAAACTTCGAAGTCGTGGTCGATTTCCTGCGGCAAGCAGCGGCTGATCCCAAAGTCGTGTCGATCAAGCAAACGCTTTACCGCGCTGGCAATCAGCCAACCGTCATCAACGCCCTTATCGAAGCTGCCGAGGCAGGGAAATCGGTGACCGCAGTGGTGGAGCTGAAAGCTCGCTTTGACGAGGAGCAGAACCTCAAATGGGCAGGCGAGCTGGAACGCGCCGGGGTGCAGGTTATCTACGGCTTCATCGACATGAAGACACATGCCAAAGTCAGCATGGTGGTACGCGAAGAAGAAGGCATTTTCCGTACTTACTGCCATTTTGGCACCGGCAATTATCACCCGGTCACGGCCAAGATTTACACCGATCTTTCCTATTTCACCGCCAATCCCGCATTCGGGCGCGACGCCGCCAAGCTGTTCAATTTCGTCACTGGTTATGTCGAACCGCAGGAGATGGAATATCTCGCGATCAGCCCGCTCACGCTTTACGATCGGATCATGGCGGATATCGACCATGAAATCGCCATGGCTCGCGAAGGCAAGCCCGCAGCGATTTGGGCGAAGATGAACTCGATCACCGAAAAGGGGATTATCGACAAGCTGTATGAAGCGAGCCAGGCCGGTGTCGAAATCATGCTGGTGGTGCGCGGCATTTGCTGTCTGCGCCCCGGCGTGCCCGGATTGTCCGAGAACATTACGGTAAAATCGATCATCGGCCGGTTTCTGGAACACAGCCGCATTTACGCATTTGCCAATGGCGAAGCGATGCCAAACGACAAGGCGAAAGTGTATATTTCCAGCGCCGATATGATGGAGCGCAATTTGCACCGCCGTGTGGAATCGCTGGTGCCCATTACCAATGCAACGGTACACGATCAGGTGCTGGATCAAGTGCTGCTCGCCAATCTGATTGATGTGCAGCAAAGCTGGCTGCTTGACGGCGAAACCGGGGAATATGAACGTGTGGGGGATGAGGATTCGCTTGAACGCAGCGGCTTCAACTGCCACGAATATTTCATGACCAACCCATCTCTCAGCGGGCGCGGAGAAGCGCTTGAAGACAGCGGCGTACCCAAACTCACACTGCGCAAGCAAACTCCGTGAACGGACCAAATGGTAAGCGCAGTGATGCCAAGATCGAAGCGCCGGACCGCGCGGTTATCGATATTGGCTCCAACACTGTGCGACTGGTCGTCTATTCCGGCCCGCGCCGCGCACCCAATGTCTGGCTGAATGAAAAAGTCACCGCGCGGCTGGGGCGCGATCTGGCAGCGACCGGAAAAATCCCGAAAGAAGCAGAGCAGATGGCCTTGGACGGCCTGAAACGCTTCACTGCCATTATTGACGACCTTGGGGTGACCGATGTTGCAACGGTTGCCACTGCTGCTGCGCGCGACGCCAGCAATGGTGCAAAGTTCATCGCCAAAGTCTGCGATTTGGGACTGCAACCACGCGTTCTGACCGGATTGGAAGAAGCGACATCCTCCGCATTCGGCGTCATCGGTGCTTTCCCCAGCGCAAAGGGCATTGTGGCTGACCTTGGCGGAGGCAGCCTCGAACTTATCGCGATCGAGGATGGAAAATGCCAAGACGGTATCAGTCTACCGCTGGGCACCTTGCGTCTTCCCGCCCTGCGCGAAGCAGGCGCGTCGGGCTTTCGCAAGGCAGTCAAGGCAGAGCTCGCCAAGGCAGGCTGGGCAAAGACGCATGGCGGACCATTGTATCTTGTCGGAGGCACGTGGCGCGCGCTGGCAAGCTTTGCCATGCACAAGGACAAATACCCGCTGACCGACCCGCAGGCCTATTGCCTCAGTACGCAGGAAGCGGAAAAAACTGCCCGAAAGCTGGCCGCGTCAGAGCCGGACAAGCTGACTTCAATTTCCGGCATTTCATCAAGCCGCGCCGCCGGTCTGCCGGATGCGGCCGCGATGCTGCGAGTCATGTTGAAGGAACTGACGCCAGAATCCCTGATCATTTCGGCATGGGGCATCCGCGAAGGCCTGCTGTTTGAACGGCTGACAGATATTGCGCGCGATCAGGATCCGCTGCTGTCCGCCATTACCCATTTCGCCACCCCTCGCGGCGCAGATATTATGAACGCCACGCTGATTGCGGCATGGACGGCAGAGGCCGTTGACGGGCGCAATCGGGGCAGTGAACGCATCCGGCTCGCTGCTACCATGCTGACGCAGGCTGCCGCCCGGATTGAACCGAACATGCGTTTGTCTCACGCAACAGACTGGGCTCTGGAAAAGCGCTGGGTCGGGCTTAATCACACGGGCCGCGCTATGATGGCGCAATGCCTGCGGGCCAGCAGTGGTGCGCCGAAACTGGTCGATGCCCATCTGCGCATGGCTACAGAGGAACAGCTACACCGCGCCAGTGCATGGGGGCTTGCCAACCGGCTGTGCCGCAAGATCGGCGCAGGCACGCGCATTTCCCTGCGCGGCAGCGCGCTGCGGCGTGAAGGCGAAATGCTGGTGCTGCGCTTTGACGAAGACCGATCCTACATGATGGCCGAAACGGTCGAGCGCGAACTTGCCGCGCTGGCCGAATGGCTCGGCCTGAGCCATGAGATGGTGGTGGGGGATACTTAGGGTCGTGTCAGCTTAAAACCCAAAGCGCAGACCAATCCAGAAGGTCTGCGGCACTCCCAGATCAAGCGTACCGCCGCGATTGAGCGTCACGATCTCTTCGTCGAGCAGATTTTCCACCCGTCCCACAACCGACACGCCTGCAACAAGCGGATATTGCGCAAACAGGTCTACTGTGGTGGCAGCGGGAAGGATGTCGGTCTCGCGGTCGTCCTCGAATTGGTCACCTGTATGGCGGAGCGTTGCGGAAAACAGCGCGCCTTCCAGTGGCTGCCAACTGGCTGTCAGGCTGGCTGCCCAGTCGGGCGTTTGCGCAGGTGTCAGGCCGTCCAGCACTTCTGCAAAGCCCGTGCCGCGCACCTCTGCATCATTGATTGCCAGTGATCCGTTGAAGCTGAAATTGCCTGATTGATATTGCGCCGACGCTTCAACGCCGCGCGCCTCTACTGCGTCCAGATTGCGCCGCTGATTGAGATTGGTGCCGATTGTGACGTTCGCGATGGCATTCTCAACTTGATTGTCGAAGGCCGTCAAAGAAAACTTTGCGCCCGGTACAGGAAGCCAGTCCACACCGATTTCATATCCCTCCAGCCGCTCCAGCTCCAACTCGGCATTGGCGAGGAACGTGACGGGGAATATCTGAAAGGGGCGATACAGTTCGTTCAGCGTCGGCTGGCGCAGGCCGGTATAGGCCGCGGCGCGCAAGCGAACGGTATCGCTTGCTTCAACAAGAGCGCCTGCTCGCCATGAAAAATACCAGTCTGCGCGGTCAGGAAATTCCGTCCGGCCATCGGCTACAGTTTCAAAAAAGCCATCCCGAATGGAAGATCGGTCAAGCCGCACCCCGCCCGTCAGCACCAGATCGCCGAGCTGGAAATCATCCTCTGCAAACAGGCCCAACATGGCATTGCTGCCGCCGGCAAAGCGCGGGCCGGAGAAGGCATTTAATTCTTCCAGATTGCCTTCGGAACGGCGATAATCGAGGCCAATGCGCAAGGTGTGTGCATCACCAACAGGCGGTCGCACCTCGATCTTGCCGCCAAGACCGGTGGACGGCGTATCGCGCTGGTCCAGAACCGGATTGAAGCTGTTTGACGAGATCACGACATTGGTGAAATTGCGCCATTGGACATATCCCAGCATATCAATCTGCCATGGCCCACGGCTGATAAGGCGGGCGCTGAAATCCTGCCCTTCATTGGTGCTGTCCTGCCCGTCCAGCCGTAAGGTGCGCGCATCATCATAGGCGAGGCCGCGCAGCTGCAATTCAAGATCATCGCCAACAGGCTGAACAAGCCGTCCGCTGACAGACCAGCTTTCAAATTGCGCCCGCGCCGTTGCGGATACGCGCTGGTCCTGCGGCGTCGTAAAGAAGCCCTTCCCGCGGTCCCATCGTCCGCTGACAACGGCATAGCCTTCGCCAATTTCCGGCGCGATGCTGGCGGAAAGCTCTGTCTCGCCGCGTTCGTTCACTAGCGCCTGCGCGTTGAACAACCCCAAAGTCTCCGCATCTGCGCTATTCAAGGCAATCGTGCCCGCCAACGCGCCTGCGCCGAACGGCCCTGTGCCACCGCCGCGCGTTACATCGATGCTGCCCAAGCGATCAGGCGAGACCGCGTTGAACGGAACATGGCCGAAGAAAGGATCGGTCAGCGGCACGCCGTCCAAGGTAACAAGCGCGCGCGTGGTCGCATTGCCGCCAAGCGCACGCAACGTAACGCCCTGGGCCGTGGGATTGGAAGAACGGCTGTCGGACCGGCGAAACTGCTGAAAGCCTGCAACATTACGCAGCACATCATCAAGCCGGCCTGAACCGCTGGAAGTTATCAGATCCCGATCAATCTCTACGGTAGAGTAAGCGGGCGCAGCAGGCGTATCTGGCAAGCCTTCGCCAAGGACGATAATGACGTTCTCACCATCATCATCGGTTTCCTCTTGCGCATGGGCAGGAGCAGCGATCGCAAGGCATGCGGCTGACGCGGATAATACACAATGTCTCATGGGTTTGCCGTGACGCGCTGCAACGCTATTGGCAAGACCGCTCTTTGGGCTGTGTATTGATCTCAGCATCACTTGCCCCATCATCAAAGAGGCCAAGTGCCAGTCGCCAAAAGGCCCGCCGCTTCGGTTAGAGAAGCGGCGGGCCTTTTTGCCCTGGCGGCGGCGTTCAAAGTGAGCGGGGTCTAGCGGCCACCTCTGCCGCCGCCATTGCCGTTTCCGTTACCGTTGCCGTTCCCGTTACCGTTGCCGTTCCCGTTGCCGTTGCCGTTGCCGTTCCCGTTGCCGTTCCCGCCACTGCTAGAGCTAGAAGTCGAGCTAGAGCTGGAACTGCTACTGCCGCCGCTCGTGCTGTCGCTGTCATTGCCGCCACCGCCACTGCTGCTGGTACTGCTACCACCGCTTGTGCTGCTGCCGCTGCTGCCACCACCGTTACCGGTGCCGTCATCGGTGCCATCGCTGCCGCTTGTGCCGAAATCTTCGCAAGACATCACTGCGAGGCTCTGAGCATTTGTTATGTCGTTGTTTTGGCGGCCACGCACGTTGAATGCGGCCTGATGCGAAATGGATTCGCTGATGATCATGTAATTTGTGTCGATCAGCGGCTGATAGCGGTAGCTGACCTCAACAACCATCACGGCCGTGTCTGGCGCGGCAGTAACGTTGTTGGTTCCGTCACCCATCCCATCTTCAAGGCTGTTGTCATCGCTGCCATCGCCTTCAAAGCCATAGACCGGGTTAATTTCCGCATCACCCCAGCATCGCTGCCAATTGATCATCTGGCCTGCATCCGAACCATTCTGATCATTGTCCTGCAACGAAGACAAAGTAATGCGCCCGTGCGTCTGAAAATCAATGGGATCACCAATCACGCTAGCGCCGGAGAAAACTTCGTAAATGTTGGCTTCGTCGATGCCCGTGGTCACGCGGCCTGAATTGTCGGCGACGGTCATGGCGATCTGGTTCACACGCATGTGCGCCAAGGCGTAATTGGCCAATTCCAAACCGCCGAGGATCAAGGTCAGCAGGATCGGCGCCGCAAAGGCAAATTCGATCAGAGCCACGCCCTTTTCAGAACGCCACAGGCGGATAAACACTGAATTCTCGCGCTTCATGCTGCGACTCCGCAAACAACTGGTGGAGTGGACTGGCTGCCCCAAGGCTGGTTGCGGATCGCCGTTTCGGCGCGCAATGTGTAGGTTGAACCGCCGCCCAAGAAGTTTGCCAGCGGGACGAGAGCATCCATCGTCAATGTCGCTTCGTAAAACACAACATCGTTCGATCCGCCGCGCCCATCGCGCCCCGTATCAAGATCATATTCGCCGTTTTCATTGAGGTCGGAGAAGCAATCGCCTTCGTCCTCATCATAATTGCCGTCGCCGTCGTTATCCTGAACGATCTTTTCCGGGTTTCCGATGCCGCTGAAATCATAGAAATTGCTTTGTTCGACTTCCAGAGTGTATCCAGGCGTTGCAACGGGGTTGATCTGCCTTTTCATGGCGTTTTCAACACGCTCTTCCAGCGTAGTTCCCGAGCCCGATACGACCGGCGATTGCACGGAAGCAGCACGCGCTGAGTCAGCCAGCGCGCCCTGCAAAACGGAGGTCGCATAGCTGCGGTGCCCGAAATCGAACCCAGCAAGCAGGATCAGAATTAGCGCAGGGGCAACCATCGCAAACTCCACGATGGTCGCGCCTTTCTGGTTGTGCCAGATTGCGAGAGAAAAGCGCTGGCGAAGGTTCACCGTGTAAGCCTCAGATTGCCGATGCCTTGCCCAATGGTTTCGAAAACCTGCTCCAGATTAGAGCCATCACTGGTGTAAAAATGGGAATCGCTTGTGGCGCAGGCTGCGACATCATCTGTGTCTGCCACGTCGAGTGCAATCACCCAGATCGTGATACCCATCTGCTTGGCCATCGTGCAGGTTGAAGCAAAACGAGCGAGGTGACGTGCATCCTGCGACCCAGAACCGCGAGTGCGATTCTGATAGGTTTCCACTCCATGGGCGGAATACAGCGTACTACCCGTATCAAGTTCGCCGTCGGTCATGAACACAATATGTGTGTTGACCGGGATCCCGTCGATGTCAGTGACATTGTCGCCCTGGTTGAAATTGCTGCCTTCAAAGAAGCCAGTGCGCGATGCAAATCGGGCTCCCCAAAGCATGCCGACATCGTGATATGTTCCGCCGGTCACATTCGCGGTGGCTGCATCGATGGCAGTCTGAAACGCCGTCTCATCGGCATATTCGTCAAGACGCGATGCTTCAGACGGGCACCCCGTCTGGCTGAAACCGCGCTGCGAAGAAATGTCATACCGGCCAAACTGGCGCGCAGAATCACTCCCGTTTGCAGCCCGATCGTCAATGTCAGCACGGGTGACATAATCCCGAATGATAAATTCACCTGAAGCCGCCGCGTTCATGGGATCAATCGTCGGGCGTTCCTCAACACAGCCTTCGCCGCTTGTGCGGAAACCCTGGCGGTTGCCCGGAAACAAACCAGATGCATTGTTCCAGCGCGAATTGCTGATGTGGACAGTTACTTCGTCGCCAGCATCAAATGCAATATTATACAGATATTTGGAGCCGCCTTCGTGGAAGCCAAAATCAGGCCTCTCCGCATCCGAAGACCTTCGGCTTTGGCAATTCCAAATGTAATAACCATCCGTATCGCAATAGCGGTACGTCCAGTCTCCACCGACATGCTGTTGGTTGACCAGAATATCGCGGTTCTTCAGGCTGCCCGCCGTGTTAACGGTGTGAGAATATGGCACGATGCCATAACGGGTGATCGAACCATCATCTGATGTCATCGCCCGGAACAGACCCAAGGTTCCTTCGCGCAAGCGTTCAATCTTGGTACCGGTGCCATTGCTCGGCGCGTTGTTCATCGATCCGGTTACGTCGAGCACTAGCACGATGTCATTGTGGCCCATGTCCTGCGTCGCGTCACAATCGACTGAAATGTCGATCTCATTCACACCCAGAATGCGGACAAGCGAAGTAGGGATCGTGGCGCTGGCCGTTCCATCCAGTTCACCAGCGTTGTTCGCATCCGCAGTCAGCGCGAAGCTAACGTTTGTTGCGCCAGCGGTCCCTTCGGGAAAGTTGAAATCGAAGAACTGATCGCCTTCATCTCTCACATCTTGGTTGAAAGTCGTGCCGGTCATGCTTTGCCGCGCGCCGAGCACGGCTGCGTCACATGCGTTCTGCAGCTTGCCACGAGCCATGTAGACGATGCTCAGGTCCATTGCCGAACCCACCAGCGCGGTGAGCGTCACCATTGCGGCAGCCGAAATGGCCAGCACATTGCCGCCGGTGTCATCACGTAGCCGTGAAAAGAATGTTCGCGCTGTCACTTCAAAAACCCCAACAAAAACGGCATTTCGCCTGAAAGTTAAGGCACTGTATGGACCAGCGGGCGTTAAGGCGGATTTTGCAACCATGGTTAACGGGAGGCTAAGGGATATGGTTAGCAAACCGTAAAATTCTTGAAGTGTCTAAGCCTGATAAGGGAGCCGATAGACGGTTTCGCAGAGCCTGTCCTAGCCTTTACCCTCAACTGGGTGCCGCAAAATTGCATGCAGTTTTTCTGGCGCAGTTCGGCGTGGGTCGCTAAGATAGATTTCATGATGATGCCTGTTGAAGGCATATCCGCCGTCGGGGATCAGCTAATGATGCAGTCGGTGCAGCACCGGGGCGTCATCCGCAAATGGACCAAGGTGCAGTTTTGACAGGCACAGGCTGTCCTCAAAATCACCCTTGGGAGCCATGACATCGCCCATGTCGGGCGCGTCCATCCCCTCAGATTGGCGATCTCTCCAGTCTAAGACGCTGGGCCGCATGAGTTCAGATAGATCCTGTCGCCAAGTAAAGTGACGCGGGCGATGTCGCCATTTTCCATCGTGTATTCGCGGATATCCAGGCCTGAGCCTATGGATTCGAAATCATCGCCCCACAGGGCGGCAAGCTCCTCCGCGCTTGGCAGGGCGTTGCGGTCAATGTCCTCGCAAGCGCGTACGAGAGTAAGCGTTTCGGTTTGCTCAATGTCCTGCGCCAGACCGGTATCGGTTCTAGCAGGTGGCGCGTCCTCCTCTAAGCCGTCGAGGAAATCGTCCGAAAGGCGCTCCCGCTGTTCTTCAGCCGGTTCGTCGACTGCTTCGTCAGAGATGTCCTCAGGCGCTTCAGGCTCGGGCGCTTCGGGCTCAGGCGCTTCAGGCTCAGGCGCTTCAGGCTCAGGCGCTTCAGGTTCATTGACCGGCTCTCCCGCTACAGGCTCATCAGCCGGATCATAATCCGCCTGCGTTGCGGCATTGTCGCGGTCATATATCCGGTCATCCGAAAACGGGCCGAGTTCCGTTCCGGCAATCACGCGGACCAAAGGATAAGGCTCCAGATCAGTGCCCGTGTAGGTCATCTCCGCCTGATACTCGCCAGTGAGGCGGAAGTGCAGAACATCGGTGGAGCCTCCCTCTCGCGTAGGGGGGAAGCGCATCACCAGCACATCGCCGTCCATCGCGCCATCGGTCGTGATGGACTCTTCGGACCCCCGGAATTGCGAGAAGACCACGCCAGTGCCCTGAAACCGTGCGGGTCGCAGCCAAGAGCCGCGCCAATTGCCCGCGTTATCTTCCTCCAGAGCAAAGACGAACACCGATGCATCATCAATTTGCAGCGCCCAGGTCCCCTCCAGATCCTGCGCCGCAGCGGGCGATGTGAAAGCGATCAAAGCGGCGAAAAAGGACAGCAGATATTTTATCATCCGTGCAGTTTGCAGCAGTGAACGGGCGATAGGCAAGCAAAAGGGCGTTTGCAGGGGTGGGAATGCAGCGGGTGGATGCTTATAGCTGGTGAACGGATTCTCGAAACGCGTGGGCAGGACACTCGCAAAATGGCTGACATTATCGACGGCCGCGCCATAGCGCGCGAGCTGGACGAAACCACCAAAGCGCAGGTTCAGGCTATGGTCGCAGAGGGCTACCCCGTGCCCGGACTGACCGTGATCCTTGTCGGCGATGACCCCGCAAGCGAGGTCTATGTACGGCGCAAAATGGCGGCGTGCGAAGCCGTTGGTATCAACTCCAGCGAACACCGCCTGCCCGCCAGCACATCGCAAAATGCGCTGCTGACGCTGATTGCACGGCTGAATGCCGACCCTGAAGTTCACGGAATATTGTGTCAGGTGCCGCTGCCCGATCACATTGATGCACGGCAGGTGCTGCGATCAATTTCGCCAGAAAAGGACGTGGACGGGTTTCATCCCGTCAATGTCGGTCGCTTGTCCACCGGCACGGGCGGGATCGTGCCGTGCACGCCGCTGGGCATTATGAAGCTGATCGGCACAGTGATCGGCGATCTGACCGGCGTGAATGTGGTAGTGATCGGCAAATCCAATATCGTTGGCAAGCCGGTCGCCAATCTGCTGCTGGACGCCGAGGCCACGGTTACAGTCACGCATATCCACACAGAAGGCCTTGCCGACATCTGCCGCCAAGCCGATGTCATCGTCGCCGCTGCAGGTGCGCCGCGGCTGGTGCGCGGGCATTGGGTGAAAGACGGCGCGGTGCTGATCGATGTCGGCATCACGCGCATGGAAGGCGAAAACGGCAAGACCAAGCTGGTCGGCGATATCGCCTTTGACGAGGTGCAGCACGCCAAGGCCGTCACTCCTGTTCCCGGCGGGGTCGGCCCCATGACCATCGCTTGCCTGCTCGCCAACACAGTACAGGCAGCGCGCGCATCAGTGGATGCCAACACGGGTGTCAGTAACGACTATGCGGATGCGCCGGCACGCTCTATGTTTACCGCTTCAGGATCGACACCCAATTAGGTACCAATGCCAAATGACGCAGCAAGCACAGCAGCCAGATACGGACGTCCTGATTATCGGCGCGGGCCTGTCTGGCATTTCGATGGCGGGCCACATGGAAATGCTGTGCCCGGACCGCAGCTACACCATTCTTGATCGGCGCGATCAGCTGGGCGGCACGTGGGATCTGTTCCGCTATCCCGGCGTACGATCAGACAGCGACATGCACACGCTCGGCTTCATATTTGAACCGTGGAAGCATGATGACGCGATTGCCGATGGTCCGGCGATTTTGGAATATCTCAACCGTGTCGTCGATGAACGCGGCATTCGCGAACATATGCGTTTCGGGCAGGAAGTGCTGAGCGCCGACTGGGACAGCAATTCTGCACGCTGGACAGTCACGTCACGCAGCAAAGACGGTGAAGAGAGCACTATCACCGCTAGCTGGCTGTATTTCGGCAGCGGCTATTACGATTACGACAATCCGCATGATGCGCAAATTCCCGGCATTGAAGGCTTTGGCGGGCAAGTGATCCATCCGCAGTTCTGGCCTGATGATCTGGACTACAAGGGCAAGAAAGTTGTCATAATCGGTTCGGGTGCAACCGCGATTACGCTGGTGCCTGCAATGGCGGAAGATGCGGCCAGCGTCACCATGCTGCAGCGCACGCCAACGTGGATGGGCAAAGGGCCGCGCCAAGACATCTGGGACCACCGCTTTCGCCGCTGGTTCCCGGAGAAGCTGGCCTATTGGCTAACTCGCCGCAAAAACATCCTGTTCCGCGCCTATGTATTCGATCTGTCACGCCGCAGCCCTGACAAGCTGGCGGGCAAGCTGCGCGGCATGGCGCTGGCATCACTTGGCGAGCTTTACGATTCCAAGAATTTTGAACCGCCGTACAATCCGTGGGAACAGCGCCTGTGCCTTGTGCCCGATGGCGATCTGTTCAAGGCAATGCGTGCGGGCAAAGCGCATATCGTTACCGATCACATTGATGGCTTTGATGCGAACGGCGTAAAGCTGAAATCGGGTGAGCATTTGCCTGCCGATATCGTCGTGACCGCCACCGGACTGAAGCTCGTTCTGGCGGGCAAGGTGAAGGTTTCGATGGACGGCACGCCGGTCGATTTCACCGATCACTTTTTCTACCGTGGCACCATGTTTTCCAACATGCCGAACCTCAGCTTCGTGTTCGGCTATCTCAATGCCAGTTGGACGCTGCGCGCCGATGCCAATGCGCGTTACGCCTGCGAAGTGCTCAACGATATGAGCAAGGTTGGCGCAAATGTCGCGGTGGCGCAGCTTGCTGAAGAAGATGAGCCGGAGACTGTCGCGCCGTGGGACTATTCCTCCGGCTATCTCCAGCGCGCCGCGCATCTGATGCCGAAAGTTGGGCCGGATCGCCCTTGGTCGTTGAAGCACGATTACCTCGCCGACATCAAAGATTTCCGCCAGCGCCCGGTGCGCGACGGTGTGCTGCGTTTCTATGCGGTGGACGCCGCTGACAATGCTGAGTCAGAGACCGCAGACGAAACCGGCCATCAGGCAATAGCTGCCGAATGAGCCAGCAAGCATGAGCAGCAAGGACAAAGTCTGGACCGCTGCGCTGGTTGTGATCGGCGATGAAATCCTGTCCGGCCGAACGCAGGACAAGAATATCGCGCAGATCGCCCGCTGGTTGCAGGTTCAGGGTATTCGCCTTGCCGAAGTGCGAGTCGTGTCGGACGGCATGGACACCATTGCCAATGCAGTGAACGCGCTGCGCACCGCGCACGATTACCTTTTCACGACTGGCGGTATCGGCCCGACGCATGATGATATTACCGTGGACGCCGTCGCCGCTGCACTCGGCCTGAAAGTTGTCATCCATCCCGCGGCCCGCGACATGCTGGCGGATTATTACGCAAATAAGCCGGGCGGGCTGACAGAAGCGCGGCTGCGCATGGCGCGGGTGCCGGAAGGCGCAGACCTCATCCCCAATCGCATGTCCGGCGCGCCGGGCATCACAATCGGCAATGTTTTCCTGATGGCAGGCGTGCCGCACATCACCGCGCAAATGCTGGATGGCCTCACCGGAACGCTGGAGGGCGGTGCCCCGCTGCTCAGCGAAACAGTAGGCTGCTGGACTGCCGAAAGCGAAGTGGCAGAGATTTTGCGCGAAGTTGAAGCGGCCCATGAAGATTGCCAGATCGGCAGTTACCCCTTTTTCCACGAGGGCCGCATCGGCGCCAATTTCGTGATTCGTTCGACAGCTGCCGAAGTGCTGCAAAGTGCGGTCGATACGCTGTGCGAGGCTTTGGGTGAGGAAGGCCACGATTTCACGCAGGGCGGTATTTGAATGGAATGGCTGATCCTGCTCGGCCTTGTGGTCGTAGTGGTGGTTCTGCTCGACCGCGTGCAAAAGCTGGAACGGCGTATGGCTTCGCTCGAAGAGCTTGGCATTGCAACATCCGCCCCCCACACCGCTCCAGAACCGGAAACGCGCTCCGCCCCGGTGGATCAGGACGTTGGCGAAACTGAAGAACTGCCCGCGGAAGAGCGGGAACCAGAACCTGCAATAGCTTTGGTGGCCCCTTCGGAAAAGCAATCGGCAAAACTGGTTGAACCGGTCGAACCCTCGATTGCTGCCGCAGCCGAAACAGAGGAATTCACGGCAGAAGAAATTGAAGCGGAAACCGGCGAACCGGATGCCAACCCCGCGCGGCAATTCGATTTTGAAGACATCTTCGGGCGGCGTTTGCCGATCTGGGCTGGCGGCATTGCTTTGGCGGTTGGCGGCATTTTCCTTGTGCTTTATTCCATCGAGGCAGGCCTGCTCGGCCCCAAAGTCCGGGTCGCGCTCAGCTTTGTGTTCGGCCTTGTCCTGCTGGTTGGCGCGGAAGCTGCCCACCGCTTTCCTGATCGCATCGCCGACCCGCGCGTTCGTCAGGCGCTGGCTGGCGCTGCCATCGCGACATTCTACGCCGCGTTCTATCTTGCCGGTGCGCAATATGGCTTGATCGGACCAGCCTTGGCCTTTGGCGGTCTGGCTCTGGTGACCGCGGCGGCGCTTGGCCTGACCTTCCGCTTCGGTCTGCCTACCGCCGTGCTGGGCCTTGTCGGAGGCTTCGCAACGCCGTTGTTGGTGGCGAGCGACGAGGCGAATGTCCCTGTTCTTGCCTTCTACCTTGCGTTGCTGACGGCAGGATTGGCGCTGACCGCGCGGCGGCTTGGCAATCGCTGGCTGGGGGCTGCTGCACTGGCTGGAGGCTTTGCGTGGGGCGGGCTCATGCTGCTGGGCGGGCCTGCGAACAATGCAGATACCATCGCCATCGGCATCTGGTCCGTCGGCCACACCGTCATTATCTGTATCGGCTGCTTCGTTGCCACTTTCTACGATATCCAGAATACCATCATCATCGCTATCCAGATCCTGGTAGTCAGGTATGTCGTCGTTATCGGTATCCTGAGGTGCTGTGGAACCTGTATCACCAAATCCGTTTACATCAGCATCAACTGAATCCGGGATTCCGTCGTTGTCGGTATCGGTAGTTGGGTTATCAGCAATTCCGTCACCATCTGCATCAGCTGCGGCGTTGCCACTCTCTACGATATCGTTGATGCCATCATTATCACTATCTAAATCCTGAAAATCAGGAGTACCATCTTCATCAGTATCAGCTGGTGTTACGGGAGTACCCGTTCCGTCGCCCGTTCCTGGTGTTGTGTTATCATTAGGATCTAATGTATCCGTATAACCATCACCATCCGTGTCACTAGCCAAAGTACCATCAGGGTTGAGGTCATCAACGAGTCCGTCGTTATCAGTGTCTGGAATCCCGGCTTCGACGATATCATTAATACCATCATTGTCTGAATCCAGGTCCTGGAAATCAGGGTTGCCGTCACCGTCCGTATCGGTTACTGGTAATGTAGTTCCTGCGGTGCCAATGGTTGGGTTTGCATTAGCGGTATCATCTACTGCATCTGCACTGTCCATTAATCCATCGCCATCCACATCACAAGCTGCGGTATTACAAGCATCGTCCACGATTCCATCACCGTTACTATCCGTTCCACCCGCTTCTACTAAATCAGGAATACCATCATTATCAGAGTCCAGGTCAAGGTGATCCGGAATGCCATCGCCATCGGTATCTCCTCCGTTACTAGCGGTTAAAATTTCTACATCATCTGGAATACCATCGTTGTCA
>ENA-ORXU01001496-ORXU01001496.1-marine-metagenome-genome-assembly--contig:-NODE-1496-length-18779-cov-10.335739_pt1 | contig 18779 bp, 10 predicted proteins | sample MGYA00237869_ERZ511484 | MGnify/ENA metagenome assembly ERZ511484
CCATTCAGTCTTAATTGCAAAAAAAGTAAGCAAAAATGCTATGCCAGCTAATGCCAACCCACCCGAGGAAAAATCCTTGGTTCCTTCATTATTCAATGTCCATTTGGGACATTGAATTCCCTTCAGGACCATTCAGTCTTGGGTACCTGGCAGGCAGCCGCCACTTCTAAAAATTCCTTTACGAATCTAAGGAGGTTTTTACAAATTAAGACCTTATTCATATGGGAAGTTTAGTCTATTAAGTGACAGTCTTGAAATTGATTTGAACACGTTTACCTTGAATTATTACCTCGCTTTCAAGGGTTTTTGGCAATAAATGGGGTAACGAATCTAATCTATATAAAAAGCTACATGAAAGGTATTTGACAGAATTAAATTATACCCAAATATTTGTACAGATTTTAACCTACAAGTGCTAAAATCATATCAGCTTGACCAACAGTTCTCATACTTCTGAATTTATTTACTACTACTAAACATGCCTAAATTTCTGTTAGCCTAAAGTCACTGTAGTTGACGTTGTATTTCGGATTTTTTGGAGCTAATGATCATATCTAATGGGAAGAATATGGTGAAAGTACTGCCTACGCCAATCTCACTACGAACTTCGAGTGAGCCATGATAATATTCAACTATCTTCTTGCATGAAGCTAATCCTAAACCTGAACCTTCATAATTGGCCTCGGCGTTTAATCTGATGAAAGGCTCAAAAATCTTGTGGCGAAACTTATCTTTTATTCCTATCCCATTATCCTTAATACAGATGCAGATCCGATCTGCAAATGCTGATACCGTGATATCGATTTGTGGCATTCTATCTTTATCGCAAAATTTAATAGAATTTGATAGCAAATTTTGAAATAGCTGAATCATAGCGGTCTCATGAGCGTGGATTACAGGCAGCTCTACTGAAGTTATGATTATCTTAGCATCCTCCATCTTAGAGCCTAAATACCCTTCTACCATGGACAAGATAACATTGAGGTCTATAGGCACAGCTTGCTTATCGTATTGACCTGATCTGGCATATATTAATAAATCGCTGATTATTTGGCTAATCCTAATATTCGTCTTTTCTATATAATCTAAGTATTGGTTCACTTTATCATTAGTCGGTACATGCCTTCTGAGCAGTTGTATAAATTTATTATTTGTCAGTATAGGTATTTTGATATCGTGCGCGACTGTACCTGCGAATATAGAAAGCTCGTGATTTCTATTGATAAGAAGCTGATTCTGACTATCTCTTTGCTGTGTTTTGGACTGAAGATCTGAATTGACCTTTTCTTGATCGTGAGATAATTCTTGCAGCAGCCTGTTTCTCTTTCTCAAGTAATCAAAAATCCAAAGGAAGCCTACACAGAGTAGTGCCGCTAAAACCAAAAACATGAAGAAAATTTGATTTTTATGCTTTCCTATTTCTATTAGCCTTTCATTTTTAAATGCGATTTCATTGAGCTTATAATGTAATTGGGAAGAGTTAACCGCGTTGCTAATCTTATTTTTCAGAAGATTTTCGTCTTGGCTAACGACTGATTTATAATATTGAAGCGCCATGTCTTTATCTCCAAGTACTTCATAGCATTCAGCCAGCCCTTTCATGATTCTTTGCGTATATAGGTCGTACCTTATTTTATCTAAAGACTCTTCTATGTCCTGATATACAGTAAGTGCTTTGCTGTATTCTCCTAATCTATAATGGTTCGCAGCAATGAGTTCTTTAGAGTATTTGACCGTCTGCAAATTTTTATATTTCGACACTACGTTTTCTTGCAGTATTTGATTTGATTTTTGATAATTGCCTTTTAACGATTCTAATTTAGCGATGCCAAAATGTATCCTACTGGTAGATAGTTTGTCCTCCACTTCGAGATAATAATCTAAGGCCAATTTGAATTGTTCTTCAGATTTGTCATATTCAGATAGTTCTCTGAAGGCCATGGCTTTATATCCATACATTAGGGCCACACTTGATAGATCCTCTATCTCGTTAGATAATTCCAGGGCTTTTGAAAAATTCTCTAAAGCGCCTATGAATTCTCCCGATTCAAATTGCAGATATCCTATACCCGAGAGAGTTTTGATCATATGCAACTGATCATCGTGCTCATCAGCTATTTCATAAGCTTTCCACAAATAATTGAAAGCGCTATCAAGATCGATGTAGCGTTCATACAGAGTGGCATAGTAATAATAGGCAGGTGGGAGCAGCGTTTTTCTCTTAAAATTTTCTGCTATATCTTTCACTTCTTTAAGGTATGGATATGCTTCATCCACTCCCTTAGTCAAATGAAGTTGGAATCCAACCATTGATAGATTAATGACGAGTAAAGAATCAGCTTCTGCCTCTCTTGCATTTTTTATAGCTCTTCGGCATTTTACTAAGACTTGGGTTGAGGTGGCTTTTACAGCATTAATACATATTTCTGTACTTATAGCTGCTGCATCTTTGGATGACTTAGCTGATAATAGTAATTGTTCTAAATTCCCCTGACCATCAATATTATTAGCTGGCAGCTGAATACTAAAAAAGAAAAGCAACATAAGAATCTTAAAAGATCGATTCCTGAGGACTGCATTCATGGTGTTCTGCTAAAGTTTGCTTTACTTAAAATTCTACAGTTGAAGATTAGTAAACAAAGTTAAGCAATAGAAGGTTGTATTATTAAGACTTTAACCCACAAAATGACTACTTGATTAAAAACTTTCTAATATCGAAATTTAGCTATGGTGTAGGTGTAACTGTCTACCATTACTTTAGCTTCCTACTTAGCTCTTCCCTAATTTTACCATGAAATATAGCACCTCGGTGAGATGTATTTTTCAATTCATGGTAATCAACAGCCTTATTAGCTTCTCTTAGACTAAGGGATGAAGCTGCAGGAATCACTGTGTCATCTGTAGCATAAAACACTGTAATAGGACAGATAACTTTTTGTAAGAAATCAAAAGAGGAAAAATGGAATTTAATCAGGAAAGAAGGAATCAGCGGAAATCTACGCCAGATTACATCCACTAAGCTTTTATAAGGCGCTACTAAAAATAGTTGCTGAGGATCATTTTCCGCAGCCAGATATGATGCCATCCCACTTCCCATAGAGTAGCCCATGATGACGATTTGTGACTCATCATACATTGTCAGGGCGTGATCATACACCTTTTGCATATCCGATAGCATCTGCGCCTCTGACTCTATCTTGCCTCTACTCTTACCGTATGATCGATAATCTGGCATTAGTATATCGTAGCCTTGGCCATTCAGCATATCCGCCTGCCTCATGCACCTTCTAATACTCCCCTTATTACCGTGTAAATAGATGATGACCCCCTTAGCATCCGCAGTTTTATGGTAGTAGGCACTAATATCTAAGCCATCAGCTACTGGTATTTGATGCTCCACACCTTTTCGATATTGATAATCATCACTGAGTTGATCTGGTAGAAATAACAATTTATCCTGAATAAAGTACAGACCTACCATGACCACTGCATAGATAATTAAGCAAGCGATGGTGGTCCGCTTCAACACTTTTAACATAGCTTTACTAACGCTCTTTTACCTCGATCAGTACATCTAAAATCAAAAAATCCATCTGGGTCCTGAGTCTTCTTGACTGATCGCAATATTGCTTTAGACGGGACAGGCATCTATTCCTTATTGTATGAGCCTTGGTCTTTACTTATATCGTGACGGCATGTGGTATTCCCTCCCACTCTAATAGGTTGGTCATCTCATACGATCTCTTCATATTTTCTATGCTACGCTGCGTTTCACTTAGCTATGTACATGATGAGGTCCCAGCAACGAGACTGAACCTTCTTGTTATCTTATTAAGTCGACGCGGGCTACAAGATATATGTGAGAATTAAATGAGCTTTACTAATAGCTACATGATGTGATAAGCTGATATATGCAATTACCCCAGCACATACAGCTCATCTTTCTTTTGATTCATATCACGGACTGCCTTCTCTATACCTTTAGGGGTCAGGGCATACATGGGGATTATTTTTTGCAGAAACACCGTGGTCTGTGTATAGGCCCATTCAGATTTATGCATGGGATTAAGCCAGGCGATACGATCAAACTTGTCCTTGAGCGCTGTCCAGCTATTATAGCTCATCTGATTTAATTCATAAGGTGCCATGGCAGCATCTCCGACGATGAAGATGCGATAGTTTGGATCTTTATCAAGTAATTTTTCGATGGCAATCCGTTTGGATCTGCGGGCATCTTCGTATACGCGATCATAGATGGTATTGTGAAAATAATAGGTCTCCAAGTCATGGGAAAATCTTGTCTTCATCTTTTTGAATAATGACGTTACTGATCGTATGTAGGGATCCATAGAGTATCCTCCATTATCAATTAGCAATATCACCTGTAGCTTACGCTCTATAATCTCTCTCTCTATCGGGAGGAAGAGTCCGCCTTGCTTTAGTCCCTCAGTGATTGTCTTTTTGATGTGTAATTCTCTCTCAGCTGTCTCCTCTCTGATGCCTTTTAAGTAGGAGAGCGCCGCATCGACATTGTTATCATTTAGACGCTGGTTAAGATCTACAGGGTAATATTTTCCATCATCGACGACTGCTCTGGCCATCTTACCCCCTCCTTTACCTCCGACTCTGATCCCCCCTTCTGCTGCTCCACTATTACCATAAGGAGATACGCCACCCTGCCCTATCCAGTGGCTTCCGCCAAAGTGCTTCCCTTTTTGCTGCTCCATGACCTTCCGCATGCGTCTCCTCAGCTCTTCTACATCCACATTGCGATAGTCAGCTGCTCGGTCTATTTTGAGATTTTCCGGCGTCTCGTCGTCGCCTCCATTATCCTTCATATCAGGGTCATCATCACTCAGTATGTCTTCACCTTTCAGCAAATCCTTTATTTCATAACTGGTCAGATGTACTTCATTTAAGAATTGATCAATCAGCTCTCTCATATCCAAGGCCTCTCTCTCTGGATGGTCTTCAATGAACATCTCTTTCCAATCTTTGAAGGCCTTTGATCTAGCTATAGCTGCATTTAGCTTTTCACCTTTTCCAATGTTAATCTCCAGAAAATACATATAGAAGGCCTGGGTGAATGGGCCCAGTAGCTTGGGATCTCGCACACAGACTCCCTTGAGTACGACGTACATATCACCAAGAGTATGGACTAAATCCTTTTCTATCGCTTTTCTCAATAGTAAGAGAGTCCTGACATCACCAGGCAGTCCGTATTCGCGAAGGGTATGTGGTAGGCTATCAAACATATAGATTGAATGTACGAGGATTGAAACAATAAAAAAAGGAGATGATACCGGCATCTCCTTCTTCACCCATTTATTGATCGGCGTTTAGAATGAGAATCCTAATCTAAAGAAGTAATATGATCCGCCGAAGCCCATCTGAACGGCATCGAAATAGCCTCCGCTATCTGTATCACTATTTGCTTCCTGCTGAGTCGGATATGTATTAAATATATTATTCACGCCAGCAGAGAAATTCAGACTTCTACTTAGACTATAAGTAGCCGTAGCATCAAATACTGCTTTGGCAGCGTAACTGATTTGAGTCTCATTATCAAATGAAAAATAGCTAACTGCCCCAAAATGAGTTCCAGCGACTCCAAAGCTCAGCTTATCAGTTTCATAATTCAGATTGAGCGCGAACTTACTAGCGGGCGCTGCATCCTCCAGCAGGGAACGCTCCCTATTTCCAAAGAAAATCGATTCATCCAGATTACCATTTTTGACTTCTGTCACTTCGAGCCTATTTAAGTTACCTGCTAATGTGGTGGTGAGTGAGCTATGATCAGACAGGTCAGCTCTGTATGACAAGACTAAATCCAGACCAGTGGATCTGGTATCAGCTGCATTCGAGAAAAACTGTGCTCCTTCCACTCCTTGATTTAGGAATGTGGCATCGAAGAATCCTGTTATGACGACTCGATCAGAGATATCAATGTAGTAGCCATCTATCGTCGCGCTGAATGGTCCAGCTTTATAAGCGATACCCACGCTAGCATTTAATGATTCTTCCTCTTTCAATGGCTGGATACCGAATCCTTTAGTAACGGGGCTGTCATTGGCAGACAATAGTGTTTCAGTCAGCACTCCATTCTGAAAGGAAGTGAATCTCAGATTGTAGTATATCTGAGTCAGTGACGGCGCTCTGAATCCAGTGCTCAAAGCAGCCCTCAGAGTCAGATCATCGCTCACCTTATATCTTGATGCCAACTTCCAATTAAGCGTATTCCCGAAGTCCGTATAATTTTCAAATCTTAAAGCCCCACTGACTAAAAACGCCTTAGATATATCAAACTCCGTATCTGCATATAAGGCAATACTAGATCGGTTACGATCTACCTCATTAGCAGGGCTATAGCCTGGGAATCCTTGAGAACCAGCAGCTAACCCCGTTGATACTTGATCTGGACTAATGATGGGGAGGCCACTGACATCATAGGCAGCATATGAGCCCTCTTCACCAGAAAAAATAGTAAAGTTATCAGTCTTGTATTCCAACCCGAAGGCCAGATTAAAGCCCTTATTCTCATCATCAGAGTTGAAGTACCTGGAAAGATCTAAATTTGTCGTGTTCTGACTCAATGTATGACCTCCTGCATCAAAATCAGTCGGGGATCGATCACCTAAAGTGGCATTGTTAGTTCCTTTTATAAAATAGTGAAAATCATTTTTTCCAAAGGTATTATTGAAGTCCACGCTCCATCCATCTGCTAATGATTTTCGGACACCAGCTGATAGAGAATTATCCGTTATGATAGAAGTGATGCGAGGCGTAAATCCATTTGGATAAATTGAAGGTACCGCTCGCGAGTCTCCTGCATTCCGAGTGAAAGCATAGGCGTCAGTATCCCTGTAGTTCCTCCCTCCAAAGAAGTACAGCTCAGTATCCTTTCCTACTGGCACCGCACCATTCAGCATAGCTGAGAATCCACTAATCTCAGCTTCTCCAAATCCTCTTCTGAAAGTAGCTCCTGGCCTAAGTGTCTTCTCTTTATTGATAAATTCTGTAGTCACATTAGCGTATCCTCCTTGAGCACCCAACTCAAAACCATAGTTGAGGCCTACCTTAGTCGTAACACCATCAATGCTAGGGTCTTCACCAATCTCAGTACCGCTACCATCCAGATCAATGAAATTACCTGGTGTATTAGGCACAGGGCTGTTATCTATATATAAGCCCCTTTCGTCAGGAGCGTTTGGATTATGACCACCTACGGTCACTGACCCTGTTAATCTATTCGTCTCGCTACGCAGTATAATGTTAATCACGCCTGCTATGGCATCAGAACCATACTGCGCTGCAGCACCATCCCTGAGGATTTCGATTCTTTCGATCGCGGATGCCGGTATAGCATTCATATCTGTGCCAGAATTACCTCTTCCTCTAGTACCGAAGATATTGACCAGCGATGATTGATGTCTTCTTTTTCCATTAATTAATACCAGAGTCTGATCGGGACCAAGTCCTCTAAGTGAGGCTGGATCAATATGCTCAGCTCCATCAGACCCTGATTGCTTTTGAGCATTGAAAGACGGGGCCAAATACTGCAAGATTTTGTTCAGCTCTGCATTACCATTCTTGGCAGCTATTTTCTGGACATCTATAATATCCACCGCCACTGGAGTATCAGTGGCTGACCGATTATAAGATCTAGACCCTGTCACTAATATTTCTCCTATTTGCACACCTTCCGTCATGACAATGTCTACTGAAGAGTTTCCATTTAGAGCTATGACTTGATCGTCATATCCAACATAAGATATAACCAAACGTGCATCAGTCGGTGCCACCAGAGAGAAGTCCCCATTTATATCTGTTATAGTACCATTAGAGGTGCCAAATTCTATGACGCTAGCTCCTATCAGCGGGTAATTGCTCGAATCCATCACCTTTCCTGTAATGGCAGTCTGCGCCATAGCACTCATAGATATTAGAGCGCACACGGCATTTGTAATTAGTGTTTTCATTAAGTTTAGATTTGTGTTATTGGTTTATTTTATCCAGATTGAAAAGCTGATTATCAGTGGCTTAATCAGTTATCAGTGTTTGTTTTACCATATTGAGCATATTGAGGTCATGCTTAAGGATGTCCAAATCTAATATTATCAATTTATTTTGAGCACTTATACTCGAAGAACTTCTATATGCCATCATAGAGATCATCGTATATTGAGCTGATAATAATTCTTTAATAGATAGCATGGATGCATTGATATCACACACCTACTGGCCATTTGCTATATTGGCCCTGGCTATTATGTTAGTCGTATTATTGATCTCCAAACTTAAAGTTCACCCCTTTGTATCGCTGGTAGTAGCTGCTATATTTGTGGGCGTATTATCTTATGAACTACCCATAGATATTGATAACCACTTAGTAGCCGCCGTAGAACTACCTATGCGTGAATTAGGTAGTACAGCTGGTAAAATAGCTTGGGTGATCGCTTTAGCGGCTTTGATCGGTACAGCTATGCTGGAAAGTGGTGCTGCCAAGCGGATCGTCACAGTCTTGCTGAGTGTCTTTGGAGAGTCACGTGCTGCCTATGCTTTGCTCATATCTGGTTTTATTCTGTCAATACCTGTGTTCTTCGACACTGTGTTCTTTTTATTGATCCCGATAGCTATTGCACTGGCTGTGAAGACAGGTCAAAACTTTGTCTACTACGTTATCGCCATATGTGCTGGAGCTGTGATCACACACAGCTTAGTGCCGCCTACACCTGGCCCACTGATTATGGCCGAAAATCTAAAAATTGATATCGGCACTACTATGATAGCGGGCATCATCTCAGGCATCATCCCATCTATCATAGCTTTAAAATTAGGTAAGCGGATGGAGGCCAAGCTTAAAATACCTGTCCGCATCGGTAATATAGTTCAAAAAGAAAGCGCATCAATACCGGGCATTATAGAGTCTCTTCTGCCTATAGCGCTACCGATCATACTGATTGCGGCATCTTCTATCATCAATGTGCTACACGGAGAATCCATATCTCTCATAGAATTCTTGGGAAATAAAAATATTGCAATGGCTATTGGTGCTGGTGTAGCGCTGTGGACTTGGTCATCTCAAAGGAGCTTATCTCTGCAAAACCTATGGATCGCATCGACTAAGCCACTTGAAATAGCGGGTATCATCATTCTTATTACCAGTGCTGGTGGTGCATTCGGAGCTATGATCAAACACAGCGGCATCGGTGCCAGTATTGAAGCTATCACCGCAAATTTTCAAATCCACTATCTAATCTTAGCGTGGCTGATATCTGCTGTGATGAAAACAGCTCAGGGCTCTACGACGGTAGCTGTGATTACGGCTTCGAGCATCATGTATGCATTGATTGGAGACGGATCATCGCTGGATTATCATCCGGTGTATGTATTATTAGCGGTAGGCTTTGGCGGAGGTTTTATTTCTTGGATGAATGACAGCGGATTCTGGGTGGTATCTAAAATGAGTGGATTCTCTGAAAAGGAGGCCCTGCAAACGTGGACATATATGTTTGCCGTGATCGCTGTGGTAGGTTTAATTCAGGTGCTGCTCTTATCGTATATTCTTCCATTTAAGTAGAATAACTAAAGTCTTAGATAACTCTACTTATTGATGAGGTTGATCGCTTGGAATACTATTTTTTGAAAATTCGAATGTCCTTAGATCGGTGTTAAATGATGAGATTTGCCAACTCCTGTAATTCTTCAGTGATTCCATGTGTCTAACTAAAATTATTGAATTAACTTTACAAGCTATTCGGCCGCGTAGTTCAACTGGATAGAATATCGGATTTCGGCTCCGAGGGTTGGGGGTTCGAATCCTCCCGCGGTCACAGATGTAAGCCTGAATGCGATAACATTCAGGCTTTTCTTTTGTAGCTCATGCATGCTTGCTCCTGTTAAGCTATGAAAGAAGGCTAAGAAGAGCGGTGAGCTCATCGGGCTAACTCATTACAGTGTGGCAAAAAGTATATAATTCATCTACTTTCTACATATGCTGGTATCATTGTTATTCCATAGCGCTAAAACAGTGTTTTAGAATGGCTTTAGCATAGCCCAATTCAGTGAGAAAGCGACAGCATCTTATCTTCTTGCCTATATTTGATTAGCTATGCAATAGTCTCAGAACTTCTTGAGCAAAAGAATCAGTTTTGATCATCAGGTGACAAATTAGGATTTGCGTCAATCTCAGCTTGGGGAATTTTAAATAGCCATTCATCATTCATCGAAGGTTTCTCCACTATAAATGCCTCCTGATAAAGTACTTCAGAAGCTCCAGATCCACCATCAGCACTATGATCTATACCTTCGTCCCATCTTATTTTATCCGTGTATCCAAATCCCTCCCCCCAAAGTTCTAATCGCCTTTGAAATTTAATATGTTCGAACATCGATTCTTGCTCGCTGAATGCAGATACATCATAATCGCTATCACGCTCTTCTGCCAATGGCTTCAAAGCTTCCTGAGCACCAGCTACATCGCCCATCATGATCTTAGCCTCCGCTTCAATTAAATACATCTCGGATGACCTCATCAGAATAATATCATCTGGATCAATAGAGCCTGGATTCGCATTCTTTAATTTAAAGTGCATGTAAGGGTGCTGATTAAATCTATTAGAAATTCCATATATCGAGTTAATTTCAGCCCTTCTGGCATCAAAAGCATCCTCATCCGTATAGTTTGGATCATTTCCAAAACCTCCAAGACCGTTAGCAGCGGATGAATTGGTATTAGGCGCATCAATGATAAATGCTGCTTTACGATAATCTGAATCAGGAATGGCATCAATAAGTCTTCGGTCAGCGATTTTAGGATTGTTTCTAATCTGACTACCATTAAACGTATTGCTCGCTAAATAAAAATATGAGCGAAAAAATGTTGTTTCAGTCTCTATGACATTACTTCCCCAAATTACTTCCGACAGGTCGGTTGTATTAAATCCAGATAGCCATTCGTCTTTATTCAGCAGCGGATAGTCTTGGCGAGCTTTGACTGCCGCATCAGCTGCAGTCTGCCAATCACCCTTTGACAATGCCATTCTTGCTAATAATCCATAGGCCACGTCGATGTTGAGCTGTGACTTAGCAGAACGACCGCTACCTTGCCTCCCAGTTCCATTAACAAAGGCGGCAATTGCAGCATTTAGGTCTAATTCTATTTGATCATACACTTCCTGAACACTAGATCTCGGTGCACTTTCAAATGGAGGTTCTGAAGCAAATACGAGAGGGACACCTGGGTCTGTAGTAGGATCACCTATCAGATAACCTTTAGCATAGTGTTGGATAAGAGAAAGATATGAATAAGCTCGATAAGTATAAGCTTGTCCTAATATCTCAGATAGCACTTCAGACTCCACTAATGTGCCGTCCGTGGCTCTATTGATGAGCTGATTAGCGCCCAATATCGTGTTGTAGCGATGGTACCATAGTATTCTTGTGGTAAGTGATGTCGGGTCAGTATGAGAGTTCCACTGCATTTCTGCTCGCCAGCCCAAATTATTAGCGTTGGCTGAGTGAATCAAACCACCAGATAGGTTATCTCCGAGCGGCACCCAGTAGTGGTTACCTGCTCTACCTGTATTTCCACCTGGGAATATGGTTTGTGATTGAGCATATAGACCTCTGTGCAATCCATTAAGCACGAGCTGCATGTTAGTTTCATTGTCCAGGGCATCACTTGCTGATATGGCATCGGTAGGGGTCGTATCTAAAAATTCTTTATCGCAAGATGTTATCATGATCCCTATGATCACAAACATGGTGAGTTTTATTATTCTTATCATCATTAATTCTTCTATGTTATTATTAAAATCCTACGTTTAGTCCAACTGAGATAAGTCTTGGAGGTACAAAGTCGTTACCATTAATCGTCCCTTCTGGTTCAAATTGTGGGTTTAGGCCAGTTCGATTACTCTTAAGGTATAAATTCTCTCCAATGAGTGAGAGACTCAATGATTCAATACCAAGTGAATTAGTTATACCTCTCCCAAAATTATATCCAAGATTTACGTTTCTAAGTGACCAAAATGAAGCATCAGTCAGGAATCTTTCAGATTGAGCTCTCACGATATTTGGATTGCCATTTTCTAAGCGAGGTACGTTAGTCACGTCGCCTGGCTGCCTCCAAGCATTCAAAATGTCTGGATGAAAAGATCTACCATAGTTTCCACTGTGCATCATTGCAGCATAACCAAAATCTAATACTGTGCCTCCAAGACCATAATTGATCAATAAGTCTAAAGTCAATCCTTTGTAGCTTATTCTATTAGATATAGAACCTAACATTTTGGGGATGGAAGAATCTCCTGTATAGGCTCTCTCGGTCTCTTGCCAGTCATTAGTCGTGGCTATTTCACCATTCGCCTCCATCACAGGTACACTATTCCCATCTGCATCTAATTCATATTTTAAGAATAGCTGGTCACCAGTAGCGGGATCCACATTGCTAGTCCTGAGAATAAAGAAATCATACAATGATCTCCCAACATCCCATCGCTGCGAACCTTCTATAAAAGGATCTGGTAAACTGGTGATCTCATTTTTAAATGTAGAGGCCTGTAAGGTCAAGTCCCATGTAAATTCGCCTCTATTTATCAAATGTGAGGTGAGTGCCACTTCCCATCCAGAATTGAACATATCACCAATATTAGTCGGCACCTCATTTAGTCCATTACTGGGGGCTATAGGTAGCAGATATAATAAGTCAGTAGAGTTCCTTTTATAGTATTCTACAGAGCCTTCTATAAAATAGTTAAATAAAGAAAATTCAAGTGCTATATCAAAGTTCTCTACCGTCTCCCACTGTAAGTCATTATTACCAATATCAGTGAAAATGATAGCTGGTGCAGCGGCATTAGATGTGATAGAAAATCTCGGCTGGGATAAGAAGAAATCTCCTAAATCATCATTTCCTACTTCGCCATAGGACGCTCTTAATTTCAAATTATCTATGAAGGATAGATCATTCATAAACGCTTCCTGATCAATTCTCCAAGAAGCACCGATAGAGTAAAAGTTACCCCATCTTGAGCCTGGCGAAAAGACTGATGATCCATCGCGCCTGGCGGATGCACTGATATAGTATTTGTCGCTATAGTTATAATTGATTCTTGAAAAATATCCTTCTATTGTCTTCTGAGTAGTTGATCCACCCAAGTCTACAATGTTAGAAAAATTATCAAATTCAAATATGCCATTAGCTGCTTGAACGGTAGCAAAGCCATCATTACTCGAGAATGTTCGATTAAAGCTCTCGTGACCCAATGTGATATCTAAATTATGCGTGTTATTAAAACTCTTACGGTAGGTTAATATCTGATTAAAGTTCTCCACTTGCCTTCTAAATCGCTCTTCACCATATCTACCGTCAGGTTGTGCATCTCCAATAATTGCATTTTCATATTCTTTCTCTAAGCCTTCATTAATATCACGACCGTAATTTAATCTTAGATTAAGCCCGTCTATCACTTCTACCTCTCCGAAAACCCTGATGCCGTAGGTATTATTCTTATCTCGCTCATCATTCAGCAGTAGCTCTTGCACGGCGTGACGTCCCTGACTGATTGGTCGGGATCCTATATTAAACTCCGAGAATCCCTCTCCGCTATCAAACACTGGATCTCCAAAAGCATCCCTAACGAGCATACCTTGCCTATCATTAACATATATTGGGTAAATTGAACCAATATTTTTTGCAAAGCCAAAAGGATTGACAATACTACCTGTACCTGCTGAGCTTGGTCCTGTGAATTCCTCTATTGCCGTGTTAGCACTACCTCCTATTTTTATTCTTTCTGAGACATCAAATTCTGCATTTAATCTGGTCGTCAAGCGGTCATATCCAGACTTAATTACAAAACTTTCTTCCTCCAAGTAAGATGCAGAGAAAAATAACTTATGGTCCTCACCACCGCCTGAAATGTTCATATTATAATTATGGCGTTCGCCAGTTCTGGATAAAAAATCATACCAATCCAAACCTTGATACACGACTTGGGCATCCGGATTTAATCGTCCATCTATTCCGACTATTTGATCATTTTCGACATTAAAAGGGTTGTATCCCAGATTGTTATAAATATTCTCAGAAGCAAAGACAGCATCGCCACCTCCTGCAGCAGAGTTTTTCAGGGCTTCCCACATGGTTTCGTAATATTGACCAGGGCTCAGCTCATCATAAAACTGAAATGATGTGCTGGTTACAACACCGTGTTGTGTAGAAGCATTAACTTGTAGCCCTCCCTTGGTGCCACTTTTAGTGGTTATGATAACAACTCCATTAGCCGCTCTCGAGCCATACATGGAAGTAGAAGCAGCATCTTTCAGTACGGTGAATGATTCTATGTCTTCTTGATTAATTGTATTGAGTGATCCCTCATACTGTATGCCGTCTACAATGAATAAAGGATCTGTCGAACCATTAAGCGTCCCAACACCACGAATGATGATGCCTGGTGAAGAGCCTGGACCTTGAGCGGAAGTAAATTGTACTCCAGTCGCTCTACCTTCTATAGCTGCCAGTGGAGATGTCACAGTTCTAGATACCAGATCTTTAGCTCCGATAACATTGGCCGAGCCTGTAAAAGCTTCCTTAGTCGACACCCCATACGCTGTTACAACTATCTCATCTAATATCTTACTATCTGCTTTCATAGTGACATTTTTCACGCCGCCCGACTCTACATCGAGCCTATACTCTTGCTGCCCGATATAGCTAAAAATGATGGTCTGACCCACATCAACATTGAGATAGTACTGGCCATCAAGATCAGTCTGGGTGCCTATCTGAGTCCCATCCACTATCAAGTTCACACCTACTAGGGATGTACCCTCCTCATCCGTCACCACCCCGCTGATTGCTACCTGAGCGTATAAGTAGGTCCCTATAGAGATGCAAAGGACTATTAATAGTAAGTTTTTCATTTATCAGAATTTAATTAGTTCAAGCAACCGAATCTAAAAAAAAAATATGACAATTAACGAATCCCTTTACTAAGACCCTAATGAATGAAGATTGATGTACATACAATTTTTTATATATGTAATATATTGTCTAACAATTAATTACAATAATTAATCTATGATTAAATGCATTGTAGCAATATGAGACTAAATGCCTAATTTTTATAAATGTGATTAAAATGTGTATTATATTTCCAGTTGCACAAAACGTTCTTTGCTGTGAATTTTTTATATGAATCGCTCTCTATACCATCAAGCTCGACTTATTTGCAAAGTGAAAGTTGTTGAACTATGCAAAAAAGATAGATGTGAAAATGTAATCATAGGCCAAGCGTTTGAGAAAGAAAACAAAACTGAAGAGGCGCACCACATTGATCAAATCAAATTCTAATTTAACTTAGGACCTTCTACTGCTTCTATCTCTAATTTGTTACAAAACTTATAGTCTTGACATGTTATCCGTAATAAAAGACACAAGCCGTGTAGTGAGGATGTGCTGAGTAAAATGTTTATATTTTTGAGCATCATATGATCGAACTTCCAGCAGCATTCATGATTCAAATGAAGGGCATCCTACAGGATGAATATCCTGCTTTTGAAGAATCACTAAGTAGGGATAGATCTACGAGTATTAGACTCAATCCGCACAAAGTAATTGTAGATGGATCGCTTGACATTGCGGGCCCTGTACCCTGGTGCCAAGGTGGCTACTATTTGAGTACTCGGCCAAAGTTTAATGAGGAGCCTGACTTTTACACAGGGAGCTACTACGTTCAGGAGGCTTCAAGCATGTTTCTATCATACATATTAACTCAAATAGAATTACCTCAAGACCCCATACTTTTTGACGCCTGCGCTGCCCCTGGCGGCAAAAGCTTGATACTGCAAGATCATCTTCAGAGTCAGGGTACCCTGATAGCTAATGAAGTCATCAGATCAAGAGCAAAAATCCTACATGAGAATTTGAGTAAATGGGGACATAGCAACCATATCATCACGAACAGCGACTTATCCAGATTCTCTGCACTGCATGGACACGTGGATCTCCTGCTGATAGATGCACCATGCAGCGGTGAAGGCTTATTCAGAAAAGACTCACAAGCTAGCGCACACTGGTCGTTAGAGCATGTCAATCATTGTGCCCTTCGACAAAAGCGCATCCTTTCAGATGCTGTAGCCTTACTTTCGGAAGGTGCCTATCTGGTCTACTCTACCTGTACATACAACAAAACTGAAAACGAAGCACAAGTTGATTGGCTACAGTCAGAGTACGGCATGAAGCTCGTTGAAATAGCTGTACCCAATGAATGGCAAATCTCAAAAACAGAAGGAGGCTATCGCTTCTACCCTCACCTACTAAGAGGTGAGGGCCTGTTTATGTCCGTCCTCCGAAAGCCTCATAAGCGTGACATGGATAAACCGAGCCACTTTAGTAAAAGCAGCAGGCAGCCAATATCTAAATCTGCGTATACAATCATACAAGAATATGTAAATCTGACTGATCCATCAGCTATCGATACATACCAAGATGACCTAATCTTATACACAGGAAAAGTCAATAAGGATACATTAAAATCTGTCCGCATCTATAGTTATGGCAGAAAACTGGGTAGAATCATGCATAAAGGCTTCAGGCCTGCTGCTCAATTGGCTCAATCTATACACTTGTCTGATCAGATAGAAAAAATAGCATTAAGTGAGGAAGAAGTCTTGAAACTGATGAATCATGAAGATATTCCTACTGAAAATGTGAAGAAAGGATGGTATTTACTAACTTATAGTCAGAATAGTGTCCATTTTGCAAAAAGCCATAGACGGAAACATAAAATCCAATTCCCCAAATATTAATCATTCGTTTCGGCGAGCTATTATTGCTGTAAGCTTATGTATGACCCTTGTTACTATATCACATGCTCAAAAAGGAAGATGTCATCATTTGGGCACCGAACGTTTGGATTTACCACACCAGCTAAGGGCTGAGACCAGATCTAATTTCACCCTTCAAGTTGTCTTTCACATACTCTGGCAAAATGAGTCGGAAAACATCTCGGATGAGCGCATACAGAGTCAGATGATTAGAATTAATGAAGACTTCAATCAGCTGAATGCAGATATTGCATTAGTCCCATCGCTATTTCAAGAGTTTATTGGCTCTGCTGACATTGAGTTTATATTAGCGACTGAAGATCCCTTTGGTGCTCCGACTACAGGGATCAATCGGAAACAGACCGACATAAAAAACATTGGAAGCGTTCTCTCTACAGATCAAAAAGAAGTGATTAAGTACTCGACCTTAGGCGGCATAGATGCTTGGGACACTAATCGCTACATCAATGTGTGGATAGGCAGCACCGTGGATGTATTTGGATTAACCACTCCACTGGAGGTAGCAGGTACAGCTGACGATGGTATCATTATCACATCAGAGGCCTTTGGTGAGTTAGAAGATGTAAGCTCCATAACGAATAAAGGCAGAACACTAACGCACGAGCTGGGCCACTATTTTGGATTGACTCACCTCTGGGGGCGCAATAATGGATGCGGCACCGATGATGATGGTCTTGAGGATACTCCAGAACAGGAGCGCCCCTATTCGGGCTGTAAAATTTTTCCCCAAGTCTCATGCGGAAGTGTGGATATGAATATGAATTTCATGGACTTCTCTAATGATACGTGTCTACTCTTCTTCACTAAGGGCCAGGTCAAGCTGATGCGCTCAGTACTGACCTCTTTAAGGTCTGGCATCATAGTGAGTGATGAAATTCCACTATACACTCCTGATTTAGAAGACCTAAGCATTTCTCAGGATGCTCACTCCATCTATATTAAGTCCGAAACACCATTAGAGGGCCCTGTGTATATAGACTCATACAGTATATCAGGCCAACCCATCTATAAGCAAAACTTAAATATTCTGAATGATTACCAGCTAAATACGAATACCTTACCTAAAGGAGTTTATATACTGTCTATCCGAACTGCATATAGTCGATTTACTTATACTTTTGCAGCTGGATTCTAAAAAACTAATTAGCTGACATTCCATGAATATGAGATTTTTGCCAGGATTACTGATCTTGACTTTATTTAGTTGTAGTTCTACTAAGAACTTAATCAATGAGGACTTTCAAGTGAAGATGAATAAAGGAGCTTGCTTCGGCAGCTGCCCTGTTTATACTTTAGACATCGATAACCAAGGTAATGCCGTCTACGTGGGAGAAAGGTTCACTGAAAAGATGGGCAAGCACTCTATGAAACTCAAGAAATCAGACTTACAAGACATAGCTAAGAAGCTAGCTGAAGTAAATTTCTTTGCCCTTAATGAAGAGTATAAAAGTGATGTAGCTGATCAACCCTTAATTGCCATCTCGCACACTAATAAGGGCCTATCCAAGACAGTAAAAGGTAAAGACAGGAGACCAGAAGCAATACTTGAGCTGCAATCTATGTTAGAGAAGGTGGCAGAAACCGCAGGCTGGAAGTCTTTAGAACCAGCAGCAGATCTGGCGAAAACTGATGAATCCGAAGAGGAGATCGAAGAGGAAGATAAGCAAATTGTAGAAAGAGAAATCATCATCCAATTCAAAGCAGGAACCATCATCAGCCGTTGGATGAGAGAATTCAGAGAGTACCAAATGTACGTGCAAAAACCACTTACGCAAGACAACAAAACATGGATAGTACAGTATAATACTAAGCTAATCAATCCGCAGATGATGCTGCATAAAGTGCAAGCACATGATGGAGTAGAATCAGCGGAATTTAATACTAAACCTTCTTTGAGGTAGCGAATATCAGCTTATGGCATTAAT
>ENA-ORXU01001498-ORXU01001498.1-marine-metagenome-genome-assembly--contig:-NODE-1498-length-18750-cov-3.381728_pt1 | contig 18750 bp, 17 predicted proteins | sample MGYA00237869_ERZ511484 | MGnify/ENA metagenome assembly ERZ511484
TCGATCTCGGCGATATTCCAATGGGTGCGATCCCGGATGGCGTTAATCGTATTGCGCGTCGTGCCGATCAGTTTGCAAATCGCGCCATCGGTGATTTCTTCATGATTGCGCAGCAGCCACGCGATACCGTCCGGCTTGTCCTGCCGTTTTGATACCGGAGTATAACGCGGGCCTTTCTTGCGCCGCACCTGTTCCGGTCCGCGGTTCATCGCCATGCGATATTCAGGGTCGGCCTGCGCTTTTTCGATCTCGGCCATGGTCAGCTCGCCCGCCTGCACAGGATCGCGCCCGGTATATTTCGTACTCGCCAGATCATCGGCCATTGCCTGCACTTCCAGAATGTGGATGCCGCAAAATTCCGCGATCTGTTCAAAGCCGAGGCCGGTGTTATCGACAAGCCAGCTGGCGGTTGCATGGGGCATGAGCGGGGTTTCAAGCTGCGCCATTTTCAAACTCTCCAAAAATAAAGAGCCGCCCCATCACGGAGCGGCTACAAATGCGTTGCCGCGTCGTATAAGCGCAGTTAGCACGAACGGCAAGCCTTTCGCCACCCGCCACTTGTTGGCGATGGTGTAAATGCCACCTTGTCGCGGTGCAGCGAAGGTGGCAAAGCGCACTGCCATGACCATCGACAAGAATTTTGATCCCGCCGCGATTGAGGCCAAATGGTATCCGCATTGGGAAAATGGCGGGCTGTTCCGCCCCGAACGTAGCGACGCTGAACCCTACACGATCGTCAATCCGCCGCCCAATGTTACCGGCAGCCTGCATATCGGCCATGCGCTGGATAATACGCTGCAGGATATCATGATCCGGTATGAACGGTTGCGCGGTAAGGATGCGCTGTGGGTGGTCGGCACCGATCATGCAGGCATCGCCACGCAGATGGTGGTTGAACGCAAGATGGAGGCCGGGGGCGACAAGCGTTCCAATTATGACCGCGACGGCTTCATCGAAAAAGTATGGGAATGGAAGGAAGAAAGCGGCGGTGAGATTACGCGCCAGCTGCGCCGACTTGGCTGTTCGATGGATTGGAGCCGTGAGCAGTTTACGATGGACCCGCATTTTTCCAAAGCGGTGACGAAGACCTTTGTCGACCTTTATAATACCGAAAAGCCTGACGGATCACGCCTGATCTACCGCGACAAACGGCTGGTCAATTGGGACCCAAAGCTGAAGACCGCGATCAGCGATCTTGAAGTTGAAACCCGCGAAGTGAACGGACATTTCTGGCATTTCAAATATCCGCTGGCCGATGGCAGCGGGCATATCTCGGTTGCCACCACGCGGCCCGAAACGATGCTCGCCGATATGGCTGTGGCGGTGCATCCCGATGATGAACGCTATACCAAATATGTCGCGAACGCCGCGAAGATAAAGCTGCCGATCACCGGGCGAGAGATACCGATTGTCGCCGATGAACATGCCGATCCCGAATTGGGCAGCGGCGCTGTAAAGATCACACCGGGGCATGATTTCAATGATTTCGACGTGGGCAAACGCGCTGGCATTGCGCCGGCTGATATGTTCAACATGCTCGATAGTGAAGCCAATATAGTGCAAACCGCCGATGGCTTGATCCCGCAAGAGCTGATCGGGATGGAGCGTTTTGCCGCGCGCAAACGCGTGGTTGAAATGCTGGATGAGGCGGGCATGCTGGAGCGCATCGAAGAGCGCGTCATCCAAACGCCCTATGGCGACCGCGGCGGCGTGGTGATCGAACCGTGGCTCACCGATCAATGGTATGTCGATGCCGAAACGCTAGCACAGCCCGCGATCAAGGCTGTGCGCGATGGCGACATCGAAATCATCCCCAAAACATGGGAGAAAACATGGTTCAACTGGATGGAGAATATCCAGCCATGGTGCATCTCGCGCCAGCTATGGTGGGGCCACCGGATCCCGGTTTGGTATGACAGCGACGGCAATCATTATGTTGCCGAAGACGAAGCGGCAGCGCGCGCGATTGCCGGCAGTGACGCCGATCTGTCGCAAGATTCCGACGTTCTCGACACATGGTTCTCCTCTGCATTGTGGCCGTTCGCCACGCTTGGCTGGCCCGATGAAAATGCGGCGCTGGTCAACAAACACTATCCGAACGATCTTCTGATTTCCGGTTTCGACATCCTGTTTTTCTGGGATGCGCGCATGGCGATGATGGGGCGGCAGCTGACGGGCGAAAATCCTTGGAAGCGGCTGTATCTGCACGGGCTGGTGCGCGCAGCAGATGGCCAGAAAATGTCCAAATCAAAAGGCAATGTTGTCGATCCGCTGGGGCTGATTGATCAATATGGCGCCGATGCGCTGCGCTTTTTCATGGCGGCGATGGAAAGCCAGGGGCGCGACATCAAAATGGATGATAGCCGCGTTGAAGGCTATCGCAACTTCGCAACCAAATTGTGGAATGCCGCGCGTTTTGCGCAATCAAACGGTATCGGGGCGAGCGATACGCTGGCCGCGCCAGACGCCAGCCTTGGCATCAACCGCTGGATTATCGGCGAGGTGGCAGCCTGCCAGACCGCGCTCGACAAAGCACTTGGCGATCTGCGCTTCGATGCCGCAGCGGACACGATCTACCATTTTGTGTGGGATCAGTTTTGCGATTGGTATCTGGAACTTACCAAGCCTGTTCTGCAAGGCGATGACGAGGCCGGTGCCGCAGAAACGCGCCGCGTAGCTGGGTGGGTGCTCGACCAGATACTCGTGATGCTGCACCCGTTCATGCCATTTATTACAGAGGAATTGTGGCACGCGCTGGCGGCTGAGACGGGAGGGCGCGAATATGATCTGATCGTCGCGAAATGGCCCCGCCCGCGCGCGGATATCGACACGCAAGCGCGCGCCGAAGTGAACTGGATAATCAAACTGGTGGGCGAGCTGCGCGGTGCCAAATCGGAATTGGGAATTGCGCCGGGCGCCAAGATGACAGCGCATGTGCCGGAAGCCAGCGAGCCATTAAAAACGCGCATTGCATCGAACGCTGCGATCCTGCAACGCGTGGCCCGGCTGGATGGCGTGCTTTATGATGCAGCGCCGCTGGGTGCATCAGCGCAAATCGTGGTAGAGGACGCGACGTTTATTCTGCCGCTGGAAGGCGTAATCGACGTTGCAGCCGAAAAGGCCCGGCTGGCCAAGGCGCATGACGCCATTGCCAAAGACATCAAATCGCTCGAAGGGCGTCTTGGCAATGCGAATTTTGTCGAGAAGGCAAAGCCGGAAGCCGTGGAAAAAGCTCGCGCCGATCTGGCCGGAAAGTCTAACGAGGCCGATCGGCTTCAGGCTGCATTGACCCGGCTCGCCTGAATGCGCCGGGCGGATATTCTATAGTGGAAGTCGATCCACAAACCGAAGTTCCGCTGCGGTCCGGCAATGAACGCGATCTGCTGAACGATCCGGTTGGCAAGACGCTATTCCTGTTCGCTCTTCCGGCGTTGGGCGTGAATATCCTGCAGACACTGAACGGTTCGATCAGCGCAGCGTGGGTGGGCCAGCTGCTGGGCGAGGCGGCGCTGGCGGCCACCGCGAATGCGGGCATGATCATGTTTCTGGCGCTGTCCGGTGTTATCGGATTTTCGATGGCGGCCACCATCCTGATCGGTCAGTTCGCCGGGCGCGGCGATATGGTCGGCGCGCGCCGTATATTCGGCGGCGCGGTTGGCATGTTCCTGTTGTTTGGGATCGCGACGGCCATATTGGGTTGGATATTCACACCGCAATTGCTCAATATGCTTGCAATGCCGGCGGAGGCGTATGGCCTGGCGCTCGCATATCTGCCCTTCGTATTTTTGGGCATGCCGATATATTTCATCATGATTTTGCTGTCGGCATCGCTGCGCGGCGTGGGTGATGCAGTAACGCCGCTGCGCAGTTCGATCGCAAATGTCCTGCTCGCATTGGTGCTGAATCCGGTGTTGATATTGGGGCTGGGGCCGTTCCCTGAAATGGGTGTTGCCGGCGCGGGACTGGCGATGCTGCTAGCTGGCCTGATCAGCACAATATATTTGATGCAGCAGATTTACGCGCAGGATATCAGCATCCGTTTGCGCGGTTCGGAACTGGCATTCATGAAGCCTACAATGCGCGTGGCTGCGCCCGTGCTGGGCATGGGTTTGCCGATTGGCCTATCGGTTATCGTGATGTCATTGTCGGGGCTGGTAATGATCGGGCTGATCAACCGCGAAGGCGTTGATACCGCAGCGGCCTATGGCGTGTTGATGCAGATATGGTCATATGTGATGATGCCAACCGCTGCCGTCAGCGGCGCCGTCAGCGCGATGGCCGCACAGAATATCGGCGCGAATAAATGGAACAGGGTCAGCAGTATCGCGTGGAGCGGAATGGGCATAAATACCGCGATGTCGGCTGTGTTGGTCGCCATATCGATCATTTTTGCAAAGCCCCTGCTTTGGCTGTTTCTTGATCCCGAAAGCGCGGCGATCCCAATCGCGATACATATCAATCATCTTGTCGGATGGACCTATATCGTAATGGGCATTTCGATGATTACGAGTTCGGTTGTGCGCGCTAATGGGGCGGTTTATCCGCCGTTGCTGCTGCTGTTTATCTCGATGATACTGGTGCGCGTAGGCTTCGGTTTGTGGCTACATCCCGATTACGGCGCCAACGCGATATGGTTTGCCTTCGGGATGAGCGCAATAGCATCGCTTATCATGGGGATCGGCTATTATCTTTATGGCAATTGGCGCGATAAGAAACCGATGGAAATGGCCGCATTTTCCTAAACGATGCCGCTTCGAGAATTTCGGCGCGTGATTATCGGGGAGTTTTGCGGTATCCGATTTTCGTTATGACATCCGGCACCATCCTGGCAACGCTGACGCGGCTATTCGCGGGCCTGATACTATTTTGCGCTGCATGGTCGCCCGCCATCGCGGCAGCGCAGTTGGCGTTCGGTCCGCAAAATATCTCGGCCAGCATAGACGTTGAAACAGAGCGTCCGGCGCCGGGCCGCGCGGTTACTGTTGCCATTGTTATGGAACCGAAGCCGGGATGGCATGATTACTGGCTAAACCCTGCCGATGCGGGAACGCCGCTGGAGCTGATCTGGGATTTGCCGCGCGGCGTGACAGCGGGGCCGATCCGCGCGCCTGTGCCAAAAACGCTGATGGTCAGCGGGTTCATGAATTATGTCTATGAACGCAGGCATGCCTTTCTCATTGATTTGGAAATCGGCGAAAGCGTGCCGGTAAACACGCCGCTGGAAATCAAATTGGAAGCCCGTTGGTCCGCATGTTCCGACAGGGTATGCGTTCCCGAAGACGAAGATTTCACGCTGAACCTCACAACGTCAAACGCAAAAATATCGGAGCCTGACAGGGCGCGGTTTGATCGGTACCGCGCGGCGATTCCGCCGATCATGGACAGCGTAGGCACATTCGAACGGCGCGGCGATAATCTGCGACTTGCCGTGCCCTATCCTGCATCGAGCGATATTTCCGATGCCTATTTCTTTCCAGTCGCGGCCGATCTGATCGATCATTCAGCCGCGCAGGAGATACGGCGCACCGACGCGGCCATTATTATCACCATGCCGGCAAACACCGCTTTGCAGGCGATGCCGGACAGGATAACCGGCCTGCTGCGCACAGCGGCGGGCGAAGGCGTGATGGTCAATCTGGCGCAAGGCAGCGTGCCTGCCGATGGCACGTTAATACCGTCAGCCGGCATGGGATCGGTGCCGCAGTCTCTCCAATCGCTGTCAATTTGGATGACGCTGGCCGGCGCTTTACTCGGCGGGTTGCTGCTCAACCTGATGCCGTGCGTGTTCCCGATCCTTGGTCTCAAAGCGATCAGCCTCGCCAAAATGGGCGGCAACGAGCGCGCGGCGCGGCGTGATGCAATGGCCTACAGCGCGGGAGTGATTCTCAGCTGCCTGATACTTGGGCTCATACTGCTGCTGTTGCGCGCAGCGGGCGAGCAGGTAGGCTGGGCGTTTCAGCTGCAACAGCCCGCAATCGTGCTGATGCTGTTTTTGTTGCTCGCCGCGATTACCGCAAATCTTGCAGGAATGTTTGAAATCGGCGTCGCTGTATCCGCACGCGGCGCAAGCAACGGCGCGGCAGGCTCATTCGCAACCGGCATATTGGCCGCAGTGGTCGCAACGCCGTGCACCGGCCCTTTCATGGCGGCTGCTCTAGGGGCGGCGCTGCTGCTGCCGACATGGCAGGCACTGCTGCTGTTCAGCACGCTGGGGCTTGGGCTGGCATTGCCATATCTGCTGATTGGATTTGTCCCGGCGCTGCGGCAAAAGCTGCCGAAGCCCGGCGCATGGATGGCAACATTTCGTAAGGTGATGGCTGTGCCGATGGTAATCACTACAGCGGCGCTTGGCTGGCTGCTATGGCGATTATCCGGTGCAGAAGGATTGATAATCGGCGGCGCGGCGCTGGCCCTGATTATTGCGGCGCTGCTGTATGTGCGGCGCAGGCAGCGTAGCGGCGATACCGCCATTGCCCCCGCGCTGGCGGCTTTGGGAATTGCGGCAGCGGCAGCGTTCATCCTGCCATCTGAAGCGACGCCACCTTCGCGGTCGCCAGATGCCGCGCAAAGCATTCTGCCAACTGAACCGTTCAGTGCAGCGCGGCTTGACGAGTATCGCAGAAACGGACGCGGTGTCTTTGTGTATTTTACCGCTGACTGGTGCGTAACGTGCAAAGTGAACGAGAAGGTGGCGATCGAACGGCAGGCAACCGCGGACGCATTCCGCGCGAAGAATATCGCTGTTCTGCGCGGAGATTTTACGCGGAAGGATCCCGAGATTGCACGCATGCTGGTGCAATATGGCAGTGCGGGCGTGCCGCTGTATCTATGGTTTGCGCCCGGCGAGAAGGCGGATATCCTGCCGCAGATACTCACCCCTGCGATGTTGACTGAACTGGAATAGCAGCGCGCTCTATTTGCGCCTTGCCGATATGACTGCCAATTAGACTTGCAATCGACGGTAAGTTTGAAGCGGGAACAGACGCGAACGCCCGTCCCCGCTCCCGGTTCCGGCAAGCTGCGACCCTATAACGGGCTCGCCGGAAACCCTTATCCGCTACAGTCGAGATGCCCCGGTAACAGAAAGCCCGTGGCACCTGTCACCCCCGATAGCGGAATTCGTAAACTCATTTGCGCGGCTGTCGAAATTGGGAAAAACCAACCCAACTTTCCCTCGCCACCAAGCAAAGGGGCTGAAATTTCTTGCCCTCCCCGCTTGCAGGAAAAGATATACGGTCCAGCAACATAACCCAAAGTGAATGACGTTGTAACATCGTATAAATTTATGTATAATCGTGAAACAACAGCAGTATTCCTGCATTGTTTTCTGACGGCGCAGCTACAGCGCCCTCAATCACAGCATGGGATAACGGTTGCGGTATCATGCTGCCCGGGCGGCTAAAGTCGCAGCTACAGTTCACCGGTTGCGCAAAAACTGCACGGTTCCTTCCCGACAATCAGCAAAGCCCTTTATCTAAGCGCGATTTGGCTGTAGGATATGTTTTCTCGATCAATCATAAGGACCATTACTATCGCGCCCCCACCCAATAGGCGAATGCCGACGCCGCCATCAAAGTCTGGCCCCCGTTTCAACAATTTCATTCAATCGGACAAAGTCCGCGTAATTGATGACGAGGGCGAGAATCTCGGTGTTCTCTATACCAGCGAAGCGATAGAAAAAGCGGCGGAAGTCGGGCTTGATCTGGTTGAAGTTTCCCCGAATGCAGAGCCACCAGTATGCAAGTTTCTCGACATCGGGAAACATAAATTCGAAGCGCAGAAAAAAGCCAATGCGCAGCGCAAGAGCCAGAAAACGCAAGAGATCAAAGAGATCAAAATGCGTCCTAATATCGACACGCATGATTATGACGTGAAGATGAAAAAAGTGAATCAGTTCATCGACAAGGGCGATAAGGTGAAGGTGACGTTGCGGTTTCGCGGACGTGAAATGGCGCATCAACAATTGGGCATGGAATTGCTGCACCGCGTGCGGGATGACATGGAAGAAACAACCCGGGTCGAAGCACATCCGAGGTTGGAAGGTCGCCAGATGCTGATGGTACTCGCGCCAAAGTAAGTGGCTGACGCGCGGCAGAGTTTTACCGCCGGCGGCGCTTACCGCGGCACCGGCACCGCTGCGTGCAATCACGAAAGCCCACCACAAAATCGCCTGTCTGCGCGGCAGGCCGGTTTAAGAACCAGATTGCGGCGGCTTCGTATTCATATCAGCTACATGGTCCGCCACCGCCGCCTGCTCAATTTGCGCCAGCCTGCGCGTTTCACGGAATGGGTGCAATGGCGCAAATGCTTTGATCATGATCCCCGGCATTGTGCACTGGGGGACAAGGTGGCGGTGAAAGACTTCGTTACGCAGCGGATCGGCGCGCGCTACGTGACGCCAACTTTGTGGTATGGCACAACGCTTCCCGGCCACTGCATCTGGCCATTTCCCTTTGTCATTAAATCACGCCATGGCTGCAACCAGTATCTGTTTATACGCAGTCAGGATGATATTGCTGCTGCAGGGGGCTGGGCCAAAATCCGCCGCCGGGCCGAGGGATGGCTGACGCGGCCATATGGTATCTGGCTTGATGAATGGGCGTATCGCGGCATTGATCGCGGTATTATCGTGGAGCCTTTTGTTGCAGATGGGCAGGCGGCACCGATTGATTACAAGCTGTATATATTCGGCGGCCGGGTGCATGCTATTCAGGTGCATCTGGACCGCGAACATGCGCATCGCTGGATGGTGTTTGACCGCGACTGGAACCGAGCTTCCAGCCCGACGCAAGATCCTGACCCCGTCCGGCCTGCATCAATGGACCATATAATCCGGGCGGCTGAGCAGCTGAGCGAAGGCTTTGATTTTCTGCGGTGCGATTTCTACGATATTGCTGGCACTCCGCGCTTTGGTGAAATCACACTCTATCCCGGTAGCGGCCTGGATCGGTTCGATCCGCCGGAACTTGACGATTGGCTGGGATCGCTGTGGACCAAAGCCCGGCAGGAGATTTACCCGTCCGAATCCAGCCTGCGGCGAAGCGCAACGATATAAATAATCAGCGCAGTGAGCGCGAAGAAGAACCATTGCACCGCATACATCAAATGATTGTTCGGGATCGATTCGGGTGTAGGCGGTTTTAATAGCTCCAGCCCTGCGACGTCTTGGGTCGCGATAAGCCGGATCAGATGATCTTTATCGGGCACGATCACGCCATCGACTATGCCGCCGTCCCATGCCGGATTGTCCAGCCTGTTGCTCCACCCGATCGCCACCTGCGCGCCCGGGCCTTCGCCACCCGATGTCTTGCACTGCGCGATATGCTTGATGCCCGCTGCGCCGCGCATATTCGTGCCCGAAACGCTCTGCCATCCTGTTACCTCAATACAGTTCACTGATGAACGGCGAAACAGTGGCAACTCGCCTTTAATCGGCACGGCCGGCCACGATACGGGCGCCATGCCGCGGGCCGCTTCGTAAGTTGCAATGGCGGTTTCCTTCTCGCCCTTACGCTGCAATTGCCAGATGCCCAGCCCGATCATCGTCGCAACCGCGAGCGCCACGATGATGGTGGGAATAATGGGCAGCTGCCGTTTCGATCGTGCGCGTGTCATAAAGGATCGTCTCCGCGCGCTTCATGCGCTTCTCTGCGATGTTCGATAATCAGCAACATGCCCTTCGCCACGCGCAAGCAAAATACCGTGAGCGCGACTGTCACTGGAATCCATATTACAGCGTGAACCCAAAATGGCGGACGGGCTGCGATATCAAACAGGACAGCAAGCACGATGATCAACCCGCCAACGCCCATCGTCAGGAATGCCGCCGGACCATCGCCGACATTGTAGTTGCCGTAGTCCAGCCCACAATTACCGCAGCGATCTGAAAACCGCGCTATACCGTCGAACAGTGTTTTAGACCCGCATCGCGGACAAAGCCCGAAGAAGGCCGCCGGAAATAATTTGGGCGGACGTGCGCGCGAATCAATGTCCGGCATGATGCAGCCCGATGCCCGTGCAGTTAATGCGTCGCCGCACCCCAACCGCCCCACACATAAATGACGACGAAGAGGAACAACCATACGACATCAACAAAATGCCAATACCATGCGGCTGCTTCAAATCCGAAATGTTGCCGCGGCGTAAAGTGGCCTTTGTATACGCGGAACAAACAGACGGCGAGGAAGATGGTGCCAACGATAACGTGGAAGCCGTGAAAGCCGGTCGCCATGTAGAAGGTTGTGCCATAATTCAGATTGGCAAAACTGAACGTCGCCTCAGCATATTCAACCGCCTGAAGCGAACTGAACACGACGCCAAGAGCGATGGTGAGCCACAGCCCTTTTTTCAAACCATCGCGGTCACCATTGATCAACGCGTGATGCGCCCAGGTGACCGTCGTTCCGGAACATAGAAGGATCAGCGTATTCAGCAGCGGGAGTTTCATTGCCGGCAACACTTCGACACCCTTTGGCGGCCATTGCAGCAAAGCGTTGGCACCCTCCTGGCCGAACAGACTTTCCGTCACACCCTCAGCATATTGAATTGGCGCAGGGAACAGCGAATAATCGAACCAGGCCCAGAACCAACCGACGAAAAACATTACTTCAGAAGCGATAAACAGGATCATGCCGTAACGCATATGCAACTGCACCACGGGAGTGTGATCGCCCGCATGCGCTTCATTCACTACGTCAATCCACCATGCCAGAAAGGTATAGCATACGCCGATCAGGCCAAGCCCGAATACAAGGCTGCCATAGCCGCCGAAATAATCGGACTGCATCCACATCACCAGTCCGAAGAACATGATGAATGCCGCGAATGATCCGATCAGCGGGGTAATGCTGGGCGGTAGAATATGGTAATCGTGATTTTTGGCTCCAGCCATTTTTATTCCCCAATGAACAGGCGTATTATGTGATAGGTCTTAACTGTCTTTGTCATCCCGGTCCACAGGATAGAAAGTGTAGCTAAGGGTGATTTCTTCAATGTCTTTTGCATCGGGATCATCCTTGATCCGTGGATCGACATAAAACAGCACGGGCATTCGCATTTTCTGCCCGGGCTGCAATGTTTGTTCAGTGAAGCAGAAGCATTGTATCTTAGTGAAATATTGCCCCGCCTGCACAGGCGATACGTTGAATGTCGCAGTGCCTGTGATCGGTTGATCAGATTTGTTTTCGGCGATGTAGATTGCCATATCCTTGGCGCCGATTGTCACTTTTTCCGTGGCACGTTCAGGAGCGAAATTCCATGGAAGCCCGCGCTGGTTAGCATCAAACCGCACAACTATTTGGCGATCCGACACTTGCACTGTTGCTGCTTGCGCTTCTGTTACCCGCATCGTTGTGCCATCGAAACCCGTCACCTGACAAAATAATCGATACAATGGCACCGCCGCGAAACCCATTCCGACCATCGCGATGGCCAGCGCGCCAGCCAACAATCCGGTTTTCAAATTGCCGCCATTTGCAGCAGAGTGAGGTTTAGGCACGGTCATCCCCAAACCCCGACTTTAACAACGGTGATTGCGAAAAATAAAACACACAGCGCGATTAAAACGACGCCCATCATGCGCGCCCGCCCGGCCTGACGTTCACGGGTGACGCGGCTTTGTTCGACGTCAAGATTGCCGACGATACGGGCATCCTGCTGAATATCGGTGAGTTTACGCTCGCTCATCCTATCAGCATCCGATCCCCGGCGAAAATCGCGAACAGCGCGAAAAGATACAGGATTGAATATGCGAACAAACGCTTTTCGGGTTGCATATCCGACGCCTCGGTAGCTGTGTTACGCCACACTGCGAACGCCAGCGCAATGAACCCTATATTAAGCAGCGTAGCCGCCACCCCATAAACCAAACTTGCCTCGCCAATCGCGAAAGGCACCATCGTGGCCGCTGCCATGACAAAGCTATACAGCAAGATCTGCTTGCGCGTTTCTTTACGTCCCGCGACATTGGGCAGCATCGGAATACCCGCAGCGCCATAATCAGCCTTCATAAACAAAGCGAGCGCCCAAAAATGCGGCGGCGTCCACATAAAAATTATGGCAAACAGCAACATCGGCATCAATGTTACATCGCCCGTTACCGCAGCCCAGCCGATAAGCGGCGGAAACGCCCCGGCACCGCCACCGATTACGATATTCTGCGGCGTGCTAGGCTTCAACCACATGGTGTAAATCACGGCATAGTAAAAAATCGACAACGCCAGTAATCCAGCCGCAAGCCAATTCACTGCGACGCCCATTATCCCAACGGCAAAAGCACATAATCCGATGCCGAACTGCAGCGCGCTTTCCCGGTCCATCCGGCCTGCGGGCAAGGGACGGTTAGCCGTACGTGCCATTTTGGAATCAACGCCAACTTCATACCATTGATTTAACGCCCCGCATCCGCCGGCAGCCAATGCGATACACATGATCGCGGTAAAGCCGATGATCGGATTAACATGTCCCGGAGCCGCCAGCAAACCGCATAACCCAGTGAACACAACCAGCTTCATCACACCCGGTTTTGTCAAAGCCCAGAAATCCCGCCATTCGGCAGGGAGTGCAATATCAGGGATGGCAGTGTGCTGTGTCATGATTTTGGATCTGGCCACTCTGCTACGATAGCAAAGCGGCCAGCCTTTTACTTAACAACCGGCAGTTCTTCGAACTGGTGGAAGGGCGGCGGGCTGGTCAACGTCCATTCCAGCGTAGTCGCACCTTCGCCCCAATAATTGCCTTCTGCCTTACGACCGGCAAGATATGCGTAGGCAAGATTAATGAAGAAGATCAACACACCGACCGCCATGATCATATAGCCGATCGATGCGATTTCATTCCAGTACGCATATGCAGCCGTATAATCCGGATAGCGGCGCGGCATGCCCTGATTCCCCAGGAAATGCATGGGGAAGAACATCACATTCACGCCGATGAAGAATATCCAGAAATGCAAATGGCCAAGCAGCTCGCTCATATGGCGACCGCTCATTTTCGGGAACCAGTAATAGAAGCCTGCAAACAATCCGAATACTGCGCCCAAGGACAGCACATAATGGAAATGCGCGACGACATAATAGGTATCATGGAGATTATCATCGATACCGCCATTGGCCAGCACAACACCGGTTACGCCGCCCACAGTAAACATGAAGATAAAGCCCAATGCCCATACCATCGGCACCTTGAAGCTGACCGAACCACCCCACATTGTTGCGATCCAGCTGAAAATCTTGATCCCTGTCGGCACGGCGATGACCATTGTGGCAGCAGTGAAATACATCTTCATTTCAACGCTCATGCCCACAGTGAACATATGGTGCGCCCAGACGACGAAGCCAACGACGCCGATTGCGACCATGGCATATGCCATTCCGAGATACCCGAAGACAGGCTTGCGGCTGAATGTAGCGACAATCTGACTTACGATACCGAACGCCGGCAAGATCATAATATATACTTCAGGATGGCCGAAGAACCAGAACAGATGCTGATACAATACCGGATCGCCGCCCGCCGCTGCATCAAAGAATGCACCGCCGAAGTTACGATCGACAAGCAGCATCGTAATGGCCGCTGCCAAAACAGGCAGAGCGAGAAGAAGCAGAAACGCCGTCACCAGAACAGACCAGACGAACAGCGGCATTTTGTGCAGGGTCATCCCCGGCGCGCGCATGTTGAAGATGGTGGTGATGAAGTTGGTCGCACCAAGGATCGAACCGGCACCCGCCAAGTGCAGCGAGAAGATCGCGAAATCGACCGCAGGGCCGACCGAACCGGTGGTGGAGAGCGGCGCATAGACTGTCCAGCCCACGCCTGCGCCAAGGCCTGTACCGCCCGGCACAAACAGCGAGAAACACAGGCTCACGAAACCGGCAACAGTCAGCCAGAACGAGATGTTGTTCATGCGCGGGAACGCCATGTCCGGCGCGCCGATCATCAGCGGCACGAACCAGTTACCAAAGCCGCCAATCATGGCCGGCATGACCATGAAGAAAACCATGATCAGGCCGTGAGCCGTGATGAACACGTTCCACATATGCAGATTGGTGTCGAAGCTTTGCTCGCCGCCGAAGAACTCAACCCACCAGCCGAGATACTGGATGCCCGGCTGCGCCAGTTCGAAGCGCATAACGCCCGACATTGCGCCGCCCACGATCCCTGCGATAATCGCAAAGATCAGATAGAGCGTGCCGATATCCTTGTGGTTGGTCGACATGAACCAACGGGCAAAGAAACCGGGCTTGTGATCCGCATCATGTGCGTGATCATCGTGGTGTGCATCAAAGCCTTCAGCGGTGGTAGCCATCGTGTCTGGTCTCTACTTTCGCGGTAAATCGTATCTTGGTTATATCATTCGGCGGCGGCTGCGTCACTACCGCCTTCGGTAGGGGCGTCTTCGGCAGCAGCGTCTTCGGTAGGGGCGTCTTCTGCAGCAGCGCCTTCTTCGGTAGCAGCTTCTTCATCGCCGCCCATCGAGCCGCCATTCAAAGCGACCCACGCTTGGAACTGCTCCATCGGGACAGCTTCCAGAGCGATCGGCATGTACCCGTGGCGCGCGCCGCACAGTTCCGAACACTGGCCGTAATAGATGCCCGGCTCGTCAACCGTCAGGATCTTCTCGTTGATGCGGCCCGGTACAGCGTCGTTCTTGAACCACAGGCTCGGCATCGCGAAGGAGTGGATTACGTCAGCAGCCGTGGTCTGGATCCGCAGCGGCACGCCAACAGGCACAACCATGCGATTGTCCACTGCGAGCTGGCCAGGAAGGCCCTTCGCCTTCGCCTCTTCCTCGTCCATCATGTTCGAAACGACTTCGAAATCACCTTGGTCGGGATAGGTGTAGGTCCAGTACCACTGGTAACCGGTTGCCTTAATCGTGATCGCGTCTTCCGGCGGGGTTTCATACTGCTTGGCCAGCAGCGAGATCGAAGGAACGGCGATTACGAGCAGGATAATGATAGGGATTACGGTCCACACAACTTCGATGAAGGTGTTGTGCGTGGTACGCGAAGGCTCAGGATTAGCAGCCCTGCGATAGCGCGCCACAACCCACAAAAGCAGGCCGAGTACGAACAGGCTGATGACGGTGATTACCGGCAGCAAGATCTTGTCATGCATCCACAGCGCATAGCGGCCGTTTTCGTTATACTGCTCCTGAAAGGTCATACTCGCCAGAGCGTCCTGCTCGTAAGGCGTCGGCTGGCCCTTGATCTGGTCCGGACCTAGCGGCGTGTAACCAGAACCGGCTTCCCGATCCACAGCTTCAACCGGGCCGGTTTCGTCAGCAGCCGCAGCGGCAGGGATCGTATCGTCAGGCTGGGTCGGCGCATCCTGCGCCAGCGCTGCCTGCGCTCCTAAAGCAAGGAACAGCGCTGCGAAAAGCAGGGCCATTGTACGAGTGGTGTCACGAAGCCATGTGGCAGAGATCATCTTTTTCGACGCTTCCCAAGTTGCATTCTGTGGCTGCCATATTCGGCCGCCGGATTCAGCCCCTAAGCAGGGCATTTGCGGCGCGCTATACGCGCGCTTGCCGATAGTCACAAGCACCCCTAGGGAGAAAAATACACAAGGGGGGTTCGGCTATGTGCAACCGCTCTAGAGCATCATTACCATCGGAGGAAATACCCCATTTCTACCATGACCGACGAAGACGTTCTCTCTGAATTCCGTAGTTGCGAAGCTTTGCTGGAGGGGCATTTCATGCTCTCCTCAGGACGCCACAGCGGCTATTATCTGCAATGCGCGCGGGTCCTGATGAACCCGGAGCGCGCCGGGCGACTCGCCATGGCCATGGCCCAGAGTATCCCGCGCGAGATTCGCAGCGAGATCGATGTGGTCGTTTCGCCTGCCATGGGCGGCCTGATCATCGGCCACGAAATGGGCCGCGCGCTGGGCAAGGATGCGATGTTCTTGGAGCGGCCCGATGGCGTATTCCACCTGCGGCGCGGTTTCCGGCTGGAGCCGGGCGCGAAAGTGCTGATGGTCGAAGATGTCGTGACTACGGGGCTTTCCAGCCGTGAAGCTATCGACGCCGTCAAAGCCGAGGGCGGCGACGTGGTGGCTGAAGTTTCGCTGGTTGACCGCTCCGCCGGTGAAGCCGATCTGGGCGTGCCGTTCTTCCCTTTAGTGGGGATCAATTTCCCCACCTATGCCGATGATGAAGTGCCTGCCGAACTCGCCGCCATTCCTGTGACCAAGCCCGGGAGCCGCGCCAAGTGACACCCCCCCTGCGTCTCGGCGTAAACATCGACCACGTTGCGACCATTCGCAACGCGCGCGGCGGCGATCATCCCGATCCCGTCCGTGCTGCAGAGATTGTGGCGGCAGTCGGCGGCGACGGAATTACTGCCCATTTGCGCGAAGACCGCCGACATATCCGTGACGAAGACCTCAAGCGCATTCAGGATGCGACCAATTTGCCGCTCAATCTGGAGATGGCGGCGACCGAGGAAATGCTGGAGATTGCCCTGCGCCACAAGCCGCATGCAGCCTGCATCGTGCCGGAAAAGCGCGAAGAGCGGACCACTGAAGGCGGGCTTGACGCGGCGGGCTTGCACAACACCCTCGTGCCAATTGTCAGCAAGCTGCAGGACGCCGGCATCCGCGTCAGCCTGTTTATCGAGGCGAGCGAACGCCAGCTCGACACCGCCCTGCGTCTCGCTACGCCAGTGGTCGAGTTCCATACCGGCGAGTATGCCCACGCCATTCTTGACGGGGACCGAGACAAAGTCGCCAGCGAGCTCAAACGTATCGCCGATATGTCCGCCCTCGCCGCCAAAAACGGCATCGAGCCGCATGCCGGCCACGGGCTGACTTACGAAAACGTCCAGCCCATCGCCGCCATCCCGCAACTGGCCGAGCTCAATATCGGGCATTACCTGATCGGTGAGGCCGTCTTCGGCGGGCTGGAGAACGCAGTGCGAAAAATGCGCAATCTGATGGACGAAGCGCGATGATCATCGGCCTAGGCTCTGACCTGTGCAATATTGAACGCATAGCCAATTCGCTCGAGCGGTTCGGCGAGCGGTTCGAGAACCGTGTCTTTACCGATATCGAGCGCGCCAAAGCACAGCGCCGCCCCTTCACCATCGCAGGCACCTACGCCAAGCGGTTCGCCGCCAAAGAAGCGTTCAGTAAGGCGGTCGGCACCGGTTTCCGGCGCGGCGTGTTTATGAAAGATATCGGCGTGATCAACGCCCCCTCCGGCGCGCCGACGCTGGCATTGGCAGGCGGCGCGGCAATCCGGCTTGCAGAACTGACGCCGCACGGCCATGAGGCCACCATTCATCTTACCCTCACAGACGATCACCCATGGGCGCAGGCCTTCGTGATTATCGAGGCTCACCCCCAATAGTATCGAATTCGCAGGCCCCCGTGACTGACACAAAAACCGACAAAGACGACGAGACAATCAACTGGTTCGCGGAATTCCGCGGATTGGCGCTGATGCTGCTGGCAGTCCTGATGTTTCACAGCTTCATTGCCAAGCCGTTCTACATCCCTTCACAATCCATGATGCCGAACCTGCTTGTGGGCGACCGCCTAGTGGTCACGAAGTACCCCTATGGCTACAACTGGTCCTCCGTCAGTTTTCACCTGCTGCCCCGCAGCGACTGGCGCGTGTTCGGCAGCGCGCCCGAATATGGCGACATCGTAATCCCGGTCCATCCTGTACGGAGCGAGGACTACATCAAGCGCGTCGTCGGCCTGCCGGGCGACACGATTGAAGTCCGCAACAGCCAAATCATCCTCAACGGGACACCAGTAAAGCAAGAAATGGAGCCGGATCTGCCGCTCCCCTACGATCTCAACAATGATTGCGGTGAGATCGAGTTCAGCCTTGGTACCAATGATGAGGGTCAAGAGGTTTGCCGCGTGCCGATCCTGCGCGAAACAATGCCCAACGGCGTTTCCTATCTCGTAATCGATTCGCCCGATGTACTGGGGCTCGACACCTATGGTCCATTTACTATTCCAGACGATTCCGTCTTCGTAATGGGCGACAATCGCGATCATTCGGCAGACAGCCGCGCTCCGCTTGCCTCTGTTGGCGGCGGGCTTGGCGGTGCGATACCGATGAGCAATATTGGCGGGAGGGCAGAATTCATCACGTTCTCGCTCGACGGGACTGCCAATTGGAACCCGTTCAGCTGGTGGGGCGCACTGCGCGATGGCCGGGCATGGTCAAAACTGCGGCCGCAAAAACGCGAAGTCACGACAAGCACACAAACTCCTGCGCAACCAGCAGATGAGACTGTGGTAGCTGAATGAGCGAGCAACCGTCTGACGAGAAGAAAGAGCCGGCACGTGATCCGATCCGCGATCTCGGGGCTAGCCCTTCCTATATCGACAGTCCGGAGCTGAGGCAGGAAGCGTTCAGAGCATTTATCTGGATTGGCATTGCCAGTCTCGCCGTTCTCGCAGTCTATATTTCGCAGTCGTTGCTGCTCATTTTTGGCGGGCTCGTGTTTGCAGCGATGATCGACGGTGGCGCGCGATTGGTTGGCAAAGTCCTCCCGGTACCGCGAATTTTCCGTCTGCTTGTTGTACTGGCAGGCCTGCTGTTGTTCCTGTTCTGGTTAACTGGATTTGCCGGCAATCAGATCGCGCAGCAGGCCGCAACCCTACCCACAATCGTGCAGAATCAGGCGGAGCAGGTCTTTGTGTGGGCGCAGGCCAACGGGCTGGGTGTCGACGCAGCGGATTTGCAGTCCATCGCCGGTCAAGTGATGAGCGGTGTCGGCACTTTGA
>ENA-ORXU01001499-ORXU01001499.1-marine-metagenome-genome-assembly--contig:-NODE-1499-length-18745-cov-2.950932_pt1 | contig 18745 bp, 19 predicted proteins | sample MGYA00237869_ERZ511484 | MGnify/ENA metagenome assembly ERZ511484
TTGGGTGACTTTGCTCATATTTTTTTAGCTTCTGTTGACTGTTAAGCGATCATTGATCGCTGATTCGTTTTTGCCAGTCTCCATCGATTTTATCGGCATTTCGGATGTTTTGATCGAGAAGATCGTCTTCTGTAGTGTAGGTGATGTCGCGATCGCCAATTATTTTTTGTTGAGCAAACTGGGTTGCATAGGCTAATTTCTGCCGTAGAGATTGATTAGGTTGATTGAGAGCGATCGCTCTTTGTTCTCTTGCCTGATTGCCTTTAACTATCTTCGGGTTGCGTCCCTGAATCCAGAAGTAACGCACCAAAGGGATTAGGAGATATAAAACCCCGTAGCCAAACAGTAGGTACGAAATTGATTCGACAAATAACACAAACCCTTCACCAGATTGCCCAGACATGATTGAGGCAATATCATAATTTTGCAGTAAATTACCCAGAACAAAAGCAAAAATGATGTTTAACGCCCCTAAACCAGCCGCCAAGGTAATCTGACTACCTTGTGCCTCACTAAAGCGCCAAGGCTTCTTCTCTAAATAGCCTGCCGCTGAAATGGATTCGCTCGGTCTACGGCTTGCCATTACCTGAAGTTCGGGGAAGTAGTAGATAATATCTCCCTGGGGTGAAACTTCGGGATAGCCATTGAAACGGCTCAAGACAGGGATCATATAGTCTTCATTTTCGTCTGCTTCATCTACATGGGGGGTAATTTGTTCGCCAACAACTGCACCCTTATTACTGCGAATCACCGAGCCAATTGCCTGCCAGCGATACTCCTCTAAATCGGCATTGGGATTGCCGTCCCCAAACAAGAAGGAAAAGACAGACTCTAAAAAGTTCATTTGATAATTGCCTTTTGCCTGACGGCGACGCTGACGACGACGGCTATTGTAGCCTGGACTAAACCACCAGAAGATATCCCCAATCCAGAAGCGGGGCATAAAAAAACCGCCTCCAAAACCACCACCGTAGCCACGGTTATTGCCTTCTCGCTCGTCACTTGCAGAGTTCATGGCAACCAGAATCGCAATTATCGCCACCAGCATTAATAAGATTGAGGCAACTAAAACAACACCAAAGGAAATCCGAATTATATAAAACAAAACCCGCCAAATCTTTTGCCAGGTTTGCTGCCAACGTAGCTGCCAATATTTATTGCGTAATATGGAGCGAAAGTTTTTGGGGAAAAGATAAACGACATCCCCCGATTCAGCTACCTGTAGATGTCCTCCTGCCTCGCTAGCCAGGGCTAATAGACCCTGTTGAGCAAAGTTCAGCTCCAGTCCTGCCTGTGCCGCTACGTCCCCCACTGTGACGCGATAATCTAGCTTTTCAACTGACTTAACAATCTTGGGGTTAGGAGTCATTATTAGCGATCGCAATTACAAATGTGTACTTCTTATTTTATCCGTTGGAATCTCGATCTTCGATCCGTCTTGAGTTAACTATTTTAGCGATTGACTTATTTAAACGAGTTTATTTGTTGCGATCGCTATTATTGGTTTTAAAATGAAATTTTAGCGACCGAACACTCAATGGTAAAAACTGTTTCGACAATGTTGCCTTTAGGCACTGCTGCCCCCGATTTTCAGCTACCAGACGTAGTATCGGGCAAAACTATTTCCTTGGATTCGTTTGCCGACAGTCAAGCTTTGCTGGTTATGTTTATCTGTCAGCACTGTCCTTTTGTGATTCATGTCCGTGAAGAATTAGCCAAAATCGGACAGGATTATCAAGATCGATCGCTAGGAATAGTGGCGATTAGCGCCAATGATGTAGCTAACTATCCCAACGACTCTCCAGAAAAGCTCAAGCAGATGGCTCAAGAGTTTGAGTTTAATTTTCCTGTCTGCTACGACGAAAGCCAGGAGGTGAGTAAGTTCTATACCGCCGCCTGTACCCCAGATTTCTTTCTGTTTGATGGCGACAACAAGCTCGTATATCGCGGTCAACTAGATGATAGTCGTCCTGGTAATGGTTTCCCCGTTACGGGTGAAGATATGCGTCAGGCGATCGATTTTACTTTGAAAGGAGAGGAGATCGATTTCGCGCAAAAACCCAGTATTGGCTGCAATATTAAGTGGAAACCTGGCAACGAGCCTGATTACTTTGGGTAAACTTCTGGTTTAAGGCGATCGCTTTTGTTTTCACTTGAAGTTAAAGAGATCGCTTTCTTCTTCACACATTATAAAAATGAATAATTTAAAACAATTACACGATCGCGATTTTAACCTTTGGATTGAAGAGATGGCGATCGCAATTAAAAGCCAAGATGTAAATGTTATGGACTGGGAAAATTTGTTAGATGAAATTCAAGATATGGGTGCGAGTCAAAAGAGAGCTTTAAGAAGTTACTACTATCGGCTTGTAGAGCATATTTTAAAATTAAGAGATTGGGAAACAGAAAGAGATAGAAATGAAGTGAAGTGGCGAGTGGAAGTCTCAAACTTTCGGCGAGAAATCAAAGATATTTTAGCTGATTCTCCCAGTCTGAAAAATTACTTGGAAGAAAATTATCTTGAATGGTTTAATAAGACTGTAAAAGGAATTGCCAAAAGCAGAGCATTTTCAATCCAAGATAAAGATGCCATCCCCTTAGAGCAAATGATGAACGAGGATTTTTTCGGCAACTAATAAAGTCTAACTCTCACTTTTTACTCTTTAAAGCTATGGCAAAGCAGTTATAGGTTATGGGTTATAGGTTATTTCCCGCGCCATCTTTGTCGCAGTTCAAAACAGCAGATAAAAATTAAAGCGATCGCCAGGGGAATTAGAAAGCGCATCGAGCGATAAACCAGCAGCGAGCCTAATATATCGGGTTTGAAAATACTTTCGGGTAAAAGAAAGATAACCACGGTTTCAAATACGCCAATCCCCCCAGGAATATTGCTGATAATTGAGGCACTCATGGCAACAAGATAAATACTAAAAAATTGCAGATAGGATTTATCTAGATAGTCTGGGATCAGGCAATATAAGACTGCTGCGGCTAATGCCCAGTCGAGAGCGAATACGGCAATCTGAGAGAGAGAAGTTATCGACTTAGGGAAGCGAATCATTTTGCCTTTGATTTTGAGGCTTTTCCTTTGCCAACAAAAGTAAAGATAGATCCCCACGGCGATTAAAGCAGCAATACCGAGATACTGCATTGCCATAGTTTGAATGGGCAGAGTGCTGGGTAGCTGTAGGGGATTTACGAGAAAAGTTATTCCTCCCAGGCTAAACAAGCCCAGCCAGAAGGTGATGTTGCCTAGGGCGATAATTTTGGCGACGATCCTGGGGGGGACTCCCCAAAGGGAATAGAAACGATAGCGAATACCTCCACCGATCAGCAGGGTAAAGCCTGTCGTGTTGCTGACAGCGTAGGTGATGAAGGTGGTAAAAAGAATTCTTTTTTTGTCTAGGTAATGATTTAGCTGATGAAAAGCAATTAAGTCGTAGCTGCTGATAACTAGATAGTCAGTAAAAGCAAAACCCAACGCCCAAGATAATTGGCGATCGCTGATTTTGGTTAAGCTAGTTGAAATGTCATCGAGACTATAGCGACCTAATTCTTTTTGTAAGATGTAAAGGGAAAAAATTAGCAGCAGGATACCAACCAGGGGGTAAATCCAGCGAGTCAAGCGATCGCGATTCATTTATCGGTACAGTAGGAGAAAACTCGGTCGGGATAGTTAGTAAAAACGGCATCAACCCCTAACTTTTGCATTAGCCTGAGATCTTCTGGCTGGTTAACGGTATATACCCAAACCTGCAAGCCAGCTTGATGTACGGAGCTAATTAATTCTTCGGTCACATAATCTAAGCTGGGAATGACAAAATCTGCTTTTAGCTGCTGGGCGCTGGCGAGATAATTCCAGGGTAAACCGTAAATTAGCATTCCTGTCGTAATTTTAGGACAAGCTGTTTTAACTATATTTAGCTGATAATGGTCGAAGGAGGAGACGATAAAATCCCGATCTGACCAGCCTCGATCTAGGTATATCTGAATTAGATCCACTACTAAGTTGGCGGTGTTGCTACCTTTTAATTCAATATTAACCATGGCTCGACGCGCCACCGTTTCGATAACTTCTGTTAGGGTTGGTATTTGTGACCCTTTACCCGCATCGAGCGATCGCACATAGCTAAAACTACGGCGATCGAGATACCCACTACCGTTAGTCGTCCTCGATAAATCGCGATCGTGAATTACAACCAGGTTGTTTTCGACATTGTAAACATCAATTTCTATGCCATCTACACCCAGGGCGATCGCTTTTTTGACTGACAACAAGGTATTCTCTGGCTCGTATCCCATTGCTCCGCGATGTCCAATACAAAGCATATTAATTGATAGTCTAAGAATGAATAATTAATAATGAGTAATGAATTCTACTCAACTGATTGGCGATTAATTTATTGGCTTCCACCTCTAAACTCGATAGGAAGCAGCACAGTGAAAGAACAGTAAACCAACGGGCTATTCCCTAAAACGCATTATAAATGAGCATTCTAACTCTACAGAATATTAAAAAAGATTTTGGCATCAAGGAAATTTTACGAGATGCTAGTTTTAGCATTGAGCCAAATGACAAGGTGGGATTGATTGGGGTTAATGGCTCTGGTAAATCGACTTTGCTGAAGATGATTGCGGGGATCGAGCCGACAGACGGGGGACAGCGTTTACTTAAGTCTGGGGCGAGAGTGATTTATTTACCCCAGCAGCCCGAAATTGATGAAAACCTCACCGTTATCGATCAGGTGTTTGCCGATAGTGGCGAGCAGATGCAGTTGGTGCGGGAATATGAGGATCTGTCCCACAAAATTGGGGCGGCAAAAGACGGCGATTTGGAAGCCTTGATGGCGCGACTGGCGGTAGTCACGGAGAAAATGGCGACTCTGGGAGCGTGGGATCTGGAAACTAAAGCTAAGATCGTTCTCAGCAAGTTGGGAATTGAGGATTTTGATACGAAGGTCAAGGATCTGTCTGGGGGTTATCGCAAGCGGATCGCTCTGGCTGCTGCTTTGCTCAACGAGCCAGATCTATTAATGATGGATGAGCCGACTAACCACCTAGATGCTCAATCTGTGGAGTGGTTACAGGAATATTTAGCTCGTTTTTCTGGGGCAATTTTATTAATTACTCACGATCGCTATTTTCTGGACAAGGTGACAACTCGCATCCTGGAAATAGATCGTGCCGATCTCTATACTTATTCGGGTAATTATTCTTACTATTTAGAGAAGAAAGCTGCCCAAGAAGACTCTGCCGCCAGCAGCCAGCGCAAGCTTCAGGGAGTTTTACGCAAGGAGTTGGAATGGCTCAAGAAAGGACCAAAAGCCCGCAGCACTAAACAGAAAGCGCGGATCGATCGCATTGGCGAAATGCGCAATCGGGAGTTTAAGGAAGCTCAGGGAAAGGTAGATATTGATACCCCAGGTAGGCGAATTGGCAAAAAGGTAATCGAGCTGGAGAATGTCTCTAAATCTTTTGAAGGGCGCACTCTCTTTGAAGATTTTAGCTATGAATTTACGCCCCGCGATCGCATTGGCATCATTGGGGCTAACGGCGCGGGTAAGTCTACTCTAATGAACATTGTTACGGGCAGAATCGAGCCAGATGCGGGCAAGGTGGAGATCGGGCAAACAATTCATATTGGCTATTTCGATCAGCATTCGGATAATATTTTATCTGCCCTGGATGAAAACCAGCGAGTGATTGAATATATCAAGGAAGTTGCAGAAGTTGTCACTACCGCCAGTGGCGACAAGATTACTGCGTCTCAAATGTTGGAAAAGTTTCTCTTTCCTCCCGATCAGCAGTATGCACCGATTCATAAGCTATCTGGAGGGGAAAAACGGCGCTTATTTTTACTTCAGGTATTGATGGATGCTCCCAACGTTTTAATTCTCGATGAGCCGACTAACGACCTTGACGTTCAGACTTTGGCAATTCTCGAAGATTATCTAGAAAACTTTAACGGCTGTGTGATTGTTGTTTCTCACGATCGCTATTTTCTCGATCGCACCGTCGAATTTATTTTTGCGATCGAATCAGATGCTTCAGTCCGTCTCTATCCTGGGAACTATTCTGTTTATTTGGAACACCAAAAGAAAGCCGAGAAAGCTGCCAAGCAAGAAGTAGCCAAACAGCCCAAGAGTAAACCAAAAGCAGAAAGTAACGGCAAAACCAAACCTAGCGAGCGCGATAAAGCCAGCAAGCCTCTATCTAATTTTGAGCGTCGCGAATATCAAAAATTAGAAACCAAGATCGCCCAAATGGAAACTGACAAAGAGAAATTAGAACAAGAAATGGCGGTCAACTGTAGTGATTTTAATTTGGTACAGTCGCTGTCGGCAAAGTTAACTTCCCTTAACGCAGAAATCGATACCAATACAGAACGCTGGATGGAATTGGCAGAAAGAGAGTAATTCGGGCGCAATTCAGATAAAGCGATCGTTTTTAGCTATTACCGAACTAAATTTCCTTTGCCTAAGCTAGAGCTATTTTATTTTGACCTAGTTATGCCTTCATCAAGTAAAATACTTTGAGACATAAAAACTTATTAAGGAATAAGAAGTATTATGAAGCAGAAGGGCGTAGCTGTTTGGTTCACTGGATTTAGTGGGGCGGGTAAAAGTACGATCGCCGACGCGCTAACCGAAAAACTGAAGTCTGAAGGATATCAGCTTGAAGTTTTAGATGGCGACGAAATTCGCGAGAATCTCACTAAAGATCTTGGCTTTTCTAAAGAAGATCGAGATACTAATATTCGTCGTATTGGCTTCGTTGCCAAACTATTAGCTCGCAACGGTGTAATTGTTTTAGTCCCTGTCATCAGCCCCTATCGTGCAATTCGCGAAGAGATGAGAGCGAATATTGACAATTTTTTGGAAGTTTTTGTAAATGCCCCTATTTCTGTCTGTGAAGACCGAGATGTGAAAGGACTATATAAACAGGTAAGAGCAGGTAAAATAAAACAGTTTACAGGGATTGACGATCCTTATGAGCCACCTACAAATCCTGAAGTTGAATGTCGCACAGACCTAGAGGAGCTATCCGAAAGCGTCGATAAAATATTCAATCAATTAAAAGAGTCTGGGTATATCGGCTAAACACCAATTTTAATTACTAAAATCGAACTAGCTAGTCGATTCGTTTTGCCAGCTTGCGGTTAGGAAATAGACCTTCTCGATGAGTTCGACTATAAATATCTATACTGATGACTGGGCTAAATAGTTCAGTCTGATTCGTTTTTACTCTAATTCTGGCTAGGCACATTTTCTCTTGACAATTTTAGCCAACTTGTATGAGTAATTGCTTCAACTGTTCTAAACATTAGTTAATTAGATGTTGAGTAGAATGCTCATTAACAGCCGATTATGTTCCGAGTCAGGACATAATTATTGGGTTGAACTAGTCAAATTTGGTCAGCTTGCGATCGCTAACTATGAACGATATTCCATCTACTTCGACCAACTTAGATCTGAAAGTCAGTCAGATAGTCAGTCTGGATTATCTCGATCATCATCTCTATGGTGAGGTAATCCAGCTAATTCCCGATCGCCAACTGTGCTGGTTTAGACCTCTTTGTTTGAGCCTATCAGACCTAAAACAGCAGGATGCTGAATTAAATCTCTGTTTCGCCCCAGAGCGATCGCTAAAATTGCAGAGGTCGTCAAAGATAGAGTTTGTAGAGGGAGATAGTAGCCAAGAACAGTCTCGGCTAATTGATTTACAGTCTAGTTCGGATCTACTCTGGCCAGATATTTTATTTCGACCTGCTTTGGATATTGAAATTATCGATTTTCTACCGCAATTAGCAGATATTAGCCATAATTCAAAAGATAGTAAGATTAATCAGAAGTGCTTAAATAAGTTTATTTATTTAGTTTGGCAGGCTCACCAAGATAAGTTTTAAATATCACCAAAGCTAATTATGATTACGATTGCTTGCTAGTAGTTTATTTATTGCCAGTTTTCTCTGACTTTTTACTTTTATGCTCTACCTTTATTATCAATAAAATAAGTTGCATAAAAAGGTATGGGTTTAGTAAATTTAAACACCAATTAATGAGCTAAACTCTATGATAATGAATCTATACGAGTAATCTAATTTATTTTTATCGACAGTTTGCTAATCCTGAAAGATCGGTAATTGCCCTGATATAGAAAATCTATAAATTGATTATAAATATAGGATGTTTCTCATACTTAGGGTGGAATGGATTCTGTAATGCATAGTACGGATACAGAAGGCGTAAAGCTGTATACATAGTATCCAAAATTAGCTGAGTTTAGTGTCAGAATTCAACGAGACTTTACTTGGTTGTCAAGATTGTGTGAAGTAGACAACAAAAAGTAGATATCCGTAAATATACAGACTAACCTTGGAACATAAAACTAGTTTTTTGAGTAATATCTAGAACGAGAAACAATAAAATGAGCAGCACACAATTACGTACACAGTTTAAAACTTTTCGACCAGAAGGTTTTCTCAGCGCCGCTAATGCAGCAGAATTCCTAGAGCGTTTGACGGTCGAAGTAAAGTCATCGACGGATTCGGCTTTGCTAGTCAATATGGAAGCAGTAGAATTTATGGATAGTGCGGGCTTAATGGCACTAATTAAAGCATTTCGTTTGGCAGAAAGTTTGGGACACAGATTTGCGATCTGTTCTCTCGCACCTTCAGTACGAATTATGTTTGAGCTAACTCAGCTAGATAAAGCTTTTGAAATTTTTGAAGATTGCGGAGCTTTTGAGTCAGAGGTAGATAAATAATTAATTAACTAATGAATGTCGAGTGGGCAACTGCCTCAAAATTGGCGATTTATCAGAAACGCGATCTCGCAGCAGTCTGTAAGTAGGGTTGCTGTTTAACCTAGATCGAGTAAAGATCTCAAAATTGAAGCAGGTGATGTATTAACTCAGTAAAACTTACTGCTCACTTTGCCCATAATGTCAGCAAATTTGATAGTTCCCCAATGACGACTATCGGTACTACCTTGGAGGTTGTCTCCCAGCAGGAAATAGTGGCTGACCGATTTTTGGGCAGCAATTCTTTTGACTATAGTTAGGTTCTTATGCAAGGGATGAACTGTGACAATAATGTCATCAATTTGCGGTAAGGATTTTTTGTAGGCATGGGGATCGATCAGAATTTCCTCTCCAGGCTTTAATAGTGGCAGCATAGATTCTCCAACAACTTTCAAGCGTTTTCTTCTACGTAGAAGCAGCAGTAAAAGTTCTCGATAAGTTGTTCTGGGTATTTGGCTCTCCATCAGTCCTGGTACTTAAAAATATGGGCGCTAACAAAAGAAATAGACGATCTGCTAATTATCTTGGCAACAAGCTCTTCAAAGTTGCTAGTGACTGGTTGCAGATTGAGCTAGGTGGCGACGATTCGATTAGTTACCCATTATCATGCGAGATAGACTTTTAGGATTATCTTTCTGGGTAATGAATACCAATCTATTTTCTTGCCTTGGGCAACGATTACAAGGAATTGGCAAATATCTAATTTTATTTGCTGTTTGTTTTATTTTAGCGGTGGGGTGCAACAATCAAACCCAATCAGACTCGAATTCAAGCGATCGCGGAGCGAATTCTGGCGATCGCATTTCGGTAGGTACAACTCTCAAACCCCGCACCCTCGATCCCGCAGATAATTACGAACTGGCGGGGGGCAACATTATCTACAATGTGGCGGAAAGTCTTTATACCTACAAAGTAGGCACGACGGAAATCGAACCACTCTTGGCAACGGCAATGCCAGAAATTAGCGAAGATGGCATGACCTATACAATTCCCGTTAGAGAAGGAGTAACTTTTCATGACGGTACGCCTTTTGATGCCAAGGCGATGGAATTCTCCCTACAGCGTTTTATCACTAATGGTGGCAAGCCCGCTTTTCTCTTAGGAGACGTAATTAAGTCGGTTACGGCGACGGGAGATTATCAGCTTCAGATCGTTCTCAAGCAGCCTTTTGCAGCCCTAACTTCCCTTTTGGCATACCCTGGGGCTTGTGCCGTCTCGCCTGCGGTATATAAAATTGGCGCGGGAGCATTTAGTCCCAATCAACTGGTGGGTACTGGTAAATATAAGCTCAAGCAGTTTAAGAGCGATTCGATTAGCCTCGATCCTAACTCTGAATACTGGGGCGAAAAACCAGCTAACGAAGGGATAAACATGCAGGTATATGGCGGTAGTTCTGCAAACCTCTTTAATAGTTTCAAGACAGGGGCAGTTGATGTAGCCTACCAGTCTCTCGATCCCCAGCAAATTGCCAAGCTATTGGAAAATAAAGATTACCAGGCGATCGAAGGTGCGGGTTCGGTAGTCAACTATCTAGTCTTAAATCTTCAGCAAGAACCCTTAAATAAGCCCGAAGTACGGCAAGCGATCGCTGCGGGGATAAATCGCAATCTAATTAACGAGCGGGTCTTAAAAGGGCAGGCAGAACCAATTTATAGCCTTTTACCCACAGCGTTTGATGTTTACGAACCCAGCTTTGAAAAGTATGGCGAAGCCGATAGCAATAAAGCCAAAGAACTGCTAACTAAAGCAGGTTATTCTGCTCAGAATCCTGCCGTTGTCGAAATTTGGCATCCTAGCGGGTCGATTATTCGGGGTATTGTCGCTGAGACAATTAAAGCCTATGCCGAACAAGAGTTGGGCGGAATGATCCAGTTTGTCCCCAATAGTGTCGAGTCGGCTTCCTTCTTTGGCAATCTCGGTCAGGGAGTTTATCCTGCTGCTCTAGTCGATTGGTATCCCGACTTTCTCGATCCCGATAACTATCTTCAGCCGTTTCTGAGCTGTAGTGAGGGTTCTAACGATGGTGGCTGTACATCGGGGGCTGCTCAAAGTCGCGGTTCATTCTACTATAGCGATCGCGCCAATGAGTTAATCGAACAGTCCCGTCAAGAACAGGATAGTGCTAAACGTCAGGCAATCTTAGTCGAACTACAAGAATTGCTCGCTCAGGATGTACCCTACGTACCTCTATGGCAAACTAAAGACTATGCCTTTGCTCAAAATGACGTTGACGGCGTGATTATTAATCCGAGTCAAACCTTTCCTTTCTGGACAATTCAGCGATCGCAAAGTTGAGCCGGGGTAATTGATAAGGATAATCGGCAAGGGTAATCGATCGGGGTAACTGACAATAGACAGTAGACGATGGATCGCTATTCGAGGACAATGGCAGTTAACATCTACTTTGGGTGTTTGCTGCTTGCAGTCTGGCAAACCTAGATAGAGACAGGGTTTCTCGAAACAAGAACACCATGAAGCTGATTATTCAAATTCCCTGCTATAACGAGGAGGCAACTTTAGGCTTAACCCTATCTGAACTTCCTCGTCAGCTACCTGGCATAGATCGGGTTGAGTGGCTGATTATTAATGATGGTAGTCGCGATCGCACTTTGGAAGTGGCTAAAGCCTGTGGGGTAGATCATGTTGTCGATCTGCAAACCAATCAGGGTTTGGCAAAAGGTTTTATGGCGGGAATTGAAGCCTGTCTGTCGGCAGGGGCAGACATTATTGTTAATACCGATGCCGATAATCAATATTGTGCTGCGGATATTCCCCTGCTGATCGCCCCAATTCTTAACGGCGAAGCGGAGATTGTAATCGGTGCAAGAGCGATCGAGTCAATTCAACACTTTTCACCAATTAAGAAACTCCTGCAAAAATTGGGCAGTTTTGTCGTCCGTTTGGCTAGTCAAACTCAGATCCCTGATGCTCCTAGCGGTTTTCGGGCAATGAGTCGCGAAGCTGCCCTAAGACTCAATGTTTTTAATGAATATACCTACACCCTAGAAACTATTATTCAGGCTGGTCAAAAGGGTTTGGCAATTACTTCCGTCCCCATTCGTACCAACGGCTTTTTACGTCCTTCCCGACTGGTTAAGAGTATTTCGGTCTACGTCCAGCATTCAATCCTGACGATTGTGCGGATCTTTATGACCTATCGTCCGCTGAAGTTTTTTATGCTGTTGGGTAGTGTTCCCTTTAGCCTTGGCTTTATACTCTGCTGTCGCTGGCTATTTTTGTTTTGGGGCATTATTGGGGACAATCCTGCTAAACCCCGCGTACCAAGCCTAATTCTCGCTGCTATTCTGATTTTGATTGGCGTACAGTTTTGGATTTTTGGTTTGATTGCCGATCTGATGGGGGTGAATCGTCAGCTACTGGAAGATATTCAATTACGTCTACGGCGCAGTGAGTTTGGTAGTAAAAAGGACAGAGAATAGAAAGCGATCGCTGCTATATTTTTGTAACAGCAGGAAATTTGCGTCAAAGAGTCCACAGATGAACACAGATGGGTTTGTCTGCTTTGCGACTTGATTGTTTGCAGGATGGGAAATGAGTCGCAACGACGATATCATTTGGGATTGGGCGTGGCTGACTACTACTTATTGGCGGGGGAAGAGAAATTACGATTGACTAACCCCGTGCGATCGCGCTTTAGATCTAACGCACTGACTGATAAATCTGGTCAAGAACTTTTCTGGGGCGAGAAACTGATGATAAGCCCAGCGGTTTTGTCGTTTCATTGCCCGTAATTCTGCATCCGAAGTGCGATGAAAGTGTTCTAAAATTATCTCGCCTATATGTGCCGTTGCCTCTACGGGAATTTTAATTATTGCTAGGCGATCTTCGTAGGGAATTACGACATCGGTGTCGATAACCACGGGAATACGCCCTGCATTTAGCGCCATATAAAAGCGACCTGAATAATTACCGCTACCCCTAATACAGAGGACGTAATCGGCGCATTCGGTACTGGTAATGAATAAGTTTTCTAAGGCAATTTTATTTGTTTCATCTTTGAAATAGTAGCTTTTATGATTATTGGTAACTTCAAAAGCTGTTTCTATTTGGCGATCGCCTGCAAGCAGCTGTATGGCACTTTCCCGCAACTGAAGACTCATCCCTTCAACAATTCTAGGGTCGGTCTGGCGAGCTAGTTTTCCCTGTCCCAAGACAGTTTTTGTTATGGCACTGGGAATGAGATCTTTGCTCAGATTAGCTAGTTTACCGATTGAGGCTGTCGTGCCACAAAAACCGACTACGGGTTTGCTACCTTTCGGTCTAATTGCTAATTTATCTAATCTCTGTTTAGTGCGATCGTTACTCCAATAAGGGCATTCAGTTTCAAAAGGCTTTTTTAAACTTTTATATAAACCACAGCGCAAAATGTTTGCTGAAGGAATATCTAATAAAACGTCTGAGTCGCTAGTCGCATCAATAATAATTGGTTTACCCTTAGCCTGTGCGAATTCCGCAGCAGAAAAGACATCCCGATTAAAACTCAAGGTTTCGGGAGTAAAGGCTTTGTGAGGATAAATTGCCAGGTCGCAATTCTGAAGACTATTTGTTTCTGTGTAGCGACAGTCGGCGATGAATTTGGCAAAGATAGCGTCTCTATTTTGAGATTTTAACGACCATAATATTTCGACGCGAGTATCTTCGGTCGTGTTAAAGGCAAAAATTTTCATGAGTCAATTAATTGCAAATTCGATCGACTAGTTTCAATACGTTGGAATTAATGTTCTGGGTTTCAGCCCAAGCAAATATAGATAAATAATTAAACGAGCGAAAGCTAAAAACGACTATATGGCGATCGCTTGCCTAATATTCACTCAGGCACATCTTCTGGGTCAAATCATCAATCTTGCCTTTTTTAGCAGTTAAAAAAGATATTTAATTCCAGCGTATTTGTCAGCTATAGCTTAGAGAGATTCTGTAACCTCTGATGACGTTTTTAGGTTACAAAATGCTTCACAATAACTTTAATTAAAACAACTAATTACTTCACTATTAATTTACAGCTTTTGCTTTTTTTCGCTCATATTAATTGGTGATTACTGATAATATAATTCTCAAGTTAATCGAATATTAACGCTTAATTATTATCCAATAGCAAACTCGATCGATACTAATGAGCAACAGTCAATTTACCGAACCATACTGGTTAAAAACCTACGATTTATCTCCTAGCAAGGTGACTAGATTCTTGCTTTCGATTATTGCCCTACTTGTTGTATTTAATCTTTTAGAAAGGACTGTAGTGTATTGGCTGAATACTCAGGGAAATGGTCAATTTATCTCGATATATTTTAACTTCGATCGCGAAGCTAATTTGCCCTCTCTCTATTCAGCTTTAGCCTTGGGTTTTTGTGGCTATTTACTTAATACGATCGCTGCGGTTAAAAAGTGGTCTAGGGCTAAGTATATAAAGCACTGGAAAGCCCTAGCCTATATCTTCTTCTTTATGGCGATCGACGAAGCCTGTAGTATTCACGAGCTTTTAATTCCGATTATGAAAGGTTTTATGAAAGCCGAAGGATTACTATATTTTCCCTGGGTAATTCCGGCATTTTTCTTAGTTGTGGTGTTTGCATTTACCTTTCGTAAATTTACTTGGGCTTTACCCAATAAAACCAAAACTCTATTTTTATCAGCGGGAGCTATTTATATTTTAGGTGCGTTAGGAATGGAAGTTGTGGGCGGCTATATCGCCGATAATCAGGGATACAATACTATTTATGGACTTATCTCTTCCATTGAAGAACTGTTAGAAATGTTGGGAATAGTAATTTTTATAAATGCCTTGTTGGGCTATCTACAGTCTCAGACCTCAAAGTTAGGTTTCTCACTATCTTTTCAACAATCTAAGACTAAGAAATAGTATTTTAAAAATCAAGTTTATTAACAAAATAACATTGATAAATTAAGAGGTGAATCTATAATTACTGCCCTCAGATCTTAATCTCTCTCCTTGAAGAAGAGAGGACATATATTTTCTCCCTTTAGAGTATGTTTTAAAAGTATAAAATGCTACTAGCAAGCCCCCTAAATCCCCCAGCGTTGGGGGGTAAGGGGGGCAGAATCAAGAACTAACTTGTATAGAAAATAACTTCTTAAACACCCTCTTAGAGGACTTATAGGGGATGCGGGACTTTAAGCTTAATTTTGCTTGAGGCTCAAATCTTTAATTAACTGCAAATTTAGCTTTTCTATATTGCTTAAAACAATTTCTGCACCCGCTTCTAATAACTTTTGGGCATAGTCTTCTTTTCTAGCCTGAGTAGTCTGCACATGAGGCGGAAGAATACCCACGGCGATCCAATTATGTTCGGGTTGTGCTTCTCTGGCTTTAACCACGGTATACATATCCGCTACCGTATCACCCAGATAAAATATTGCCCGAACGCCCGAACTTTTATCTAAGTTAGCGATCGCCTGAAACATCCCCGTTGGATCTGGCTTACTAGGCGCATCTTCCATCGCCACTAATACTGGATCTTCAAGCTTAAGACGGTGTTTAATGACAAATTCTGCCGATCCTCTGGTTGCACCGCTAAAAAAGCCGTAATCAATGCCATTATCTTCCAACTGCTTAAAATATTGAGGAGTTACTAATAAAGGCTCATCGGCAATATAACCATCAAACAGTTCGGGGTTTGTACCTCGATAACGCGCCTGAAAATACTCGACAATCTTGTCGTAATCTAAATTTACTTCCTCGCGAGGCTTGTCCATAGCCTCAAAATAACGATAGGTCAATTCCTGAGATGCTTCCCAATCATTATTCCAAATCCCTTCCGACTTCAGATTATCCAAATCGTCCATTGTTGGTCGCCAACCGCCTTCAGTATAGTGTTCTACCGTATCGGCGATCGCTTTACGATAAGAATTACCCACATCCCGAATTACCCCGTCGATATCGAAAATAAGAACTGCTTTCATGTTCGTCGCGCCTAGTGCAAGTTGGCTTTCTTATAAAGCTATCAGCTATCAGCTATTAACTATTAGTTTTTTTAAGAGATATATAAAAGTTAAGCCAAAAATAGCGATCGCAGAGGTGTTCATGATTTGAGTCGGGCGATCGCTTTGCGGTTTTGATGATGACTTAGTGTCATTAAGAGTCGCTAACATGACGCTAATTGAAGGCTTTCCAGTCTCAGATTGCTCAAATCTTTGCCAAACAATTTTATTGCCGTCTATTGCAGGATATAGATCGGGTACATCATTATCAGTAAGCTGAATAATTTCGCTACCGTTATAGAAAAATATTTCGCTATCAAGGTATATCTCTTCTCTATTCTTGCCAGATCCACCTGCCCAGACTATATTACGACCCGATATTTTAGGAGAAGAATCATACACATTATCATTGGTAAGCTGAATAGTTTCTTCTCCATTAAAGAGAAATATTTCGCTTTTACTATTAGAATCAATTCTTTGCCAAACTACGTTATTACCCGATATTTGATGGGATACATTAAGCGATCTGCTGTCCGAGATCTGGATGGTTTTTCTTCCATCGTAAAAAAATAGCCTTTGTTCATAAGTACCGCTTTGCCAGACTATGTTGTTCCCCGATATTTTAGGAGAACTGTCGAATACATTATCATCGGTAAGCTGTGTTATTTTTTTTCCGTCATATAGATATATCTCACTATTGCTAGCAAAAGACCCGCCTTTCCAAACCACGCGATCTCCTGAGATTCGCGGAGAAGAGTCATATACATCATCATTGGTAAGCTGAATTATTTTTTTCCCGTCGTAGAGATATATGTCGCTGTTTTTATAACCTCTATTACCAGGGTTACTTCCCCAAACTATATTATCTCCAGATATCTGAGACAAGCCTAGCGGCGTGTTATCTTCTCCATCAGTCAGTCGAACAGTTTTTTCTCCGTTGTACATGAATAACTGCTGATTGTTATCAGAATCAAAACCCAACCACACCACATTGTTTCCTGATATTAAAGGTGGTGATGGATTATATGCACTGGCAGATTTAATTTCAGTAGTTTTATTTCCATCGTCGAGAAAAATTCTACTCTTATCTTGATTTTTCTCATTCCAAACTACCTTTTCTCCAGATATTTGAGGAAAAGTATAATATTCATTATCTTTACTAAGAGTTTTTATTGTATATTGAGCCATTATCTTCCAGCTTTAAACCCGTTATTTCACTGGTATAACATCAAACTTTCAAAAGCTCTTTTCAATATTTGCGATCGCTCGTTCTTTAACCCATCAAAACTAATGCTTTTGCTAAGGCTTCTTCTACTACTTCTGGCGTTGCTTTCTCAATAAATTTTGCCTTGCGACTCTGCCAGTCTAATGCTCTTATTTGGTCTGCCAATACTACTCCTGAAGTCTTCATGTTTGGATCGAGAATGACTTCAAACCGCCAGCCTTTAATCGTATTAGTAATTGGACAAGCTAAAACAAAGTGAGATATTTTATTGTAAGCCAATGGTGATAATACTAATCCTGGGCGATATCCTGCTTTCTCTTTACCAACTTGGGGACTAAAGGAGAGTTTAATAATGTCTCCGCGATTGGGAATATATGGTTTTACCATTGTTCTCTACCTTCAGATTTGCCCCAATCTACTTCAGAATGCAGATGTTCTTCTTTCATACCGTCAAGCAACTGTTCGAGGGTATATTGCTTTTTTTTCGGTACTAGAATTAATTTATTGTCTTCGCAGTATATTTCTATTTCTTCGCCTTCATGTAGCTGAACTTTCTCTGCTAACTGCTTGGGTATGCGAATTCCCAGGCTATTACCCCACTTACTTACTTTGCCGTTCATTATTTCTTAGATATTATTTGTATATACAACTATATATTGTATATACATAGGCAACATATTGAGTCCCCTGCTATTTGCTATCTGCTACTTGGGTAAAGCGATCGCTCTAAAAATATAAATAGCCTTGGTCAAATTCTTGTATAATTATTGTTGGTTTAATATGTAAAATAATCCTTAAAGTAATTTATCGGAGGCTTAATTGGAGTCAGAAGAAGCAAGATTTAAATTAAAAGTTCTGTGGTTAGATAAGAACGTAGCGATCGCCGTGGATCAGGTAGTAGGTAAAGGTACTAGTCCTTTGACAGCTTATTATTTCTGGCCTCGCAACGACGCTTGGCAACAGCTAAAAGACGAATTGGAAGCAAAGCACTGGATTGAAGAAGCAGAAAGCATCGATATTCTCAACCAGGCGACTGAAGTAATCAACTTCTGGACGGAAAGAGGCAAAACTACGCCTATGACTCAAGCGCAGACTAAGTTCCCCAACATTGTGTTTACCGGAACTAATTAGATAAATAGCTTGAGATAAAAGTTTTTTGGCGATTAAACGAAGGGTACGCTTCGCGCTCGCATTAACATGGTTAAATTTAAGTTTTAGATAAAACACTAACCACAAAGCGATGCAGTTGCATAAGTGAACCGCACAAATAAATATAGATTAGGGCAGAACAACATGACGTTTTCTGCCCTTTTTTAATAGATGCACTATTGAAAGAAAATAAATTATAAATTACTAAGAACAAAGAGAAACACGAATAACTTAAGTATTATTTCCTCATCCTTCATCCTTCATCCTTTATCCCTTATACCACTCCGCCAGAAGCCTGAAATTTTGCTCTCGCGCGTTTCATAGCGTTTTCTGCCTGAATTTTCTCTTGGCGATCTTCGCTGTTGCCAACTTTATCGAATCTCGACTGAGCCTCATTATATTCTGCCTGAGCAGCATCGCGATCGATGTCGTCGCCTAATTCTGCACCGTTAACCAGAATCTTGATCTCATCGTCTTCTACTTCGGCAAAACCACCCATTAAGGCGATCGTTTTCCATTCTTTATCGGGACGAACTTTCAATACGCCAACTTCTAAAGCCGTTAGCAAAGGAGCGTGTCCAGAAAGAATACCTAGTTGTCCAGTGGTGC
>ENA-ORXU01001501-ORXU01001501.1-marine-metagenome-genome-assembly--contig:-NODE-1501-length-18735-cov-4.307696_pt1 | contig 18735 bp, 15 predicted proteins | sample MGYA00237869_ERZ511484 | MGnify/ENA metagenome assembly ERZ511484
TTTTGGCTTTTAGCCATTAGCCCAAACACCTGTCAACCTATTTCATGAGGGCGCATTCAAGCCAATTGCCAATTGCCAATTGCTAATAGCAGCTAATTTCTCATTCGCTCAGAGCTGAGATTTAGGGAGCAAAAAAGTTAAGAATTCACAGCCCTGCATAATGAGAATTAGCCCAATCAATATAGAATTAGCACTTTAAGAAATCATTCTACCTCATCCTCATCATAACTTCGTAATTTTGTAGCCATTTTACGGTAAAAAGACAACAGATGGCACAAGTAGAACTGATCATGCCCAAAATGGGCGAAAGTATCATGGAAGCGACAATCCTCAACTGGCTTAAGGCAGTCGGCGATGAGGTGGACGTTGATGAAAATATACTTGAAATAGCTACAGACAAGGTGGATTCGGAAATTCCATCTCCTGTCAAAGGCATCGTCAGCGAAATTCTATTCCAAAAAGATGATGTCGTGGAAGTTGGGACTGTAATCGCCCGTATCGCAACCGAGGGTGAATCACCACAGCCATCACCAGCAGTAGCACAAACACAAGAAACACCTTCCAGCAACGGTTCTAACGGCACTCCTTCAGAGCAGCATCAAAAGCAACCTGAACGGCAGCCGGCAACCATGCGCGCGGACAAGCCTAACGTCGAAGTAGAGCGACAGGCGAGACCGAGTGTGGCCAATCGGTTCTATAGTCCGCTGGTACGCAACATAGCGCAATCGGAAGGGTTGTCGATGGAAGAACTTGATCAAATCTCAGGCTCAGGACTCAATGCGCGTGTCACTAAAATGGACATTTTATCGTACATCAATAATCGTTCGCAAACTCCTCAAGCAGCGCCACAAACGCAACAACCATCCACCGCGCCACAAGTTTCGACGCCACAGGTTCCAACTACGGCAAAAGTCAGTTCAGCGGCTCCAGTGGTGGCAAGTGCTGGCGAAGAAATTATCGAAATGGATCGCATGCGCAAGTTGATCGCTGATCATATGGTCAATTCGAAGCATACCTCTCCTCACGTAACTTCGTTTGTCGAAGCCGACGTCACTGATTTGGTTAACTGGCGCAATGCCAATAAGAAAGAATTTCAGGCTAAACACGGAGAAAAAATTACATTCACTCCGATCATCATGGAAGCGGTTGTGAAAGCCATCCGCGATTTTCCGATGGTCAACGTGTCGGTGAAAGATGGTAAGATCATTAAGAAAAACTATATCAATGTTGGCATGGCAACCGCATTGCCATCGGGCAATTTGATAGTGCCCGTCATTCGTCATGCTGATCAATTAAATCTCGTCGGACTTGCTAGTCAGGTCAATGATTTGGCTAAGCGTGCTCGCGAAAATGCACTCAAGCCTGATGAAATTCAAGGAGGTACGTTTACCGTAACCAATGTCGGCACATTTGGAAATGTCATGGGAACACCGATCATCAATCAGCCGCAGGTCGCCATCATGGCAGCCGGCGCGATACGTAAAAAACCGGCTGTACTCGAAACCAAATACGGTGATGTGATCGCCGTTCGTCAACAGATGTTCCTTTCGCTTTCCTATGACCACCGTGTTGTAGACGGATTTTTAGGCGGATCATTCTTGCGGCGCATTGCGGACTACCTCGAACAATTCGATGTTGATCGCATCGTATAAGGTTGGGAGATACATTTATTCGATACCAAACCGTTACTTGATTTGGTGTGCGTTTAATTCATTCGTGCATTCGTGAAATTAGCCAACGACATAACTCAAATAGTAACTATGCGTGTATTTATATTATTAATTTTGTCTGCCTTTCTGTTCTCATTTAGCCAGAGCGGATCGGCGCAAGTTTCTCAAAAACAATTGAAGAATACCGCCGACGGATTTTATAAAATTGGTAATTATCGGCAAGCGTTGAATTATTATATGCGCTATCATGAGTATGATAGTTATGACATGCACGTGGCAAAACGTATGGCCATATCGCAATATAAAAATAACCTGGTCGACAAAGCACAAGAGAGTTTTGAAAAAATAATATCCGATGAAAAAGTAGCGGATGACTACGAAGCTCTTTATTATTATGCAGAAATATTGATGCATCAGCAGGAATTTTATGAAGCTGCAACATATTTCAAAAAGGCACTTGCAGAGGCTGGTGATTCGGAGCAAAGATCTCGGTGTTTACGTCAACTTCGCCACTGCGAATCGGCGTTTGATATCGTTCACTTACCGAAAGTTGGATTTATAGAAAACCTCGGACCGATGGTCAACAGTATTGAAGATGATATCACGCCCCTATTTAGCCGCAACCATGTGGATCGCATTTATTTCGCTTCTAACTTTGATCGTGATGAAGCAAATCCTTTAAATGCGACAAAGTCATTTGATATATATTCGACTGAATTAAAGGATGGTAACTGGCTAAATCCAACATTGTTTCCGAAAAAATTCTCGTCAGCGCGAGACGAATTTCCGCTCGATTTTTTCATGGGAGGTCAAGTGATGTATTTTCAGCGTGGAAGTGTGGGTGGTGCGTCAATATTAATTGATACATTTTCCATTGAGCAAGATACAAATGTATCATCTGAATTTTCTGCGACTGATGCACCGATTTTTCCTGAATTAGGCGATGAGGATATTCATAGCTATAATGATTCTATTATTATTTTTTCGAGTGTTCGACCAGAAGGTTTTGGTGGATTGGACTTATATTATACGATAAAAACGTCGACCGGATGGAGAGCCCCAAAAAATATGGGCGATCGGATTAACACAAAATATGATGAGGCCGATCCATTTTTGACAAATAATGGTGCCACTATTTATTTTTCATCGAATCGCCCTGAAAGCATGGGCGGATATGATATATTTTATAGTCGATTTAATGCCACGATCCGCGATTGGGGTCGTACAAGAAATATGGGTTTACCTGTCAGTTCAGTAGATGATGATCGTGACTTACAAATTGCCGAAAATGGTCGTTCAATCATATTTTCATCCAACCGTACATCTGGATATGGTGGTTTTGATCTCTATGTTGTCTATCCTGAAGAAGTGCTCGGCGATATGACGATCAGCAGGGGCGAAGTGCAACCGGCGTTTCTGGTGGTACAACAGCAAAAATCAAATGCAACGATCGCTGCGGATACCATTCGCACTCCCATAAGTGTAAACATCCCCGTTGATGTTGTGACAGATAATCCGACACCCGTATTAAAGCAAGCGCCTGCTTTAGATCCGAATGTTTATCCATTGACGAATGTAGACGTAGCACCAATTTATTATAGCGCTAGTGATGTTGTATTAAACCCGCAGTCCACTAAGGCCTTGGATAAAATTGCTGATTTACTAATAAAATATCCACGCCTCTCAATTAATATTATTAGCCACTCAGCAGCTTACGACGGTCCTAAACATTTTGATTTATATTTTTCTGCGAGACGTGCGGAACAGGTCGTTAATTATTTAATAGAGCGTGGAGCAAAGAATGCTAACTTGACTATTATGGGTGTGGGTGATCAATATCCTTATGCCAAGCGAGTCATTAATGGTGAAGTTGCAGGCTTTTCTACAAAATTAAATCGACGCATTGAACTCGTGATCGACGGTGGACAATATTACAATTTACGATTTGCATATGTCGATGGTGGCTTAGGTCAAGATTATATTGATCAAAAAAGTAACGAGCTTTCGAATTTATTGCAAGGCGTGAGTTTTAAAGCACAAGTAAAACGCGCTACTCAAGTTTACAAAGACAATGTGTTGGAAGAGCATCCGCATGCCATGGTTGAAAAGTCTTCTGAAGATCGCGCATATTTTTATACTGTTGGCTGGTCAACATCCGTCATGGAAATCCAACGACTTGTCAATCGACTAGAAAATGATGGCTACAATCAAGCCGAAGTCATACCTTATATGAATGGGCATCGATTGACGGAAGCACAGGTGGATGTTTTAGTTGAGTCGTATCCGGAGTTGGGGCGTTATCGGAAGATGCGGTGAGCAATCATTTAATATCCCTAATGTATAAAAACGAATTCCATTGTTGGCATCCCGCCGACAATCGCCGCGACCGTGTCAGAACATTTCATAAAACTTAATCGAAAAACTTAAGGTGTTACACTGACGCTCTACTGACGCTCGTCACACTCGGTCAGCATCGGTCAGCATCGGAGGATTCGCGAGACGCCAAACAACGGAAGGGTGTTTTTTTAAAAAACTTCAATTAGAAAATCTAATATTCTAAAAAGTATCATAAATAATTTTCATTAAACTAACAAACTTTTCCATTGTTGGCGTCCCCGCCGACAATCGCCACAACCGTGTCAGAACATTTCATAGATCTTACTTGAAAAACTTAAAGTGTTATTGGCGAGGAGCCAAACAACGGAAGGTTGAATTTTTATTTGCAGGAAAAAGATAAAAAAAAACCGGCATGCATCGCACGCCGGTTTTTTATATTCCTAAATAATCAATAAATCTTGACTATTCTTCTTCCTCTTTTTTAGTCGCAACATCCTTTGGTGTCGGTGCAGTTGACGCAGCAACGGCATCTCCTGCCAATTGTGCTTTCAACTGTGTAAATGCATCCAATTCACCCAAAGTTGTCGGTTCCATACGCGACTTTTGTTTCTGAATGGCAGTATCAACATCCTTACGCTCCTTGCGTTTCTCTTGTCTCACCGTATCGTCAGCTTCTTTGCGGATATCTTCGAGATATCGCGTGTGAGAAACTAAAATACGCTTGTCATCACGATTGAATTCCAAGACCTTGACCGTGAACGTATCTTCTACGTTGGCCATAGAACCTGATTCCAATTTGATATGGCGGATTGGCGCATATGCTTCCAAACCGTATGGCAATTGGACAATCGCTCCACGATCATCTTTGCGGACAACGGTAGCTTCGTGGTAAGATCCAACAGGGAAGACATTTTGGAAAGTATCCCAAGGATTCTCCTCGATATGCTTATGTCCGAGGTTCAACTTACGGCTGTCTTTATCAATCTCCAAAATCACTATCTCCAGATCTTCTCCGACCTTAGTGAATTCTGATGGATGTGAATATCGTTTCGTCCAACTCAGATCAGAGATGTGGACCATACCACCGATACCTTCTTCCAATTCAACGAACACGCCGTAAGGAGTCAAGTTTTTGACTTTACCCGTATGACGACTATTTGGTGGATACTTCGCATCGATTTCTGACCATGGATCTTTCGTCAATTGTTTGACACTCAACGACATCTTGCGATCTTCACGATCGATTGTCACGACCATTGATTCAAACTCTTGATCGAGTGAGAAGAATTCACGCGCATTGACTGGCTGATTGCTCCAGCTCACCTCCGACACGTGCACAAGTCCTTCAACACCTGGCTCGATTTCGAGGAATGCTCCGTAGTCTTCAATATTGACGACTTTACCTTTCACAGTAGAACCTTCCTTGATATTTTCATCGAGTGTATCCCATGGATGCGGCAACAATTGCTTCAATCCAAGAGAGATTCGACGTTTGTCTTCATTAAAGTCAAGCACAACGACATTCACGCTTTGGTTCAGTTCGAGTATCTCTGATGGGTGATTGATACGTCCCCATGAAATGTCTGTGATATATAGAAGTCCGTCGACACCACCCAGATCCATAAAGGCTCCAAAGTCTGTGATATTTTTGACAGTTCCTTCCAGTACTTGTCCTTGCTCCAATCCTGCAATGATCGCTTCACGCTGCTCGGCAAGATCTGATTCGATCAAAGCTTTGTGTGATACAACTGCGTTCTTAATCATTTCGTTGATCTTCACAACCTTGAATTCCATCGTTTTACCAACGTAGGCGTCATAATCGATGATCGGCTTGATATCGATCTGCGATCCCGGTAGGAAAGTCTCGAGACCATTACAGTCTGCAATCAAACCACCTTTCGTCTTACTGACGATAGTACCTTTGATGATCGTACCGTTCTCGTATGAGTCTACGATCATTTCCCAAGCGCGTAGCAACTTGGCTTTGCGACGAGATAGGCTCAATTGACCGCGCTCATCTTCGCGCTCTTCAATATAGACCTCTACTTTATCTCCAGCTTTGAGATCTGGTTGATCCCTAAACTCAGATAATGACAGCAGACCGTCTGATTTGTAATTCAAATCGATAACAACGTCACCGCCGATAATCGTTCTGACCACACCTTCTACTATCTCATTTTCATCGAGTGAAGTGAGCGTAGCATCGTAATCCTTTAAGTAATTTGCAATTTCTTCGTCTGTGTAATTGAGTACGTTTTCATTTCCCGCATCCCAATCGTAGTCGTCATGTGCGACTTTGACTTCCGGCTTTGGTGCCGGCGCTTCAGGAGTTTCGGCTGTTTCAGGAGCTGATTCTTCAGCCGCTGTTTCAGTCGATTCTTCAGTGGTAGCATCGGTTGTAGCCTCATTGGCTTCATTAACCGCGTCTACGACTTCTTCCTCCTGGTTTGGAGTTTTGTCATCTGACATAGTTCTAGAACATTTGTATGCACTTCCATCGAAGCACAGTGGTTAAAAAATAGTTTTTCAAAACGGAGCGCGAAGATAGTGAATTAGGAATTAGGAATTAGGAATTAGGAATTCGTGATGCTGACTGGTGCTGACCGACTTTAGGAGCGTCAGTAGAGCAACAAGAGAATACAGTAAATATCAGTAAGGAGAGTTAGAGATCGGATGAAACACCGCTGTCTAGCAACCGAGGAGTGCCATCATTTCTTTCTCAGCAAATATCTATGTCATGATTGCGATTAATCGATTCTAAGTTTGGTAGGATGAGATGAAATAAACTTTAAGGATCAAATTGGAAATTTGTATATTTATTATCTAATGTCATTCACTACAACGCCCTATTATGAAAAACTTTATACTCCATACCTCTAAGTTAATTTTAATCACTTTGTTGATCTTCGTCAACGGTTTGAATCAAGCTAGTAGTAGTAATTTGTCATTTGATCGCAACCATGCATTTCTAATTACGTCGATCGAAAACTCAAATGAAAATGTCTTAAAATATTATCTAGATAATAAACTAGAAGAACTTTTTATTAAAATTGATACTATACCCATTGTCCCTCCGACTAATATTTGGAATGAGGTCTATTATGATTTTTCAGGCCAGCCATTTAATGCTCGCTATACATTTGGCGAAGATAGTACTTGGGTAGGATCGAACTGGTATTTTGAAGTGTTGCAATCTGAAGAATTTTCTGGCGATAACTTCTTGCCTTCTGGCATATTGATACGTGAATTTGGCAATAAGGTTTACCAACTCATAGATGACGAACCTATACTAATATATGATTTTGGCTTACAACTGGGAGACACATTTTTTATTGATGAAACCAATACCAATGAAGCTAAGTCCCTTCTCGTCATATCAATTGATTCTATATTGACATTCGATGGCATTGAACGAAAAAGATTTACCCTTTCATGTCTCGATGGATCGAATGGTAGGACTGAATGGATTGAAGGTATTGGAAATACTAAGGGACTTTTAGAAACACGATTTTCTTGCACATTTGATCGAAATAATCGATTACTTTGCTTTTTTGATTCCAATGATCTAATTTATACGGACTCGACAACTTCTGAATGCTGGGATTTTTCGAACATTGACAATATTGATAAAAACAGTATCACAATTCAACCAAATCCCGCGTCAGATTATATATATGTTGAGGGGGCAAACAAAGGCACGCAATATGAAATACTTAATTTAAATGGACAACTTATTGATCGTTCAATATTAATAAATGAATATATAAATATTCGTGAACTCCCCGTTGGTATGTACTATATAATATTGAGTGATAGATTTGGCTCTAGTACATATCGAATAATAAAAGATTAATCGCTACATATTACCGCCATTTAATACGACACTAATATCTCTAGAGGAGAGACTTGAGATGTAAAATGTTTAGGATGACTGCGTCGCCGACCGATTAAGTTTCTTTTTGGCGCAATGAGCATTTTTACATTTGGCACAACAGCCCTTTTTGATATTGGACTTTACGAGTCCCGCTTTTATCAGGTTATCTCGTCGGATAATTCCGATGACCTGGTTGTACTCAAGAACTAAGACGACCAAGTCAACATGCTTCGAAATATCATCGACGACGTGCTGCAGACTGTCACTCCTGTGGCAATATTTTATATTATCATGAGATCTTTTAGAAAATTGCGCATCGTTTATAAAATGCCGAAGTGTTGGCTTCGAATATTGTTCTCGCGTGGTCCAATCGGTATAGGTACTTTTGGCAATAACCCCAATCACATTTGTAGCTTGGGTGATCAATAAATCGTCGGAATGACACGTCTTAAAAATGTAATCCACCTTACGCATTTCATCATCTAAATCAACCATGACAGGTAATGGTGACATGACAGCCGTAAGTTCTTGAGTCATAACAATTTTATTTTATAACAAAAGTATATTTGCCTCAAAGGTCTATCACTAATATTCGTCATCGCGATCGGTGATTGATATCATATCGAATACAAATGATTGAAAACGAGTACATAGAAACATTAAAAGGCATTGTTAATACTGCAATCGATGGCATTATCACCATCGATAGTCGTGGCATAGTAGAAAGTATAAATCCTTCCGCGCTAAAATATTTTGACTACAAAGAATCTGAAGTTGTCGGTCAAAACGTCAACATGCTCATGCCTAAAAAAGAGGCAGAAGCCCATAATGGATATCTCGATCGATACCTCAAGACGCGCAAGCAACACATTATAGGCATTGGACGAAAGGTGTATGGCAAGAAAAAAAATGGCGAGACATTTCCTTTTCAACTAGCCGTTAGCGAAATCGTTTTACACGACCGTATTATATTTTGTGGGATCATTCACGATCTGACATTTATTGATAAGGCCCAACAGGAATTGAAAGCACTCAATACTAGGCTAGAGCAATTAGTCATCCAACGCACAAAAGAATTGGAGCAAGTTGTCGATGATTTGATGAAGAATAAAGAGATACTTGAAGAACGTGAAAAGGAACTTAACATAGCTCTGAGTCGTGAACGTGAACTGAACGAACTCAAGTCAAAATTTGTCTCTACGGCATCACATGAATTTCGAACCCCATTGAGTACTATACTATCTTCAGCTACTCTGATAGGCAAATACAATACCGAAGACACTGATCACAAACGACAAAAGCATATTGAAAAAATAAAAAAATGCGTCGCTACACTCACTGGTGTTTTGAATGATTTTATGTCATTGAGTAAAATAGAGGAAGGTAAAATAACGATCCAAAAGGATTCCATAAATATTATAACTTTAATATCCGAGGTTCTAGACGAAGCCGAAGGGCTGCATAAAAAAGATCAAATTATACAGGTGGAAACGGACGACTTTAATTTCTTTTCAGATCGTAAAGTATTAAAAAACACATTATTTAATTTGATTTCCAATGCACTCAAATATACCGACATCGAAGATCAAATAACTATATCAGCATCTATGTCAGACACGAAAATAAATATAGATGTCACAGATACCGGCATAGGCATTCCAATGGCAGACCAACAATATTTATTTCAGCGGTTTTATCGTGCATCAAATGCTGAAAACATCCAAGGAACAGGACTCGGGCTAAGTATCGTAAAAAAATATGTAGAACTGCTTAACGGTCGCATAGGATTTACATCCACAGAAGGAAAAGGGTCAACGTTTCATATTGATATAAAAAATCAAAATTCGTGAAAAAAATATTAGTCATCGAAGATAATGAGGACGTCAGAGAAAATATCTGCGAACTATTGGAGCTGAGTGGATATGAAGTCACCGATGCCGCCAACGGTAAGATCGGCATTAAAAAAGTATTAGAATCTATGCCAGATTTAATTCTTTGCGATATCATGATGCCGGAGCTAGATGGCTATGGCGTACTGCAAATTTTGAATAATAACCCGAAGTTAAATCACATCCCTCTTATTTTTTTGACGGCACTTGCGGATAAATCGGACATACGAAAAGGCATGGGAAAAGGTGCTGAAGACTATATCATGAAACCATACTCGGAAGTCGACCTATTGGAGGCCATTGAACTTCGGCTAAAAAAGACAGATAGGCGTGTTATCTCTTCGAAAGAAGTAAATATTTCATCTATTATCGAAGCATATTTAAGCAACAATCAAAACACTGCCGGTAATTTTAAAGATGACGTTGAGTTTTCAGAGAATGAACATTTATTTTATGAAGGACAAAATCAACGTTGGGTATATTATATTCAAGATGGAATTGTCAGATTATATGCGACATCAGAGCAAGGGAAGGTACTTACACATCGCGTGCTCCGTGCTGGAGAATATATTGGAGTTTTGGAATCAACAAATACAGAATCGTGGATGTATGGAGCGAGTTGTGTGAGTTCGGCAAAAATCGTTCGCTATTCTCGATCTACCGTATCGGAGCTGATACAAAAAGGTAATATTCCGGCAGCGCCACTGATAAAAATAGCTATAGCCAACCAAAAAAAATCACTACGTAAAAATGTGCTGTTGGCTTACGGAAGTGTAAGAGGAAAAGTTGCAAACACACTATTATATTGTCGTGGATCTGACGATGTTATTGATCTCGCGTTTTCACGAGAATCCTTGGCTGAAATCGCCGGGACAGCCAAGGAGACACTGATCAGAACATTATCACAATTTAAAGCAGAAGGACTTAGCCAGATGAATAAGCATGGCATTCAAATATTAGAAGACCACAAGCTGCAACATCTAACAGAGAGTTGACCAGCTAGCCATTCGCCGTCCGAGGCGAACACGCTTTAACAAAGTTGACTTTGATCAAGCTGCTTTGACTTGCGTGCGAGTCAATTGAGATAATTGAGCTTTGCGATTGACATTTACAGTTTTTGATGAAAATTCTACTCCTAACATCGCAGACAAAAAGATCGGCAAACAGAATATAGCCATCCAAATCTGACCTGATGAAATAGAAGCTATACCGACGGCAGCCATGATATAAAACCGTGTTATTACTTGACTAAAAGAAGCTTGAAACATTTTCATAATTGTTGATTTATTGTTTTAGAATAATATCACAAATATGAGATGACTCCTCTTCAGTCTAGGTAATCGCGCTCATGTGATAAGATGATTGTCGTCAGTCGATGGTGATCTTCATCATTTAGGCTACAATGTAATATCCCCTACCCAATCCCCTCCATAACCAATTTCGTCAATTGTTTCTCGCGGGATTTAGCTTCGTTGGCTAGCTCCGTGGCGTCATGCATATATTTTTCTTTGACCTTGCCATCCTCTAAATCTTGACAATTAATCATAACATTCATGTACGCACCCATTACGGCAGCGCGGGCACATAACCCGGCGACGCCTGCATCGGAAACGGAATTTGGATTTCCCTCTTTGACCATGGCTTCGGCCACGTCGAATACTTTCATCGACTCGGTCATGACTTCGTAGGGCACGTCGATCGCATGAATCGTGGCTTTTTTAATAGCGTCAGTTCGAGCGGCTTTTTCTGCTTCACTCGATTTAGGCAGGCGGATGGCAGCGATGATGGCGTTGAACGCAGCCGTATCCTCATCGACAAGTTCTTGTAAACGCTTTTGAATGGCTTGTCCCTTGGCGCCCCAGTTGGAAAAAAACGCCCATCGATCATCCCAACCGCGTTTGTGAGCACTGAGATTGGCGACCATCGTGGCCAATGCTCCACCGAGTGAACCGACATAGGCAGATGCTGATCCACCACCAGGCGCGACACTTTCGGAGGCGAGTTGATTGGCAAAATCGGCCAGTGACGCATTGATAAGCGGGGCTGCATCGTCATCAGCCATGCGGTATTCGATGACCTTCTTTTGCATATCAAATTCTGACAATTCATCAAGTCCCATCGATTTTATAGCAATGCGGATGATCTCTTCATCAGGCAGTGCAATCGATCGTTCTTGCGCTTTCAGAAAATATTTACCGGCGTCGAGCATCACTTTTTTGGGGACGAGTCCGACAAGTTCGGAACCCGTGACGCGCAGACCACGTTCGTTCGCGCTTTTGCGGCAAGCCTCAAATGCTTCGTGCAGCGTTGTATCTTCTATATTGGTCAAGTTCATCGAAATCTGTGCTAGGCCGTATTCTTCTATATACCATCCGATCGCTTTGACCGATTCGCAAGTTCCTGCGATGCGCTCAGGGTCGCCATTTTCATCGCGCACGATCGTCCCAGTGACCGGATTTCCTTCTCTTTTTATTCGACCTTTTTCACGTACATCAAATGCTACCGAATTGGCTCGGCGCACAGACGTCGTATTCAAGTTGACATTATAAGCGATCAAAAAATCGCGCGCTCCGATGGCTGTCGCACCATATGTTTCATTAAATGTTGCCGGCCCAAAATCTGGTTTCCACTCGGGATCTACAATCTTCTTAGCCATGCCTTCGTACTCACCTGCTCGTACCGTGGCCAGGTTTTTCCGTTGCGGACTCGTAGCGGCATTTTCATAGAAATATCCTGACAATCCGAGCTCTTCGCCAACCCGCTTGCCCAATTTATGCGCCCACTCGACCACTTCTTCCATAGAAATATTAGCGATCGGTATCAGTGGACACACATCTGTTGCGCCCATGCGGGGATGCTCGCCACTGTGATTGCGCATATCGATGAGCTCCGACGCTTTTTTCATCGCTTGAAATGCTGCCTCGATCACATGAGCAGGTTCACCAACAAATGTCACAACCGTCCGATTAGTCGCCTTTCCTGGATCGATATCCAATAGCTTCACACCTTCTACACTCTTGATGACATCTGCAATGGCTTTCAACGTATCCATATTTCGACCTTCACTGAAATTCGGAACGCACTCTATGATTTGTACTTTACTCATGTTTTAAAGATTTGGTTGTCAAAAGTATGAAAGTTCTTTGTTCAAGAAGTTCAATGTACCGACATAGTCAAAATTCCAATTTTGTTACTATGTCGTGCATCCTCGTAAATCGATAAAATCATAGATTTTGAGATTTGCGGGATTCAAGGGGTTCAAGGTTCAGGTGGCTCAAGTAGTTCAATGTTCAAGGGGTTCAATGTGCGCACTGCCTACTGTTGACTGCTTACTGCGACTGTAGACTGCGACTGCCTAGTGTGACAGAGCTTTGAACTCCGAACTTTGAACCCTTGAACCCGAAACGCCTTTCCATAAAACAAACCTATCTTACAAGCGTTTTCCATAAAACTAACTAATCATGAAAAAATATCTCTACACGATAGCGTTCTTAAGTTTGTCAATCGCCATGTTGGCGCAGACATCTAATATCAATTTCGAAACCGGCGATTGGGAGTCCATCCTTAAAAAAGCACAGGCTGAAGAAAAAATCATCTTTGTTGATGCCTATACAACTTGGTGCGGGCCCTGCAAGCAGATGGCAAAGCAGGTATTTACAGATCAACAGGTGAGTGACTACTACAACGAACATTTTATTAATGCCAAGATCGACATGGAGAAGGGCGAAGGTCTATTGTTTGCAAAAGCTTATGACATCCGTGCTTACCCGACATATGTATTTGTCGATGGTCGTGGTAACATGGCGCACAAAGGCTTAGGTTTTATGCCGGCAGATAAGTTTATAGCGTTTGGTGAGGCGGCAAGCGATGAAGATACACGTCTAGGAACGCTCGCGTCACGTTATGAAAACGGCGATCGAGAAGCGACATTTTTAAAACAATATGCCGAAGGTCTAGCCAATTCATATGACGATGCAGCCGCCGACGTGGCACATGAATATTTAAAAACCCAAGACGATTGGAATTCTGAAGCGAATGCGCAATTCATCGTTGACATGGTGGTGGAAGATCCCTCAAATGAACTTTATCAATATATGCTTGCTAATCGATCGGCACTAGCTAAACATGCTGACGCCGAAAAAATTGACTACAAATTAAAAATCGGCACGATGCGGGAGATTTATAATAAAAAAATGACCGATGAAGATGCCTTTGCTTATTATAAAAGTACGTTTCCAGAAAAAGGGGAAGAGTTCTTTGCTGAATATAAAATGCGAAAATATTCGCGCATGACGGACGAGGAAATGACTGAAAATTATTTGAATGCTGCAACCGAATACATAAACAACTTCAATGTTTTAAATTGGCAAACACTCAATCAAGTGGCATGGACATTTTATGAGTCTACCGATGATAAAACTCATCTCATGAATGCAGCAAAATGGGCAGAAAAATCAGTTAAGGCAGATAGCAACTATATGAACAATGATACATTGGCCGCTGTATATTTCAAACTTGGTAAAAAAGGTAAGGCTTTAAAAGCAGCTCATGATGCTATCGCCCTTGCCAAAGAAAACAATGAAGATTACACAGAAACCGAAAAATTGCTAGATAAAATTAACGCATTGTAATCGGCCTCATTTATTAAGACATTTATGCATTTTAATTCTTATTATATAAAACATCTACTGCTCATAATCGTGTCAATATGGTCGATAAAATGTTTGGGGCAGACCGTCCTCATTTCCGAAGATATTAATGTACGCTCTGATGAGCTCTATCAAATTATAGGGGAGACTGACGACTATATTTATTTTTTTCATGATAAGTCAAATAAAACGAATATTCACATTTATGATTCGGAACTACGATATATTCGATCAAATGAACTCACCTTTGAAAAGAAACGAATAATACCATTTGCCATCAATATTTTGAATGGCAATATAAATTTCATTTATTATTTTAAAGATAAGGGGCAAGCCATTATGATGGCTCGACAGTATGATAGTCAAATGGCTTTACTTGAGCGCGATACAATCTTCGTGACTGAGCGATCGGAGTTTACACCAAGATTTGCCATATCTGAAAGTGATGACGGTAGTAAAGTGATGATCTATACCGTCGAGAAAAACAGCACGATTTTCGCGCATTGTTTTGATTTGAATAGCTATGGATATCTCTGGTACAGTGAGATCGAGACCGAGGGTAGGTTACGCGATCATTTTGCAGAGGCGTTGGTGTCGAATGCCGGGGCCGGCTATTTCGTCATGAATAAAAGCCCAAACGGGTTTCGAAAGCAACGATTGGAATTGGATGTCATACGTTTTTCGAAAGGGCTTCAAAAACCCGTGACATTTTCTGTTGCAATTCCTGAAATTAAAAGTGTGGACGAATATATTGTTTACGATAATGTGAATGATTATATCGTCGTATCTGGCCTGTATGGCAACAAGCCCAATAATCGATTAAATGGACTTTATGCGCTTCGTATCAGTGTGCTCAATCCTGAAAAAAGGATTTATCAAAAATATCCTTTCGACAAACAGTTAGAAAATGAAATCATCGCTGAGGAAAAAGATAAACAAGAAGGCGTAATTGATTTAGAACCCGTTGACATCGTTCTGCGTGAGGATGGTGGACTTGTCCTCATCAGTGAAATTCAAAAAACACAACAGCGGTATGGCGGTCTCGCCAGCGCTGATCGTGGACGAAATCCAGGTAGTCGTAACTGGACAGATTTTTTTCATGAAGACTTAGTGATGCACGCATTGTTTCCTGACGGTTCACAATATTGGAATTTGGTGTTGCATAAAAAACAATATTCACAAGATGACAATGGTGTGTATTCATCCTATTTTTTATTTAAAAACCGCTCTGCCATTCGACTATTTTTCAATGACGAAATCAGTAGCAGCAGCACTGTTAGCGAATACATCATTACCGGCAGCGGCAAATCACAGCGCAAAAGTGTCATGAGTACGGAATATCAAAAACTGAGACTTCGATTCACGGACGCGATACAGCTCGATGGAAAATCATTTATAGTTCCCGGAGACAGTGGCAGTAAAATGAAATTGGTAAAAGTCGCATATGAATAAATCTTTCTTTCATCAATTCAAACTTTTATTTCTTTTTTTCATGGCATTACTCACGGTGACGGTGGCTTGCAATGACGGCAATAAGTCCAAGGCAGATAGCAAAACTCCAAATCGGAAAAAAATAGATCTTACGCTTAATGGAGAAGAATTATTTAGCAAGCATTGTAAATTATGTCACGGAATAAAGGGAAATTTACAATTAAATGGAGCAAAGGATTTGGCACTCTCTACCCTATCCATTGAAGAGCGTATCGCCTTGATCAAAAATGGGAAAGGTGCGATGACACCGTTTAAAAAAGTATTGTCAAAAGAAGAAATTGCGCGTGTAGCCAAATACAGCAAAACATTTTCAAAAAAATGACAACTCAGCACACTATACTCGGATTGATGTCTGGCTCATCGCTCGATGGTGTTGACTTGGCCATTGTCAGATATAAACTCAATCAAGACAAATCAATTTTGTCCTGGCATGTTCTTGATTGCGATACAATTTCATTTCAAGATCACTGGAAAAACAAACTAGCGCAAGCAACTGACTTATCTGGTAAAAACCTGGTAATTCTCGATACCGAATTAGGTATTTTATTTGGTGATATGATACACAAGTTTATTAATCGGAATAATCATGAGGTTGATTTAATCGCGAGTCACGGCCACACAATATTTCACCTACCCGATCATAAAACAACCTGCCAAATTGGTTCTGCCGCTCACATCTTGGCTAAAACTCGTATTCCTGTAATTTCGAATTTCCGCATGACGGATATGGCATATGGCGGTCAGGGTGCTCCACTAGCACCTCTAGCTGACAAGTATTTATTTCCAGAATATGATTTATTTTTAAACCTTGGTGGCATCGCTAATTTGAGTATCACTCACCCAGGCAAAGAAACGGCATATGATATTTGTGGATGCAATCGATTTTTTAATCATTACGCTCGACAGTTCAATGTGGAATATGACAAAGGTGGTCAGATAGCAGCTGCGGGGATAATACGAGAGGATGTGATCGAACGATTAAAAAAATGGTCTTTCTACGTACTCCAATCACCAAAATCACTTGACAATTCAGAATTAGATGTACTTATTCATGAAATAGATAAGGCATTTAATTACAATGCTAAAGATATGCTGGCTACATACGTCGAACATTTCAGCATTAAAATAGCTGAGGCATTTAATACAAAATCCATAGAAGGTGGAGAGATTTTAGCGACGGGTGGTGGTGCGCACAATATTTATTTTTGCGAGCGATTACGTCATTATCTTGATGCTCGATTTACATTAATAATTCCTGAAAAGAAGATAATTAATTTCAAAGAAGCTATCTTATTGACACTTGCTGGACTTAGAAGTCAATTTAATCAACCCATTTTTGACCAACAAAATACTGGCGCGACACAATCTTCGACAGGTGGCGCATATCACTCAATAACATCAAAATGATTTTAAAATCAGGTATTACATTTATTTTGTTTCTATCATTACTCACCACAGTCATTTCGCAGACAGACGAATGGGCTGATGTGGTTATCACGACTGAAAAATTAGACGACCATATGTTTTTGTTGCAAGGTCGTGGGGGAAATATTCTTGTTCAAACGGGCGATGATGGTGTGTTGGTAATCGACAGCCAATTTGCGCCTTTGTCAGATAAAATTCATGCAGCTGTACGGACGCTTTCAGACGGCGACATCCGATACCTCATCAATACACATTGGCATGGAGATCATACGGGCGGCAACGAAGCCATGTCAGGTCATGGTGCTACTATAATTGCGCACGAAAATGTGTTGAAACGCATGAGTACCGAACAACTGATGAAAGCGTTTAGCCGCACGGTGCCAGCAAGTCCGGAAAATGCCAGACCCGACATTACATTTTCGGATGACATGTCCGTGACACATAATGGAGAGCCTGTACTTATCTATCATTTTGAAAATGGGCATACCGATGGAGATGCGGTCATTTATTTTCCGGAATCCAACGTGATTCATCTCGGAGATTTATTTTTTAATGGTCGCTATCCGTTTATCGATGTCGGATCAGGTGGATCTATGGACGGTGTCATTAATGCTATCAATCAAATATTATTTATCGTTAATCATCGCACACAAATAATTCCAGGTCATGGGGCATTAGCTAATCGTGAAGATTTGACCACCTACCGAGACGTCCTTCAGCTTGTCCGATCAAATGTTTACGATGCGATTGCAGCAGGTAAGACTCAAGAAGAAATCAGAAACATGGTTGTCGGAGGCGACTATGAAGCCGAGTGGGGTAAGCAATGGATCAAAGGGAAAGATTTGGTTGATGTGATCATGTCTCGGATGGGAGATGATCAGGGTGTGGAGTAACATTTGCTGAAAAATAAACGACGAACATGATTGGGGGTGCCTGTGAGAATCTCGTCTGACACCTAAGGTGTCAGACGAGATTCTCACAGGCACTGTCCTTAGCTCATTTTTTATCAATACACCATTCCGAGTTTTAAGACGTCAATAGTCCTTGGTGGTTTGGACGGTTATGATTAAACCTTCAAGAATGTTTTCTAAAAAATCAGAAACCAACCGGCAAGGTTTAGATGCGATCATTGAAAAAAAGGTGTGCTCTAAATTACCATTGAACACTTTATTATAATTGGCTAACCTTGGTGGTTTTGAAATAGTTCGTTAATTAAACCTTCGAGGATGCTATCGATTGTGCGAATTAGTTTTGGCAGGAGAGGAGGTCAGGTCTGAGTTTTAGCTTGCCTACAATCCTTAAAGGTTGTGTTCATTTAATTTCAAGTGGCTAACCTTGGTGGTTTTGAAATAGTTCGTTAATTAAACCTTCAAGGATGCTATCGATTGTATAAATCGGTT
>ENA-ORXU01001503-ORXU01001503.1-marine-metagenome-genome-assembly--contig:-NODE-1503-length-18704-cov-3.357599_pt1 | contig 18704 bp, 17 predicted proteins | sample MGYA00237869_ERZ511484 | MGnify/ENA metagenome assembly ERZ511484
AGCACCGTCCGTGCCTGCGGGTCACCATGTCCGACGGCACCACACTCACCGGGACCCACGAGCACAGGGTCATGGTGAGAGGGCACAGCCGGTACGAGTGGCGGGAGTTCTCCGACCTCAAGCCGGGCGATCGTGTGTACAAGGGACCTGACCCCTGGGAGCAGTCGGACGATAACGAAGACGCATACATGGCAGGCATCCTGGACGGGGAGGGGTGCGCATCCGAGAGCGGAGTGACGGTATCCCAACGACCGACCGTGGTCTATGACCGCATGCTCCGGTGGGCCAACAAGAACGAAGGAGTGTGGGCGGAGAGGGGACGGAAGGGCACTGATGTGCTGGTTCTCCAGCTCGGCGGAAGAATCTGGAGTAAGGCAGAGACGCTCGGACCACTGGGAACATCTCGTATCTCTCGCAACTACTACAACAACCAGCTGATTGGACGAGCAATCGAGGGACGCACCGTGGTTGTGTCATCCGTAGAGGACGCAGGGGTGCAGCCTGTCGTGGTGCTGGAGACCAGCACTTCCACCTTCGTAGGTGAGGGGTACTTCCACCACAACTGCAACTACGCCAGAGCATACGGCGCTGGCGTGGACAAGCTAGCCCAGTCCGCAGGTACGAGCACCGAGCAAATGAAGAGCGTGTTGTCTGCCATCGACAGCGCCTTTCCCCGAGCGATGAAGTGGAAGGACGAGGTCACCAAGGAAGCGGAAGAGCGGGCCGAGTCGGACGGGTACCCGTGGGTAGCTCTGCCGTACGGCAGGGTGGCAGGACTTGAGGAGGGCAAAGAGTTCACGACGGCGGCGAACACGATCATCCAGGGTCATGGCTCTGATGTGTTGAAGCTAGCCGCCTGTCGCATATCACAAGCGGGGCTGGACCACCACATCCTCCTGCCCGTGCATGATGAGCTGTTGCTGGAGATCCCCGAAGGGGACAGCACAACTGCTCATGAGATTGCAGAGCTGATGGAGGACACTACCCTCACGGTCCCGCTCACTACCGACGTGACCGGCCCGCTCCGCAGTTGGGGCGAGGCGTACCTACCGAAGGAAGAGACCTGATGCCCACTCAATCCCAGCTCAATCACACCCGTCTGCACCTCACTGCGCAAGGGGAACCAAAGAAGTCCTGGCATACCCGAGAGGGGGCCGAGGACAACGCACGGCGGATCAAGCGCAAGACCAAGGACAAGCTGACGGCGTACCACTGTCCGTACTGTGAACGGTGGCACATTGGCCACACGAGGAGCAAGCGATGATCTATGCAGGAATCGACCCCGGAGTGGTGTCAGGCGTTGCCGCCTACTTCACACAGACCGGACACTTCGAGAGTGAGGAACTGCCCACCCTTGGTGCCGTGGCCGACTGGGTGAGGAGCTGGGACAACTCCAGCCCCATCATCATCACGGAGAAGTTCGTGATCTCGGGACGCACAATCAAGACAGCTGTGCAGTACGAGAGTCTCTACATGAATGGGTGGCTGAGCATCGAGTACCCACAGTCGATGGAGCAGACGGCCGCACAGGCCAAGGCGTTCGCAACCAACGACAAGCTCAAGGCCCTCGGGTGGTACAACCCCACCAAGGATGGCCACGCCAACGATGCTGCCCGGCACATCCTCTACCGGGCAGCACGCAACAGAGACGAGCGAGTCGTGAAGGCTCTAAAGGAGATGTTGTGAGTCTCGAAATTGACTACGACAAGAACCGTTGGATCATCACCGGTGGTATCCGTGACGCCGAGCGCATGGCTCTCGTGCCGAACACCATGGCCGTGCGTAAGTCCGAGCCCGGCGTGGCCAAGTGGCGTGCCCCTGCCTCCCTCTCTGTGGCCAAGCAACTACACAACACCTTCGGTGAGCTGGAGTGGACCGAGGACGCCAAGGAGCACAGGGCCGACCTATCGAAGGTTCGCAAGGAGCGGCTCAATGCCAAGGAAGGGAAGACATCCCAGCTGTTCTATGATGACCGGCTCTCTCCTCTCCAGAACCACGGTGTCGACTGGCTGATGTGCGGGAGCGGCCAGCTCTCCGACGACCAGGGCAGTGGCAAGACAGTGATGCTCTGCCTGGCAGCACACCACCTGCCGTCGAGCGACGTGCTCGTGGTCACGACCAAGAGCACCCTTGGTTCATGGATGGACCACATGGAAGAGTGGACGGACATCACCCCCTTCCTGTTCCACGGAACCAAGAAGGAGCAGGAGACAGCGCTCGCCGAGTACGAAGCATTCGACGGACGACGAGCCCTCATCACCACTCATGCCTTGGCAGGGAACAACTCTCGACTGGCCAGTTATGGTGCGATCGCAGCGAGCGGGGAGGACGGCCCGCTCAACCGCCAGTTCGACATCGGGATCGTGGACGAGATCCACAAGATGGGCAAGGACCCGAAGAACAAGTGGGTCCGTGCTTTGTGGGCTATCGGGTCCAACTGCACCGTGAGATGGGGAGCCACGGGTACCCCAGTGAACGACAACCCTGAGGACCTGTGGGTGCTCATGCACTTCATCGAGCCCACCCTGTTTGGCCGATCCCGCAACGGGTACCGAGGGCGGTACTGCATCATGCGTGACAACGGGTTTCGCCTTGAGAACATGGGCCTTCACCCCGATGCCGAGGAGGAGTTCCAGTGGGTGCTCGCCCCGTACTTCCTCCGTAGGCTCAAGCAAGAGGTAGTAGTCGGGTTGCCCGAGCAACTGCCCACCCAGTACATCCGTCTCCCCCTCACCCCGGCGCAGAAGAAAGCCTACGGTCAGCTGACCAGGGACATGATGGCCGAGGTCGGCGACGGCATCCTCATCACACCGGACAGCCTCGGCAAGTTGCAGGGCCTGGAGTACATCGCCGACGGCCTGCCCGTGGTGGATGATGACGGCTCGGTGTCAAGCCTTGACACCCGCTTGTCGACCAGCAACAAGGGCCAGTACTTGGTGGACGTGGCCGAACAACGCAACGGTGATCCGTTCGTGGTGTACGCATTCAGCTCCAAGACGGTGGACGCACTGGCCACCATGCTGGAGGAGAAAGAGTACCGAGTGGCCAAGATCACCGGTGCCGTGGACCAGGAGCAGCGAGGTATCTACATCGATATGTTCCAGGACGGCAAGCTGGATGTGCTGTTCATCACGGACGCAGGGGCCGAGGGCATCACTCTCACCGCAGCCGACTTGGTGATCTTCGCCCGAGAGTCGTGGCGTGCCGTCACCAACCAACAGGTGGCCGACCGGATCAACCGATGGGGCCAGACCAGGCGACCGCAGGTACAGGTATTGCTCTCCGAAGGCACCATCGACATGTCCCGGCGCAAGGCCGTGGTTAACAAACAGGACATGCAGGAGCAGGTGCTCCGTGACAAGAAGCGGATCAAGGCTTTCGCACAGGGAGAGCTTGACCCTGCCGAGGAGTTCTGAGGTGGCGAACAGGAAGTGGCGCCTCATCGGCCTGGAGGAGGAGAGAGCCCGTCTGATGGAGAAGTCAGCAAAGAAGCTGGCGAAGCGCACTAACCACCACTCGTGTGGAACCATCACCGGGTACATACGACACCTGAACAAGAAGCCGAAGGAGCGACCGTGCAAGGTGTGCCGTGCCGCATGGTACGAACGCAATAAACGCAACGATGCGAGGAGACAACAACGTGATTGAGATTCGACAGTCAGCACTGCAAACCTTCCTGGATTGCAGGCGTAAGTACTACCTACAGGAGGTACTCGGCCTGGTCCAACAGTCCGAGGAGATGTACCCCGCCAAGCACAGCACTGCCGCTACCGGCACCATTGTGCACGAGCCCCTGGCTCAGTACTACAGCGGGGAGCTGAGGGAAGACATCACCAAGGAGGAGCTGTACGACATCTGCATGGCCAAGGCCGTGGAGATCGGCAGGCTCGACCAGCCACCGTCCCCTGGTCGAGAGTCCATGGTGTCCGACTGGTACAACGCAGTAGAGGTAGCCACCATCATGGTGGACGGCTACCTCAAGTGGGTGAAGCAAGAGAACATGGACCTCCGCTTCCTTGTGCAGATGGTGGAGGAGAGACTACGGTGGCAGGTCCCCGGCACGAGGATCACGATCACTGGGCAGATCGACCTAGTGCTTTACGACGAGCTGGTGAAGGAGACTGGCATCATCGACCACAAGACTCTCGACAAGCTGGCCATCGTACGGCCCGGCAACTTCCAGATCCTCACCTACGCATTGCTCGTGTGGAAGAACACAGGAGTTGTGCCCGAGTGGGGCGCACACAACCAGCTCAAGCGGAACAAGCAAACCTCCCGAGCCAAGCCCCCGTTCTACGACCGCAAGCCCATCACGATCAATGAGCGCATGCTCGTGCAGCACGAGCAGATGTTGACATCACTCTGTCAAGACATCGAGCAGTTCGCCGACTCGGTGAACGAGGACAACCACCACACCACCGCATACCCCAACATGACGGGCGAGTGCAACTGGAAATGCGATGTCATGGAGTTGTGCGACCACATGCACGACGGGCCAGAGGTGTGGGTTCACATCGCCGAGTCCCACTACAAGGAACGAGAAACACATGGCAGCTAACAGAATCTTCGCACTGATCCACGGCGTATACGGGGTCGGAAAGACTACCCTCGGCCACACACTCCCTGGTCCCCTTCTCGTGTTCGATACCGAGATCGCCAGTCGCTACGTGGACCGGCCGCAGGTCATATGGGACCCCGTGGAGGAGGACGTGCCGAAGGCAGAGGACCTCACCAACGACACCGCCGTGATCATCGTCTGCCAGGACTGGGAGTCGTACCGTGCAGGCATGAACGTGCTACAGAGCGGGGACCACCCGTTCCGGTCCGTTCTCATCGACTCCCTCACCGAGCTACAGAAGAGGTTGAAGGACACACTCAACCCCGTTGACGGGCTGGAGTCCTACTCCAAGCCTGACTGGGACGTGTGGGACCAGCTGCTCGTGTTCATGGAGAAGGACGTTCGCAAGCTGCGGGACCTCGCTGGTCCGGGCAGCCGCAAGCCAATCAACGTCTGCATCTTGGCAGCTTCCAACGTGGAAGAGGCACCCCGTCGGCCTATCTTGCAGGGTGCGCTCAAGCGCAGTCTGCCTGGGTTCGTTGACCTTGAGGGCTACCTTCGGGTGGTCAAGACGATCGACGAGAGCACCGGCAAGGAACAGAAACGCCGAGTGCTTGACATTGACGACACCTCAGAGGACTCTGTCGCCGAGGTGAAGTGCCGTCCTCCGCAACTGGCGGAGAAGTACGGCGACAGCATGTGGGACCCTTCGTTCAAGAAGATCCTGCGGACTATCAACCCAACCAACAAGGAGAACACTGATGGGTAAGAAGAACCTTTCCGATCTGATCAAGCGTGGCCAAGACCACGAGGATGAGTACGAGTCATGGGACCCGCCTGCGGGGCTCAACCTCAAGTGCGTCGTGTCCAAGGTCACGACCGCTATCAACGACGACGGCACCCCCCGGTGGGGCTTCCTTCTTGAGGTGCTCGTCGGCGAGAACAAGGGCAAGACGTTCTGGTCGAACGAGAGGCTCTCCGAGGAGTACGACTTCATGAATGCGTCAGCTGTTGACGCCTTCGAGGCGTTGGGCCTCTCGGCCTCATCGCTGATGAAGCTCGTGGACTCTGACGTGGAGGCCGTGGCGTCCAAGGTGGAGGGCAAGAAGGTGGTTGTTGTCACCGCCTACCGCAAGAACAAGAAGAACCCGAAGCGTCCGTGGGCGAACCACTCCTTCGAGTCAGCGAAGGAGCAGGCACCCCCGCCCGAGCCCGACGTGGACGATGACGACGACGGAGATGACGAAGACTGGGCCGACTAGCCCGACAGCGAGACTGGCAGGCACCGGGGTTCAAGCCCCCGGCTCGCACTATGCAGAACACCAATCCCGAGGCACTGACAATTCCCTTGGAACACCTCAAGAGAGAGCTACCCATTCCGTACGTGCTTGCTCACTACGGGCATTTCCCCGTCAGTGAAGGGGACGGCAGGCTCCACTACAAGAACCCATGGAGGAACGATGACAACCCCTCGCTCGACATCTTCGTGAACGACGAAGGTGTGCAACGCATGGGGGACTTCGCCTCCGGCATGCAGGGCAGCGTCATCGACCTGATCCAGAACGAGAACCCCTCCCTGGAGTTCCCTGACATCTTGAAGGAGGCCCGCTCCCTGTACGCCACGTACCTGGAGGAGGGGTGGGACGGACCGGTTGTGCGGGCAGGGGACACTCCGGCCAGCATGGACTCCGCACTGGTGCAAGAGATCATGGACAGCAAGATCACGTCGGGTCAGTCCGCTGTTGTGCTGGAGCTGATGGCCGACAACCCGTCGATCGACATGGCCACCTTGCAAGCGTTCGGCGCACGGGACTACCGGGGACGGCTCGCTCTTCCGTACCCGGACGGCCGGGCCATCCGGTTCCGCATGCAGGACGGTAAGACCTTCCTCGCTGGCAGCAAGCCGGGGCTGTACCACCACCCCGACGAGGACCTGGAGGAGGCCACCCGAGTTCTGCTGGTGGAGGGCGAGTCCGACACGCATGCTGCCTGGCCGCTGTTCGACGGCATGGTTGTGGGCATCCCCGGTGCGGGCCATCAGCCTTCCAAGCATATGGAGAAGTTCCAGGACAAGAATGTCACCATCGCATTCGACGGAGACACCGCTGGCAGGTCAGCCACTATGAAGTGGGCAGACTCCCTGCGCTCCGTGGGCTGCGAGGTCTCCAGCATCCCCGTGCCCGACGGCACCGACCTTGCCTCGCACACCACCTCCGCCCTGGTCACTCTGCTCAGCATGGAGAGGCAGCTTCCGGTCAACAACTCGGGCATGATGGCCACCCCCGAGGGCTACGCACTGCCGGGAGGAAAGGACGGAGAGTTCCGCACCCTGTCCAACTGGACGCTGGAGCCCCTCCGTGTGGTGGAGTTCGACGACGAGACCCCTCGCTCCTTCATCGTCAAGGTGAGGGCCAGCGGGGCCACGAGCGGCCGCACCTACCAGCTGGGATTCGACGACATGTCGTCGAGCACGAAGCTACACAAGTGGGCCAGTCAGTTCTCGGGCTCGTGGTGGGGTAGCGGCGTCGATCACCAGAAGTTCCGAGCTGTCATTGAGGAGCAGTCGGCCTTCCTCCCCATCGAGCGGACCACCTCAACCGTAGGCCTGGTGGACGGCTCCTTCGTCACGCCCGTGGGTGTCATCGGAGGAGGCAACACCCTCTGTCTGCCGGGTGCTGAATACCCGTGGTCAGATGTAGCCATGTACGAGGGGTTTGGCCACACTGAGCCCACGGCCAGCCCCGTGCACACCATCATGCGTCTGCTTGGTATGCACGAGCCTACGGTCATGCAGCCCATCCTGGCATGGATGGCCATTGCCCCGCTGCGCTCCCTCTACCGCCAGTTCCCGCCGCTCTTCGTGACCGGCCGGGCTGGGTCGGGCAAGACGACGCTGATCAGTGAGACACTGTCTGTGTTTGGAGGACCGCACCTCACAGCCAACCTCACGTCTACCACCCCGTATGCTCTGTCGCTGATGCTGGCCGTGAACAACTCGTTCGTGTTGTGGCTCGATGAGTACCGGCCAGGTGCTCGCAAGTCCACCACAGAGATGATGAACCAGTCTCTCCGTGACGCCTACAACAACGCAGTGAGCCACCGGGCCGGGCTCGGGTCGTCCCCGTTCGCCGTGACGAAGGTGGCCACCGGCACCCCTTTGCTCGTGTCCGGTGAGGACTTCGCCGACGAGCAGTCTCACCGGGACCGGCTGGTCAAGGTGTTCGTTCCCCGTGACGGCAAGGGCGTGCTGCCCCGCTGGTCCGAAGTTGACTACATGCTGTCAAATGACTACCTGCTCTGGCTCACCGAGCGCAGAGACCAAGGACTCGGACCGTCCCGAGCAGAGGTAGCCCCCGAGATCGGGGACGACTTCCCGGATCTCGACGCCACCGAGCGACAGAGGTACAACTTCTCGGTACTCAATGCAGGGTGGCGGTTACTCCGTACCTACGTACTGGAACGGTCACAGGTGGACATCGGGCAGGCTGACTGGTCGTCTCTGACCGACGTGGCAGCGGAAGAGGCCACAGAAGACCCCATGATGGAAGCGCTCCAGTCCTTGTGGGAGCTGCACGGCACAGAGCGTGGCCTCTGGTACGACGACGAAGAGGACATCCTCTACGTCAGCTCCAGCTACGCAGTCTCGGAGATGCACAAACTCGGCATCCCTCTGCCTGTCACCTCCGCCAGGGCTTTCTCCCTGTACCTGACGCAGAACCTCGGAGGCTTCCTTGTCCGCAAGGCAGGGCCTCTGACGGGTGGCCATCAGGTGAGGTACGTGGCGCTCGCCCGCCCGTGGGGCTAAGCTGTCAGTCATGGTCAAAGTACAAGCCGACAAGACTCGTACTCAGTGGGGTGCACAGAAAGCGAAGAGAGCAAGGAAGACACCCCGTGGCGGTTACAGCGGCCTGGAGGTGCATCACGCTGCCAGTCCTGACCTCTCGGACATGGTCAACTACGCCAGCGACGAACAGCTCATGCGAAGCATCCAGCGGTTCCACCAAGTGACGCAGGGCTGGAATGACATCTTCTACAACGGAGTCGTGTCCGCTGACGGCACCATCTGGCAAGGCCGGTACGACACGCCGAACGGCAAGTACCGGCTGATGTTCATCGGGAACTTCGAGGAGGAGCAGCCCACCTTCGAGCAGGTAGCCACCCTCCGTCGGGTATCCAAGATGTTCGACGAACCCATCGACACGCACCGCTGGCGAGCAGCGGGCACCAAGTACGCATCCCTGTGCCCTGGCGAGAACATGATCGCCATGGTGGAGATGCTCAACCAAGGAGAAGACATGGCCGACGACATCAACTACGAAGCGAGCATTGCTCAGCTCTACCGCAAGATCCTTCTCCGGGAGCCCGACGAGGGTGGCCTGGAGTTCTGGATCGGACAGGTTGAGAGCGGGGCACGGAGCTACGTCGATTGCGTCGTGGAGTTCATCTTCGTGTTCAACGCTGCGCTCGACGCACGTATCAACGCCATCACTGACCAGCTCGACAACCGAGGAGACCTCGGCCTGGCCACAGGCATCACCGCCGACGAAGCACAGGACATCTTCTACGAGGAGCTGATCCTCTGGCAGAAGAGCGTGCTGGAAGACCTGGAAAGCTGACAGTGAGCTGGGACTTCATCATTCGTGAGGCCATCTGGACGGTCAACGCCGGGCTCTATATAGGGCTCGGCGTCTCTTGGCTTGCCCTCGGTCGACAGAGCGGAGGCAGGCTGGAGCGTGTCACCCAGTTTGTGGCCATCTCGTGCTTCTGGTTCTCGTGCCTCTACGGGGCACTGCTGCTAGACCTTGTGGCCATCTTCACCCCTGGCCTGCTGGAGGCTTTCCGGTTCGGTAACCTCCCCATCGTCGGATCACAGATTGTGGCACTACACGCCCTGCGCAAACAGACCACCACGGTCGCTGTTCGGGACCCGCAGGGGATCAGAGAGGAGGTGTCAGCACCATGACTACACAGACTCTCGTACTTCTTTCCGGTGCCCTTGGCGTGGGTGGTGTCATCCAGGCCATCGCTAACGCCTGGCTGAACCGCCGTGTCACCGATGCGGATGCTACGGTGAAGATCGTGTCAGCGAGTACAGACTTCACAGAAGGAGTGCTCGCCAGACTGGCCGCTGTAGAGAAGCGGCTGGCCGAGATAGAGCAAGAGAACGATCAACTGCGCAAACAAATTTTCGGCCTCGGGCACACTCCGCTCGTTGTCGTCTCAACCAACGGAGAATAGTGACCAACTACGATACCGCCAGCGATGGCAGCGAACCCCGTGTGCTCATATTCGACATCGAGTGCACACCCTTCACGGCATACTCGTGGGGACCGAAGTTCAACGTCAACCTCATTGAGTACATCGAGCCCTGGCACCTCCTGTGCTTCGCCTACAAGTGGTACGGGGAGGATGAGGTCAAGGTGATCAGCCAGCGTCAGTTCTCACGTGACTACAAGCGCAACCGCCGAGACGATCGCCGGGTGGCCCAGGAACTGTGGGCTCTGTTCGATGAGGCCGACATCGTGATCGGCCACAACGGAGACCAGTTCGATATCAAGAAGGCCAACGCCCGGTTCTCCATCCACGGCCTGGGCAGACCCTCCCCCTCACACACCGTCGACACCAAGAAGGTCGCACAGCGTTCCTTCTCCTTCGGAAGCAACTCGCTCAAGGACCTCGGTGCGTTCCTGTCGCTCGGCACCAAGCTACCCCACACAGGGTTCGACCTGTGGACCGGGTGCATGGCAGGCGATGAGGACTCATGGGATCTCATGGAGGCGTACAACATCCAGGACGTTGTGCTCCTGGAGCAGGTCTACGAGAAGTTCCTGCTCGAAGGCTGGATCTTGAATCACCCGAACATCGCTAGTATCAAGGGCATGCATGACGGATGTCCCAACTGCGGAAGTTCCGAGCGTGTCCGACGTGGCACCCGGACCACCAAGACGGGTGCCTACCGGTACCCTCGCTACAAGTGCAAGAACTGCAACAGCTGGTACCGAGGATCGGCCAGCATTCCCGGCAGTCGCAACCAGAGCCGGGCAATATGACCCATTGCCTGCCGCAACACGGTCTGTGTACTGTGGACCAAATGGACACACCACACATCTACATCGCAGGCCCCATGCGGGGTTACCCCGAGTTCAACTTCCCGGCGTTCTTCGCCGCAGAGGACCGCATCACCGAGAGATACACCGAGGTTGAGGTGTTCAACCCCGCCAAGCGGGACAACGAGCACCACGGCACCGACATCTCTGTAGGCAACCCCACCGGCTCCGAGGAGCAAGCTGCGGAGGAGCACGGGTTCGACCTACGGGAAGCTCTCGGGGCCGACTGCGCCTGGATCTGCGCCAAGGCCACGGGCATCTACATGCTCAACGGGTGGGAAGGTTCGTCGGGCGCACGAGCAGAGCTTGCTCTCGCACAGGCGCTGGGTCTCAACGTCATGTACGAGCCCCTGATCTTCGCCGGACCGGGGAAGTGACAACCGTTGTCGGGTTCTGTGGGTACGCACAGGTCGGGAAAGACACTGCCGCAGAGGCGTTGATCGCCGAGGGATTCCACAAGGTGTCATTCGCTGACAGCCTGCGGGATCTGGCGTACCGTCTCAACCCTGTGATCGTGGAGCTGAGCAACGGCCACGAGCTGCGCTACGCAGATGTCGTAGACCTCAAGGGGTACGAGTGGACCAAGGCAAACACCAACGCCCGTGAGTTCCTTGTGCGCCTCGGAGCCGGGGGCAGGGAGATCATCGAGCCCCTGGTGTGGGTTCGATCGGCCATGCGTCGTGTGTCAGAGTTGACATCTGCATGTCAGAACGTGGTGATCACGGATGTCCGATACCTCAACGAAGTGCTGGCCATCCAACAACAGGGTGGGCGTGTGATCATGATCGTTCGCCCGGAGATTGGCCCTGTCAACAGTGAAGAGCAGCGGTCGATGAAAGAGATTCAAGACGCAGGGGCGGTCGACGGGTGGCTGTTGAACAACGGCACCGTGGGTGAGCTTCACACCAGGGTGAAGTCTCTGGTACGCTCTCGTACATGAACCCCCTCAAGAACATCCTCCGTAACGAACCTGTCCTGATCAAGAACTTCGTTGAAGCTGTGATCCTGATGGTCGTAGGCTTCGGCATCGGCCTCAGTGGTGAGCAGGTCGCCCTGTTCATGGTCGTGGTCTCGTCCGGTCTGGCTCTGCTCACCCGAGCGCTCGTCACGCCTACGGCCAACGTGGCCCTCACCAGTGACGAAGAGCTGGAGCTGCGCACCGCAGGCTTCTAAGAACAAACCCCTGTACCCCATGCAACAAGCCCCGGCCATAGTGGCCGGGGCTTCGTCGTTCTAGTACCAGCCACCCCAGTGATTCAGCGCAACGAACAAGCCCACGATGATGAGCACGACGCCCAGGACTACGAGCCCCATCACGACTCGGTAGTGGAGAGCGTGCCCCACAGCTCTAGCTCGCCGATGATCAGGAAGTTGTCATTCGAGGAATTGAGGCCGTTGTTCTGTATCCGAATGTACCGTGAGGGCGTACCAGCCAGACCTGTCTTGACGAACCACGTGTTCTGGTTCGGGCCTTCGTCCGTCATCGTCGCAAGGTCGGTCCACGTCACGCCATCGTCCGACTCTTGAATGGTCCAGTAGCGGGGGTGGCGGTCCTGGTTACGGCCAGCCAAGCCGAGGGCCGTGAGGGCCACCCGCTTTTCCTTGAAGTCCACCTGCCACCACTGATTCGGGATGTTGCTGGAGTAGAACTCCTGCGCCGTGGAGTCTGAGAAGGCGTTAAGGGGTTTCTTACCGCCGTTGCCGGTGGAGCTGGCCGTGGGCTCGATGACCAAGCCACGGTAGTTGGCTGTAGGCGAGGGCTCGCCGCCGACCGGGTTGCGATACGAACGGGTGAAGCGAGAGGTACCGATCCAGGAAATGATTCCGTCGAGTGGGTCCGTTGTCGTGTAGTCGAGCGTCACTGGCAGGCCGGATAGGTCGGTGCTTCCCCCGCCACCACCGCCGCCCTCGGCTGCGTCTGCCCACTCGGTGTCGTAGTCGGTGTCCGATACCTTGCTGAGCACCTGGCCCGTCGTACCGCCGACGGGCACTCCTCCGCCGTCTGCGCCGTCTGCGCCGTCAGCACCGGGGGCACCGTCTTGGCCGTCTGCGCCGTCGTTGCCCGGGTCTCCCTTGTCTCCCTTCTGGCCGACCATGGAGAACGATTGTGTCCACGTGCTGTTCTTCGGGCCCCACAGGATACCCGTGTTCTTCTGGATGTAGATGTCCCCGTCGTTGCCGAAGCTGTTGTCCGGGGTCAGGTTGCCACTGAGTATCTGGCCACCGTCAGCACCGTCTGCTCCGGCCACGCCGTCGGCACCGTCTGCGCCGTCAGCACCAGGGGCACCGTCTTGGCCGTCAACACCGTTGGTCCCGTCGGCGCCGTCGGCACCGGGGTTGCCGTTCACACCAGGGTCACCCTTAGCTCCCGTGTCCCCGGTATCGCCCTTGTCGCCCTTGTCGCCCTTGTCGCCTTTGAGAGAGGTGCCCGAGCCCGGCCACGAGCCTGCTGCCTTCGGGCCGAACAGCACCTTGGAAGTCTCGTTGAAATAGAAGTCACCGTCATTACCCAGGCCGTTCGAGGGGTTGCCCTCGCCGGTGCGAAGAGTCGCCCCGTCCTGGCCATCGTCCCCGTCGGCTCCATCTTGGCCGTTGGTTCCTGGCTGGCCCTGCTCGCCCTGGATACCTTGGATACCCTGGATGCCCTGGCCACCGCTCGGGCCGGTCGGGCCTACGAGGACAGCCTCCCACTCCACCTCATAGACGCTGTCGATCTCCGCAGTGGTGGTCTCGACTACTGCCTCAATCTCATCGGCTGACATCGAGCACCGCCTTCACCTTGCGGTTGGGCCACAGGGTGAAGGTCTCACCGGTGGACAAAGCAACCTGGATGTCGAACACGCCATCGGCGCCGATGTTCGCTGTCTCGGAGGGAGGAAACACCACGGTGAACACACCGCCAGGGCCGTCCACGATGGAGCCGGTAGCCGTGGCCACCACGCTGTTGTCGTCAGCGGACACCCGTACCTGCGAGGTGATCGTGGCTCCCGTGACGTTCACGGGTTCCTTCGTGACCTTGTCCCTCAGAGGGTTGATACGAAATTGCTTGGTGTCGCCACGCACAAACTCAATCGGGGCGAGACGGTTCCGGGTGCTCATGGGCACATCCTAGCATTGACAAGTCGCACTAGGCTAGAGTGAGGGGCATGTCCCGTACTATCGCCGAAGTTCGCAATCTCGTTCGCACGCACATCGGAATCACTGCCAACGATCGTGGCGTCACTGACGAAGTTCTGGACGTGCTGATCAACTCGGCTCTACGACGGGTGACGGTTGAGGCCGACTGGCCGTGGCTGGAGGACACTTACGACTACATCGCAGAGGCTGGCCAAGACGTGCTCGAAGAGCCTGTGGTCGGCGTGCGTCGTGTGCGCTGGGTACGCCACCAGGACCGGGAGCTGTCCTTCGTGAACTACCGGGATGTCCCGGACTTCTACGGTGCGTCAGGCGAGCCCTGGGCCTTCACAGAAGACGCCGGGGTCTACTACCTGTTGCCCACCCCTGACCGGGAGTACGAGATCACCTACGGTCTGATCGTGGACCTCGATGATGAGCTGTCCGGGGAAGACGAAACGTACGTACCCGACTATGCCATTGACATGTTGGTGTCACAAACGTGTCTGCTCGTCAGCCGTAGGCTTCGGGAGCGAGACCAAGAGAAGGTCTACTACTCCGAGTACATGAGGGCAGTTGCTCGTCTCAAGGACGAGATGGCCGAGCACACACAGGGCACCCTGCCCCGGCGTGTCGGCTACTCGTTCTAGCCAAGTTCCGACATGAAGTCGGTACCGGCCACTCGGTCAATGATCTCGGCCTCCTGCATCTGACGTTCCAGGTACACAGCGTCACTGGTGACGTTCTCCCTGCGGGGAGCTGAGTACCTGTCTACGCCAACACGGTCCTGCTCGGGGCTGGTGAAGAACACCTGGGCCATGTAGAACCTGGTCTCCTCTGCGGTCGGCCGTCGGCCGTGGTGCCGCATCCACATCCAGTCCATCTGTGAGACTTCGTTGGCCAAGCGCTCCTCCATCTTGGCCGTCTCCTCCTTGGTGTACGTTTCGTACGAGAACTCGCTGTCAAGGCTGTCCTCGCCCAGGATGATGGCACGACGCTCCCGGCTGAGGTCCATAATGACCTCTTCGGATATCTGCTCCTCGGTGTAGCCAGCCTCCTGCATCTCCCGGACCTTGCGATCGAACTTCGTCTGGAGAGGGTTGTCCTCCACGAAGTCATCGAGCGAACCACGACCCATGAGACGGAGGACCTCCGCAACGTAGGCTTGGTTCGCCTCTGCTGCGGCGTCCAGGTCTCCCTCACCCATCGCTTCGTCCCGCTTGTCCCGGTAGCTGTTCCACGTGCGATACGCCTCGGCGCCGATATCGTTCTCCAGCTCGTGGATGGTGAGACCCAGGCCGTACTTGATAGCATCGTCCCGCATCGCCTGGTCGACGGGAAACCCGATGGCCTCCAGCGCAGTGATGCGCTCCTGGATACGAGAGGCAGCCTCCTCGGGGGTGAGGTCGGACGTGCCCGTAGCCTCCTCACCGTCGTCGTACACGTCGATACCGAGGTCACGCTGCCAAGCCTGCGGGATGTGACGGTCCAGCCACTTGTAGTCCTCCTCAGTGAAGTTCTCCGGGGTGCGACCGTTGTAGAGGATGTGCAGCAGAACTTCGTCCCGGCGTTGTACCTCGCCCATCTCCACGAGATCCTCAATGGTGAGACGCTCTTCCTTCGGAACGTCGTACTGCGCCTCACGGAGGGCGCTGTCCATCTCCTGAATCACAGCGTTGTATTCGTCTGCCTCCAGGGCGGAACGGTCTCCCTCAATCAATCGGGACTGTAGGCCGAACACGGCGTTGAGCAGCTTGTCACGCCCGTGGTTCTGGTCAGGACGATCTTCGTCCTGCATGATGCCGAGGTTCTCATAGAGTCCGAACCCCTCGGCGTACCGGTCGACGGTGCCGGTGGCCGGGAAGAGGATGCTGGCGAACCGATTGAACCGGTCGACGGCCGTACGGTCCGAACCCGACAGGCCACGTCCGGTGAACGAAGAGTTGCCGCCTGCCAGTTCCAAGGAGGTCGTGACGATAGAGGCAGGACCACCGGACACCAGGCCAAGGACGTTGCGCATCTGCTCACCGGCCACTGCGTAGCCTTCGTCGGGGTCGGCCACTGCGTTGGCGATCCAGACCGGCATCGTCACAAGAGCCTGGAACTCGTTGTCGAGCGAAGAGGCGAAGGCAGAGAACGGGGTCTCCATGCTGACTGCGAAGTTTCTCCCGTCTTCGTTGGTGTAGAGGGAGGCATCATCCATCCACGGCGGGAGCATCGAGTCGCCCTGCTCGTCTCTCGTGTAGCCGAACGACGCCAGGATGGTGTCCTGCATCTCCATCCTCAGACGGTTGGCGTTCACAACACGGCCCGGCTGCGACATGAGCAACCGTGCCTGGAGCGCAGTGTTCTTCCTAATGAAAGAATAGAACCGGCTGATCATGCGGATGTTGTCTGCCTCGAATTGCGTGATGTCCTGGTAGTCGAACAGGTGCTGTCGCACCCGAGAGGCAGCCACGGCCGGGTCCATGCCCTTGTTGATTCCGTCCATGTAGAGAGCGATACGGGCGTTGGACTCCAGGGCGGAGCCAACGTCACGGCCGGTGCCGATGACGGTCGAGTGCACACTGCGTGCCCCCTCTTTCACCTTGTTGGCCCCACGCTCCCGGATCTCAAACCCCTGCTCCGCCAGGTCGCTGTCCACGAGGTTGGTGACACGGTCCACAGCCACAATGTCTTCGTCCCGCAGGGCACGAAGGAGAGCAGCGTCCGAGTCCGATTGTACGACAGAGCCAAGGGCTTCGTCGTACGACACGGCCCCCTCCTCCATCGCATCGAACACACGTCGCTGTAGCTTCTGGATCTGGTACGCCTCACGGAACAGCATCGGGTTGGTGGCCCCGGCCATGAACATGAGGAAGGCGTTACCCTGGGCGTTGCGGGCGTGGAAGGCCGGGTTCGGCACGGTGGCGTACGCTGCCCACAAGTTGTTCTGTGCGTTGGCCAGCTTTTTGACCGTGCCCATCTCCGTCGGGCTGCCTACGATCGCACGGGTGCGCTCAATCTCGTCATGCATGCGACGGTCGATGAAGTACTTGCCGCCGTTCGGCATCGCAATCTCTTTGAACGACACAGGGCCACCGAAGGTCTCCCTGGCCATCTCAACCTCGGCCCGGATCACCGGCACATCATCTGCCGTACGGGCTGCGTAGCCAAGGGGCATGCCAGTCTGAGAAGTCATCTCGGTCACGGAGTCCAGCATGTCGGCGTAAACCCTGGCCTCCTGGGCCGAGCGGGCTCTCATCATGATGGACGACACGGGGTTGTCGTCGTACAGCTTGAACTCCTTGGCAACGTCGGGGTGGAGCCCGGCGTCGATCAGGTCCTGCCGAGCAGCCTCGTTCACCTCAATGATGGAATCTATATCCTTCTTGTAGGTGCGGGCCTGGAAGGACCCATCCTGGGAGAGAGAACTGCCGTTGCCCCCCTTGAACTCCATCGGCTCGTCGAGCAGTCCCATCTGCTGGAACCTCTCCTCTATCTCTCCGCCCACCCCTCGGTACTGCTCGGCCAGCTCACGACCCTCTGCTGTGTTGTTGCGGGGCATGTAGTTGGGCCGAGCCTCCAGGATGGAGGCATCCGCACCAGAGTCCACGCTGTAGCGGAGGATGCCTGACCGAGTGTCGTCGACTGCCCGAAGGAGCTGGGCCACTGCGTTCTCTCCGCCGTCGAGCGCACGCTGTACGTGGGAGGCCACTCCGTCCTTATCTGACAGCGCAGTGTCAAGAACCTGTTGCCAGTTCTTGTTCTCCTTCTCCGCTGCCTCGATGAGCAGGGAGCGCTGGTCCTCCGTGATACGGAACTTGGCCGCTGCGTCCCGGGAGAACGACCGGTACGAGGTCGCCTGGGCGATGGAGTCCTCAGTTGCCTGGGCGATGTCCGAGCCCAGCTCGGCGTTGTTGGTGATGGCAGCACGGGGAGAGATGGCGTCGGTGATGCGCCGGTAGATTCGTCCCGCAACGGTGTCCGAGTTGTAGAGCACACGCACACCCCGTAGACCGAGGTCGTCGGCCACCCACCGGACCGGGTCCTCTACAAGGTCGATGTTCCGCTGCACACGTGCCGCCATCTCGGGGTCAAGGTCGTCAAGGCCCAGCTGGCGTACAGCCACGTGGTCAGACGCATCACCGAGAGTGCTACGGGACACCCTGCTCGGACGAGACCCGAGAGACGCAGGAGTCGAACGGGTACCTGTGCTCGGGCTCCAGTTGTTGGCGATGTTCCGCCACCCGGCCACGGCCTCATCACCGAGGAGCTGGCGTCCGAAGGCCTCCACCTCGTCGAACACCTCCGGGCCTCCGAGGTCCAGCATCTCGTTGACCCAGCTCTCGGGGCTCTCAACGATGTCGTTGGCCATGCTATCCCATGCACGAATCTGGTCCTTGATCTCGGGAGCAATGGTTCGACCATCGAAGTTGTGTATGAAGGCCAACAGCTCGTCACTTGTGTCGATGTTGTGGGCGGGAGCGATCACCTTCGAGAAGGTGGAGCTACGGTCCACAATGCCCAGCGTTTGGTAGAGACTGCGCATGGGGATGACGGTGGTACCGCCGACCCGAAGGCCCGGCATCGCTCCTCGCTGGACTGCGTCTTCCATCTTGCGGAGCTGGTCGTCCACCTCGGACTTGATAATGCGGTCCAGCTCCCTGCCCTTACTGCCTGCCTGTTCTGCGGCCCGGATGTTACGACTCTGACGAGCGGACTTCTCTGCGGCCCGGACCCACTCTCGCTGCACAGACGCTCGTGCTACATCGTCCAGGGTGGACAGCCGAGCAGAGCCGCTGGAGAGCTGACGGTACGCCATGCGTGCCGCCGTGTCGTCGCTGATCTTGAGGGTACGGAGACCGGCCGCTGCACGCCCAGTGACGCCCATGGTGGTCCAGGACAGAGGATCGATGGCGGCGAGGCCGATGGTGTCGATGGCA
>ENA-ORXU01001505-ORXU01001505.1-marine-metagenome-genome-assembly--contig:-NODE-1505-length-18680-cov-3.702199_pt1 | contig 18680 bp, 15 predicted proteins | sample MGYA00237869_ERZ511484 | MGnify/ENA metagenome assembly ERZ511484
GCTAGGCCACTCAAATTTTTCGGACTGACCTTTCAGTAAGTCTTCGTAGTGCATCGTATTGGGCAGCGTAGTGCTAAAACCTTCTGAACCGTTGATAATAATAAAATGCTCTACGGTTTCGAACTTATTGTTTATTTTTTCTAATAAGGGTACCAAAGTGGCGTCTACGAAGATTACCTTGTCTTCTGAGTGATTAATAATAAATTCAATTTGCTGTGATGACAATCGAATGTTGACGGTATGGCAGACCGCCCCGATACCGGGTATGCCATAGTATAATTCTAGGTGTTGAGAATGGTTCCAGGCAAATGTTCCGACCATATCGCCTTTGGTAATACCTAATTTCTGAGTTAAGGCATTTGCCAATATTTTACATCGCTTGTAAAGATCACCGAAACTATATTCGTGTCTAGTACCATCAGGTAAATGGCTGATTACTTTTTTGTGTTTGAAAGCACTATTGCCATATTCGAGAATGGTATTGGTAGTCAGCGGGTAATCCATCATTAATCCGTTCATTGTAGTATTTTATATGATACACCAAAAATGGAGTATCCTGAAAGTTAATCATTTTGTTTTATACTATTTTGGTGCAAAAGCATTGTACTAAAATAAGTTCAGCACGCGGTGCATGCGCTATGGGAAACTTTCAAAGCCTTTATTCGACTAACTAAATATTGGCGGTATGCCAAAAAAATGCTTTCACTCCAGACTCTAGGCATAAACTCAGGTCAGTTCATCGGATTATTTTTCTTAATTTAGATTAAAGTGAATGAAAATCGACTTTTGATTAATGTCAACTAAGGTTGAACTTACGGGTAATGTACCTGTAGATTTTGTGTACGGCCTATGCTAAAATAATCGCATTGCGGTAGATATAGATTAGTTTAACAACGGTATTGAGAAAAAGATGTATTGTACTGCCTGAAAACTTTAGCTTTACGTGATGTAAGATGGTATGTTCAGGACTGACCTCCTTAGTTTTTTATTCATCACGGTTGGCGCTCCCCCTAGTTATAGTAATCCGGATTTGTTTATTTAAAAAGAAATTGCATTCGAACAATACGTATCGCTATTAAAAAAATGAAATGAACTCATTTTGAGTTGTTGTTTGGAACCGAACCCGCCTGTCGGACGGGCAGGAATGAAAGCTTTTGTGCACTAATAAAGCTATTTTCTGGTTGCATAGCCATAGCTACGGAAGCTGAAAATGGTGAAACCCGCCTGACCGGCAGGCAGGTGTGAAATTCGCAGGTAAATGAACAACTCAAGATGAGTTCAATGCTAAAAATCACTTTAAAACTTAAAGTATATGAAAATATTTGTTACCTATAGTAGATCATCACAACGGGAAGTCGCATCATTGGTTAAAGATTTGGAAGAACTGGGTCATGAGGTTTGGTTCGATAAGGATATAAGCGGGGGACAAAGTTGGTGGGACGATATCTTAAACCAAATTAGAAACTGCGAAGTCTATGTATTTGCCATAGCCAAAGATGCAATCGACTCTACAGCTTGCATGCGCGAATTAAAGTATGCAGAAGCACTGGGCAAAGCACCATTACCCGTTTTAATCAAGAACGATGTGTCGCTGGCGATAGCACCGAGATATATAGCAAACGTTCAATATGTCGACTACACAAAATCCGACCAAAAAAATGCCGTCATTGGTTTGATAAAATCACTAAATCAAATTACGCCGACTACAGCACTACCCGAGCCTTTGCCAACACCCCCAGAAATACCGATATCATATCTAGATACGCTAAAGGAGAAGGTCGATGCACCAAAAATGAGCAAAAATGAGCAGATTGGTTTAGTAAAAACATTTCAATCTAAATTTGATGACCCGCAAATAAATCACCAAGATCTTAGACTTCTATTGCAGCGGTTTCGTAAACACGATGATTTATTGTTTGCAACGGCAAAAGATATTGATAAGCTTTTGGAAAGAACCATTTCCGATGCCGAACCTAAAGTCAAAACTTCAACACCCGATGTAACAAAGAAGCCAGAGTCAAATAATACAACCTCTAGTATCTCAAATACACCTAATAAGCCCCCACTGCATGCAAGGCCAGTGACAAAAGTCGGTACTGAAAAACCGTGGAACATGGGATTGGTGATTTTACTTGGAGTTGGAACACTTTGCATACCCTTTATTGGGATTGTTGCCGGAATAATAGCCATGAAAACAGAAGAAAATAAAACTGCCGGCTATGTGCTACTGACCCTTGGAATTATCATGGCCTTTTTGTATTTGCTATCTTTCATTGGTGGTTCTTATTGATGATAACTATTACTATTAGTCTTTCCGCTAACCTGAAAACTACGCTAAAGTTATTTTAATTTCATGCTTGCGGTATTAAAAAAAAGGGCATAGTCTATTATCCGTTTTAACTTTCACAACATACTAAGAATTAAAATTTTATCACTGATTTTTAAAATAGTTTCATATACCATCTAGTTTATTGAATCGGATTTGATACTTATTTTTTTCAATCGGTCGATGCTGTCTGTCCGACCGACGGATTGCCGTTTTGTTTTCATTTGTGATTTTTGTTTGAATTTCTTGATGTCCTCCTTCGAAGGGTATTAGAGGAGAGTTTCAAACCAGATGTTTTATAAAAGATCAAAACTTTATTCCTTTACGTTGGGAATATTGAAATGGGGTTTAATTAAACCAAACGGCATAGCGCTTCCGGCGTAATTCAAGAGCCAAGGCCTCTTCCATTTTAAGGGCATCGGTGCGATTTTTTAGAGGTTTGATGTGGTTATATAGACTGGGGCGCAAGTAAGAACCGTATTTTTTTACGATAGCAGAAGAAAGCTTGTGTCCCTTAGCGTTTGCATAGCCCGATTTATGCTGTTCGAAACGCTCTTTGGGTGTCTTACTTGTCATGCCCACATAAAGACATTCTAAAACACCGTTGAATTGCGGATTCGCCTCTCGAAATTTTCTGTGTTCGGTGAATACGCGTTTTGACAATTCGATAACATATATTTGATATTCGCGTTTTGGCATGGGTTAATTTAGACTATTTGCAAAGGGGTTGTAATTACCTTTCTAAATATTATAGACCTTTTTAGTCAGGCACATCTATTTGTGCTTCTGCCAGATTCTTAAGGATAATTTTTACGAACTCACGCATATCATAAGGTTTATGAATAATATCATTTATGCCTGAACTCATTATTTTTTCCCTCATTTCATCAAGTTCCACAGCGGTCAGTGCGACAATAGGAATATTTTGGTCGAATTTTCGAATTAATTTAGCCGCTTCTATACCATTGGTTTCGGGCATGTTAATATCCATCAAAATCATATCGTAAGAATTTTTCTTACTCATAGTCACCGCTTGTTTCCCGTTATTCGCGAGGCTCGATTTGATGTTGTACTTGTTTAATATTTTTTGAGTTACTTTTTGGTTGATACCATTGTCATCTGCAATTAGCACATGCTTACTGCCACTTGAAACAATTTTTTCAATATCTGGGTCTAAATCACTTTCCTCTCTTTTATTTACGATTTCAGAAGTGTTTTTTTCTAGAAGCAATACAAAACTGAAGGTCGCACCATGTCCGGGCTTGCTTGTTACTTCGATTTTACTATCATATAGATCCAATAGTTTTTTAACAATGGTCAAACCCAATCCTGTTCCTTGATAGCTGTGGTTTTTATTATCTATCTGGGTAAATTCATTAAAAATCGTTTCTTGCTTATTAATAGGAATGCCAATGCCGTCATCTTTTATCGTGAAACGGATTTTACAAAAAACTGCATCTGAAATGTCAATATGATCTATCGTAAGCCATATGTTACCACCTTTATTGAATTTAATCGCGTTACCGACCAAATTCATTAATATTTGAGACATTCTAGTGGAGTCGCCTAATAATGAATTAGGGATTTCGTTATCGATGTGTAGGTGGAGCTTATTATTATTTTCCTGTAGTCTAAATTCGAACGATTTTACGATATTTTGGACCAAGCTGTCCAGTTCAAAAGGAAACTTTGAGAGCACCACGGCCTCCGCATCCATTTTACTAAGCAATAGCACATCGTTGATCAATGCCAACAAATAGTCCGCTGAAAATTTAAGGGATGCGAGGTCTTCTTCATATGGTTTTAGTTTGGCATCCTCTTTAAGCAGTGTTGATATACCGATTACCCCATATAACGGCGTCCGTAGCTCATGGCTGACCGTTGAAAGAAAATTTGTCTTTATTTTCGAAAGTTTTTCAGCTTGTTCTTTAGCGATAATCAACTCTTTATTCTTGTTTTCCAGTTCATCTACATACTTTTTTCTGGTCTTAAAAAAGAGGAATAAACTTATTACGGCCGCAACCAGAAAAAGGGTAGCCCCAATAAAAATAGCGGTAAGGGACTTTGATTTTGAAGTGATTTCGTCAGCATATTTCTTTTCTTTTATCGCTGTTCTTAAATCGTTCTGAGCTTGTTTCAAATCAAATCTAGCTCTAGCTTGAGCCGTTTCTTGAACTTTTTTTAGAGTTAATGTTTTTTGTTTATAGTGATTATACTTTTGAAGGCTTATAAAGGCCTTTTTATAATCGTTTTTGTCTCGATAAACTTTGTTTAAGTTATCATAAACCTCGAGAGCCAAATCTATTAGCGAGTCGTTGTCGGCTTTTTTTGCTATATATTCAAGTTGGCCTATGGCCCGGCCGTAGTTTTTCTTGTCGTGGTAATATCTGCCGAATAATAATTCGATGAAAAGGTTATTAAGATAGTCTACATTTCCATTTTTAGAGATTGTTCTTGCTTTGTTCAATACCGCAAATGCTTTGTCTAGCTGGTTATGGTCTAAATACGTCCATGCTAAACTGACATAAATAAGATGCACTTGCTTTAATTCACCAATTTTTTCGTTGATAGCAATACTTTCCTCAAAATATCTTATCGCTTTGTCGTATGTCTCATCACTTTCAGAGAAAAGGATTCCCATATTGAGTGTTCCCCATGCAATAAGACTATCTACTTTGGTTGTTCTTGCAATCTCAAGTGCTTTTTCTGAATAAATTCTTCCCTGCACGCTATCGTCATTTTCAGAGTAGATGCCGCCTAAAAGATCATATCCTAGAAATTTGTAGTAGTTTTTATCGTGCCGTTCTGCTTTTTCAATGGCTAATGATGCGTATATAATGGCATCTTTATAATTATAGACCTCATAGGCATCGTTCGATTTATCTAAAAGAAGCTCAAGGGTATCTTTTAGGGATTCGGCCGTATTTTGAGCATTCAAAAAAAGGAGATGAAAAAGGAAAAAAAGTAATAGTAACGGTCTTTTAATGTTCATTGTTTCATTGAGGGATAGTACTATAGGAATGAAATTATAAACTCATTGAGCTAAGATACTAATTTGCAAAGCTTTTTTTGTGTTTATACTTTAAAACAAGCACAGATTACTGCATATTTATCTTACAAAATAACGTTCATTCCATTTTAAACTATTTAACAATAATTGGGTCTGTTTACGCCTTTTGGACAATCATTGTTTACGGTCGCCAACTTCAACCCCTTCTGTAGTAAATGAAAACGCTTGCGCACCGAGTCCACCGACCATTACAGCTTGAAATAAGGGGGCTAAGGGTTTTTTTGAGTACCAATCGATAAGAAAATTAGCTCCGCTGCCTCCCGAAGTATCCTGTTGTTCTATCACGTAGTCGATAGATTCCATGGGGCGTAGGTAAACCGGTTGGTCAAGGTAACTGCGTACTAAATCTCCGGCCGTATTGTAATAATCGATTTTGCTGATAAAAAGGCTATCACGAATGCTGGTATTTCGAATACTCAATGTCGCGGTAAGCAAGGTTCGCGAGTCGCGCGTCTGATTGTAAATATCAGAATAAATTGGAACATACACCTCGCGCATAAGTGAATCTACGGTAGCTTCGTTCACCCTTCTGTCTAAAGTGTGTTCATCAAGAATTTCTACGGGTTGTTCGGTAGCTTTTGGTTGTTTGCAAGAGCTCAAAAAGAATACGAGTATAGTGATACCTCCTACAATACCAGTGCATCTTTTCAGAAAAAGAAAAAACCATAAAACTTTATATCTATCCATAATTTTGGTGCTACTACTCGAAATTTTAATTAATACACGGAGCTTTCCGGGATAAAATAGGGTAAACAAATGGTTCACTTTCTGCTTTTTCCCATGATTAAATTGGATTAACTGCCAACTGCAACTGATAACTGTTTACTCCCACTCCGTGTGAAAAATCCCTTCCCGGTCCAAGCGTTCATAGGTATGCGAACCGAAATAGTCGCGTTGCGCTTGAATAAGGTTTAAAGGTAATCGGGTAGATGTGTAAGAATCGAAGTATGTCAAAGAGTTTGAAAGCCCCGGTAAGGGAATTCCATTTTTCGCCGCGTGCGATACCAACGTTCTTGCAGAATCGACCGTACCCTGTACTTTCTCAACAAATGTAGGTGATAGCAAGAGATTCGGCAGACCCGGATTGGCTTGAAAAGCTTCGGTAATATCGGCCAATAGACCCGCACGGATAATACACCCTGCCCGCCAAATTTTAGCTATTGTGGCAATATCTAAATTATAACTGTATTCTCGAGAAGCATCGGCTAATTGATGAAGCCCTTGAGCATAGGTAACGATAAAGGAAAAATAGAGAGCCTCTTCAGTCAATTTTTTTATTTCAGCTTTGGGAAGACTTTCAACCTTCGGCCGATCGTAGAGTTTATCAGCTTCCACACGCTCTTCTTTCAAAGCCGATATTTCGCGCATGCTTACCGCAATATCAATGGAAGGAACTGGTATTCCCAAGTCCATCGCATTTTGGCTGGTCCATTTCCCGGTTCCTTTTTGTTTGGCCTTATCAAGAATTTGATCTACTAAACGGCCATTGGTCAAATCGTCTTTTTGTGCTAAAATTTCAGAAGTTATTTCCACTAAAAAAGATTGTAAACGACCCGCATTCCATGAAGCAAAAGTTTCGTGCAGTTCGTCGTTATCGAGACTTCCTGCTTTTTTTAGTACATCATAAATTTCAGAGGTCAATTGCATGAGTCCGTATTCGATGCCATTATGCACCATTTTTACGTAGTTGCCTGACGATTTGGGCCCAAGATAAGCGACACATGGCTCACCTTCATATTTCGCGGCGACCGCTTCGAAAATAGGTTTAATATGTGCATAGGCCGATTTTGAACCTCCGGGCATAATGCTAGGACCCAAACGTGCACCTTTTGCACCACCGGAAACCCCTGCACCGAAGAAATTGACTGCCCTTTCTTGAAGGTATTCTTCGCGGCGGTCGGTATCGGTAAAGAAAGAGTTTCCGCCATCTATAATAATATCACCACGGTCTATGTGGGGCAAAAGATTTTCGATTACCGCATCGACAATCTTTCCGGCCGGTACCAAGAGCATTATTTTTCTCGGCTGTTTTAAGGCTTGTACGAAAGTTTTGATATTGGTCGAGGCATTCACCCGTGCCTCATCGCCGCCTTCGGCCTTGAGGGCATTTACCTTTTCAGAATCAAGATCGTTGCCATAGGCCGAAAAACCGTTATCCGCAACGTTGAGTATAAAATTACGACCCATAACACCGAGACCGACCAATCCGAAATCATATTTTCCTTCCATAAATAAGTTAATTTACTTTCATTTCCGTGAAGACGGAAATCTCATTATTCTAGCTCTAAATTTCGAAATTACTCTTTAGAGGTTGTCCTCCTTCAAAAATAAACGAAAATATTGAGATGTGTGATTAACTTACCGTAAACTCGTTGCTATTGCTTTTTCTTTTCGATACATTTAGGGTTTAAATTTTACCCTTACCCTATGAACAAGACAGAAAACCAAATGCTAGTGATTTTTGGTGCTTCAGGCGACCTTACCGCACGAAAACTGATTCCTGCAATTCTCAATTTGGCCAAAGACGGCCAATTACCGGATAATTTTGTGGTGTTAGGCGCTAGTCGTAGCCCATGGACAGATGAAGAATTCCGAAAGAATGTGGTCACTGGGAGTAAACATTTGGATGATGGAGACAAGCAAATTCTTAAAGACTTCGCGGGGCGTCTATTCTATCACGAGTTAAGTAGTGACCAAGATTCCGATTACGGACCGCTGAAAAAGCATATCGATGAACTTAACGACGCACATAAAACGGATAGCAATTATATTTTCTACCTATCAACACCTCCGTCTGCCTATGAGCCTATCGCAAAGAGTCTTCACCAGCAAGGCCTAAATCAACAAACGGATGGTTGGAGACGATTAATCGTTGAAAAACCTTTTGGATATAGCCTTGAAACAGCAAAAAAATTAAATAATGCCCTGCAACGCTATTTCAAAGAATTACAAATTTATCGAATTGATCATTATTTAGGGAAGGAAACAGTGCAGAATCTACTGGTCACCCGTTTTGCGAACAGTATTTTCGAACCGTTGTGGAACCGAAATTATATACACCATGTAGAAATTACGAATGCCGAAAGTGGGGGAGTAGAAAAACGTGGGGGATACTACGACAAATCTGGCGCGCTGCGCGATATGTTCCAGAGTCATTTGTTACAGATTGTCGCTTTGGTGATTATGGAGCCACCTTTAAATGCGGATGCCGAAGAAATCCGGAACGAGAAAATGAAAGCCCTAAAATCGTTGCGGGTGATGACCGATGCCAAAACCTTGCATGAAAATACAATTCGGGCCCAATATATTTCTTCGGTTATCGATGGAAAAAAAGTGAAAGGATATCGAGAAGAAGACGATGTAGATCCGGACTCAAAAACGGAAACCTATGCCGCCCTTAAATTTTATGTTGACAATTGGCGTTGGGCCGATGTACCTTTCTACGTACGAACGGCCAAAAGGATGCCCACAAAGGTCACCGAGGTTGTTATTCACTTTAAGACTCCGCATCACCAAATTTTCAAAGATTCGGGAATGAGCAATAAGGATAATAAATTGATTATTAGAATTCAGCCCGATGAAGGTGTTTTGATAAAATTCGGGGTAAAAGTTCCCGGTCAGGGCTTTAAGGTCGAGCGCGCCAATCTGGATTTCTATTATTCCAGTTTGGTCGAAAAACACGTTATGCAAGCTTACGAAAGGTTGCTCTTAGACGCCATGCAAGGCGATGCGACCCTATACGCAAGAGCTGACGAAGTAGAAGCAGCTTGGACATTTGTTGACCCGATTTTGGAATATTGGAAAAACTCCGATGAAAAAGTGTACGGCTACTCGGCCGGTGCCTGGGGCCCTGAGAATGCAGATGAACTTATCGAGGGGGTCGGCATGTGGCGCAACCCTAGTGAGAACTTGGCAGACGACCCTGGGTTTTGTGTGATTTGCTAAATAAAGTTCAAGTTAAAGCGCAAGTATCAAGTTCAAACATTTTGTCTATGCAACTAAAAATTTCAAAAACGAAACAGCAGGTAGCCCAAAACTTCACAGATTACCTCGTCGATTTGATGGATTCTAACGAAGTTATGCACATCGCGCTTTCGGGAGGGAGTACGCCTAAAATCGTTTTTGACGAACTTGCTTCACGAAATATTCCTGAAAAGATTTGGCGGAAAGTCCATTTGTATTGGGGAGATGAGCGATGTGTGCCTCCCGCTGACGATGACAGTAATTATAAAATGACGGTCGAGCACTTGTTGTCTAAAATCGAAATTCCCGATGAAAATATTCATCGCATAATGGGTGAGAACGATTCAGATGATGAAGCAGAACGTTATGCGGAAAACTTGGAAAATCAATTACCTAAAATGGACGGATTCCCGAGATTTGACCTTGTTATTTTAGGAATGGGAGATGATGGGCATACCGCCTCTATTTTCCCTCATGAAATCGAACTTTGGGATTCCGAAAAACTATGTGAGGTCGCCGAACACCCTCAAAGCGGTCAGAAAAGAATCACGATTACCGGAAAACTAATTAATCATGCCGCTACAGTCGCATTTTTGGTTACGGGCGATAGCAAGGCGGATAAAGTAGAAGAGATTATCGAAAAAAAAGGAGGTTTTAAAGACTATCCGGCTAGTTTGGTCTCCCCAAACTCTTCAAATTTACTTTGGTTTTTGGATGATGCCGCAGCCGCAAAAATTACTTCAAGTCGATCTTAACGTTTTCCAGACTCAAATTCTCCAAATGTTGTTCGATTTTAAATTGCGAGCTATCGAACTGGGTATCTCTTGAAAAAGCTTCTTCCTTTCTTCGTTTACTTCGTGCGTACCGTCGCACACCTTGCTCGCTTTCTAAAATTAGTCCTGGAATGGGGATGCTCCTTCCGTTGGCGTCTTTTGCGACCATCGTGAAATACGATGAGTTACAATGGCGTTTCTTGCCCGTAGTGATTTTCTCCGATTCGACGCGAACGCCAACGACCATAGAGGTTCTACCGGTATAATTAATAGAGGCACGCAGTGTCAGCAATTCCCCCACCTCTACAGGATGCAAAAAATCGACCCGGTTTACGGATGCCGTTACACAGTACTGCTGCGAATGCTTAGAGGCACAGGCGAAGGCTATTTGGTCCATTAGGTTGAGAATGTGGCCTCCATGTACTTTTCCACCGAAATTAGAGTGGGAGGGGAGCATTAGTTCTGTAATCGATACCCGTGATTCACTTGCTGATTTATAGTTTTCCATATAAGAAATTCAAGTTCAAGTTCAAGAATCAAACTCAAGCTTAAAATATGTTTAGAAGTTTAGGGGTTTATGAGTTTAGAAAAGAAGTTTATGAGTTTAGAAAAAACAATTTCGTCTAACGTCTACCATCACTTCCTAAAATGTGGTGATTGTTCTTGTTCTACTTTGGTAATAAAATATTTGGTATCGCCCAACCAGAAAAAAGTCGCAAAGCGTTCTTCGTAGCTCACTTTTACATATTGCCCTTGGTACTCTTGAAGTTTATCAATAACCTCTTTGTCTTTGTCCAACACTGAAAACGAAAATATTTGGGCACCAGATATACCTTGGCTGATTTCGCCTTCCCAAGTTTTGACGATTACCCCTTTGTGACTGACTTTAATCAATTCACCGGAGCGAACCCCGTCGCTATAGGTTACGAAATAGATAAAGGCATAGATTGTAGCAAACACAGCTACGATAATTCCCAATGTTATAAATAGTGGCTTTTTCATGATTTAAGTGTCAAGTTCAAGTTCAAGTTCAAAAAAATTTATGAGTTTAGAGGTTTATGAGTTTAGAAAAAATAAATTCAACTACTAACTACTAACTACTAACTACTAACTACTAACTACTAACTACTAACTACTAACTTCTAACTACTTACTGCCCATCTTCAATCTCTGCAAAATCATCCTCTAGAGCTCGTTTTAAAATAGGATCAGGAATCGATTTCTTCGCTTTAGCTCCCATTTTTTTTAGTTTTTCAATACTGGTTACAATATTTCCACGGCCTTCGACGAGCTTGTTCATCGCGCCCTTATATTCCGATTTGGCATCATCCATTTTCTTGCCCACCTTAGTCAGGTCGCTTACAAAACCTTCGAATTTGTCGTATAATGCACCAGCTTGGCTGGCGATTTCAATGGCATTTCTTTGCTGTTTTTCGTTGTTCCACATACTGTCTATTGTACGTAAGGTGGCCAATAGTGTAGACGGAGTAACGATTACGATGTTTTGCTCAAAAGCTTTGTTGTATAGGGAGCTATCATTGTTTATTGCTATTGCAAATGCCGGCTCTATGGGAACGAACATCAAAACAAAATCAGGACTTTCCATTTCGTAAAGGTCCTCATACTTTTTAGCGGATAGTTGGTCTACATGCTTTCGCAGTGAATTGATATGATCTTTCAAAAATTTATCCCTAAACTCATCTTCGGCATTAACAAAACGCTCATAATCGGTTAGGGAAACCTTTGAATCCACGATCATTTTCTTCCCATCGGGAAGGTGAATGATAACATCGGGAAGCACCCTAGTGCCATCTTCCAAAGTAAAACTTTGTTGTACGGTATACTCACGGTCTTTTTCCAGACCTGATTTTTCCAAAACTCGTTCCAAGACCAATTCGCCCCAATTACCCTGCATTTTACTATCGCCTTTTAAGGCCTTGGTCAAGTTTTCGGCCTCTTGGGTAATCTTAAGGTTTTGGGTCTGTAGGTTCAATAATTGTTCTTTTAAGGCTTGGTGAATACCATAATTTTCCTTTCTGCTCTCATCTACCTTTTTCTCAAAGAGCTGAATTTTTTCGTTTAAGGGGGTAAGAATATCTTTGATGTTTTTTTCGTTACGCTCCGTGAATTTTAGGCTTTTCTCCTCTAAAATTTTATTGGCAAGATTTTCGAACTCTTTGGTAAATTTTTCCTGTAGTTTTTCAACTTCCTGTTTTTGCTCTCTATTCTTTAATTCTAGGTTTTCCAAATCGGCCTGATAACGAACAATTTGGTTCCCTAATTGCTCCTTTTCAGCTTGTAGGTGAATTTTGTGTTCTTCGGTATCCAGTAACCGTTGCTCTAACACCGATACATTGGCATGCAACTGTTGCTCACGTTCTTCTAGGGCACTTTGGCTCGATTTCGTTTTTAGGCTTTGGATGTAATTGCCTAATAAATAACCTAATGCAAGGCAGATTAACCCAATTATAAGGTATATGAGATATTCGTTCATTGGTGTTTTAAACTATAGGAAGTAAAGATAAAGGTTTGACTTCAAATTTCTCTTGCGAGTCTCCGTGTTTCTCCGTGTGATAACTATTTCATAAAGATTCGCGGAGAAGTCGCAGAGTTTCACGGAGAACGTTTGGTCTACTTTTCAATCCGAAACGAACCTGTCAATGCATCAAAAGAAACCGTGTCAGAAGGAAAAAGCGATTCAAAGGCCTTTTTTTCAATGAGTTCACACGGCTGCCCAAAAGGATTTTTCTTTCCATCTAACAGCAGCATTTTATCGCAGATCTGAATTGCCGTTTCGATTTCATGGGTAGTGAGTAAAATGGTTTTTTGTGTTTGGTGCGCGATAGATTTCAACAATTTTAAAATCTGCACTCTATGATAGAGATCTAGATGGGTCGTAGGTTCATCTAACAGCATAATGGAAGTATCTTGGGCCAAAGCCCTTGCTATCATAACCCGTTGAAGTTGCCCATCGCTGAGTTCGTAACATTTTTTATGTTGCAGGTCTTCGAGTTCTAATAAGTGAAGGGCTTGCTTGATTTTTAATTTGTCATTGTTTGATAGAGTGCCGATCCAATTGGTATAGGGCTGCCTGCCCAAAGAGACTAATTCCAAAGCCGTCATGTTTTTTGAGGCAATAGGCTCTGTGAGTACCATACTTATTTCAGAGGCGAGTGTTAACGGCCGATATGTTTCCAAAGGTTTTTCGTTGATATATATGCTTCCCGATAGTTTGGCTTGTGCATTGCCAAGCGTACGCAATAACGTCGATTTTCCGATACCATTTATACCCACTATGGCGGTTAGTTCACCAGAGTTCAGGAGAAAGTCAATAGTTTTCACCACTACTGTACTCCCTACTTTGTTTTGGTAGCCTATGGCTAGATTTTTTACCGAAAGCACGCTATGCTGGTTTTCGTTGATGATGATTTTATTTTTTTAAACGGAGTTCGAAAAGACTGACCGTGGCATTATGATAATGGGCGGGAAGTGCTTTTGAATTCTCCAAAGAGAATAATCCTAAAAACTCAAATCCGTTTTTTCTGTAATGGGCAATCAATTTTTTGTTTTCTCCGACCGTGTCTAAACGAATGAATTCTTTATCGTTTTCTTTGGCATAAATTTTACTCCACGATACAATTTTTTCAACAAGATTTCTACCTCTATATTCTGGGTTGGTAGCAATTCGGTGAATATAGACCGATGGGTCATTGTTCTTATCCTTCCAGATATATGGGTCATCAAAAGTGGTCGCCCAAACACATGTGGTTTTTCCACTTTCAGTGATTTTCCATTGACGACCGCCTAGAATTTCCTTTGCTACCAGGTCTCTATCAAATTCAGGCCAAAGCACCGCGCCATTAGACTTTTGATAGTCCTTTGCCAATCCATAGAGTCTAAAGATTTCATCTATGTCTTCGATTGTGCTATTCTCAATTACCATTGTTCTATCTATTTAGCATTGTCTTACAATCTCACCGATCTTTACTTCAGAATTTAAAGTATACTGAAAATCTTTGTCGTTCCAATCCAGTTCTCAATCAAAATATCATTTTACGTTTTCGTACCAATAACCAAATCACTACTGGTGCCCCGAAAATACTGGTAATCGCATTGATAGGCAGCACATTTTCTGAATTCGGCCATTGTGCTACCATATCGCATAGCAACATTAAGCCCGCTCCATAAATCAATACGGCGGGTACTAGAATACGATGGTCTGTGGTATTGAAAATCTGCCTTGCCAAATGAGGTACTGCCAACCCAATAAACGCTATTGGTCCGGCAAAAGCAGTTACTCCGCCCGCTAATAATCCAGTAGCGATAATAACTAAATAACGCGTTTGTTTAAGGTTTACACCTAGACTTCGAGCATAGTTTTCACCTAGTAAAAAAGCGTTCAACGGTTTTATAGTTCTTATGCTGAGCAGTACTCCGATAAGAATGATGCTTGAAAGTAATAACAATTGCGGTGATGATAGGTTGCCAACACTACCAAAAGACCAATACACGAATTGCTGCAGTTTCTCGGCATCGGTGAAGTAGGAGAGTACGCTCACAATAGCACCGGTAATGCTACCGAACATCAGACCGATAATCAATAGAGCCATGGTGTCCCTTACCTTAGACGCGACGACCATGACCGCCAATAGCACCAAAAAACTTCCGATACTTGAAGCTATTGCCAATGACACGTCGTTTACGATGCCAAAAGCGAGTATTCCTGAAAATACCGCCGAACCCATGATAAGAATAGCTGCTCCCAAACTTGCGCCAGAACTTATTCCCAAAACGAACGGTCCTGCCAAGGGGTTTCGAAAAAGGGTCTGCATCAACAGTCCGCTTAGAGCCAATCCGCTACCTACGAGTATGGCGGTAAATGCTTTGGGGATTCTGTAATTCCAGATAATATATTCCCATGAGGGGTTTTCTAGTTGATTCCCAACTAGAGTACTTAACGTCTCAGAAAAGGGAATGGATACCGAACCCAAGCTAATATTAAGCCCAAAACAAACTCCCAGCGCAAGAAGCAAGAAAAGAAATGAGTTTTGGTATGTTTTCGGATTTCTCAATTATTCCAACGGCTTAAAAAACAAAAGTTGATGATCGGGCAGTAGTTCTGGATGAAAGACATGAATCAAATCTTTCAGAACCAAATCAGGCCTATTTGGTGCAAGTTCGTAGTATAATAACCCACCTGTTGCGCCTTTCGAAATGGTGTTCGAATATACTTTTTTGTTGTCAAATGCGGTGAATTGCGTATAATGCCGATTTGCCTTTTCCATTTCTTGATAGGAGGTAAACATCGAGGGATTTAGCCAAAAGTCGGCGGTATCGGCCGTCTCCAATACGGATTCAATACTTAGGGCTATACCTCCAGTTTCATTAGTCTCTGCCCATAGGTAATCTGCTTGTGCATCCTTTAGAAACTGTGCCATCCAACTATTTCCGCCTGCTACGTGCCAGACATCTTTATACAGTCCGCCAGTGAGTACTGTAGGTTTTTCCGTTGCTTCCTTGGCTATATTTTTTGCCTGATTGTATGAGGTTTCAATGGATTTGAAAATACTATCCGCTTTGACTTCCATCTGAAAAAAGGGAGCGAAAAATTTTATCCACTCTGCTTTTCCCAATGGAGATTCCTCTGTCCAATCCCCATTATAAACTACGGGAATGTTAGACCGTTTTAAGGTTTCGTAAGTCCTATTTTGATTGTTCATGCCAAAACCCACCACTACTTCGGGGTTCATGCCAATCGCGATTTCGGTATTGAGCGATTCATTGTTGCCCAATTCTTTTACCGCACCGCTGTCGATTCGTTTACGGGTATGCTCAGAGGATATCAAGTCGGTATTCGGAAAGCCAACGAGCCTGTCCGCAACTCCCAATGCTTCCAAAGACGGAATATGGGTCGTCGAGGTCACGACCAATTTTTCGACGGGCACAGCGATTATTGCATCATAAGCATCTTTATTCAGAGTCATCGATGCTATCTTGTCTTTCGGTACTAAAGCATAGATGAAAGCTGTCTCGGCACCTGGCCATGGTGAGCTGATTTTAATGATTGTCAGTCCCGAAGCTGATTTCTCGATTGTAAAACCTTTGGCATACTTGATTTCTGAAGTTTCTGCCTTACTCGCAGTTGGCAAAACTTCCTTTTTATCTGTTTTACAAGAAATAACAAAGGTGAGAATTACTATAAAAAGTATTTTTTTCAAATCAAAAGTTTTGATGATTTCAAAAGTAGTATTATTTAAACTTTGTCTCGAAACATTAAACAAAATGTTTACTTTCGTCATGAATTTTGGTTGCTGTCACTTTTTTATGTGATAGGATTAAAAGGGAATACAGTGATTTGAGTTGCGATTTTAGAATTACGATTTACGATTGATTTTCTTCGTACCTCGTTCTTTGTACCTCGAAAATTCTGTAACTGTTCCCGCAACTGTAAGCTTTGTCCGCCTTAGGCGGACGGTTACCATTTTCTTCGAATACCACTGTTTGTACCGAATTCATTTCGGTATCTGCTGAATTGAAGCCTCGAGCATCTAAAGAACAGATGCTGAAACAAGTTCAGCACAATCGGGAAGGTCGATGGTAATACGCAAGTCAGGAGACCTGCCAAATTCACACGACTATTGTTAAACTTTCGGGATAAAGGTTTACGTATGGGTACAGACATACTATTCGCTCGATCAGAGATGTAAAAATGAACAAAAACTTTTTGGGGTTTTGTGTTGTCGCTTCGCTATGTACAGGTGTTATTGCGCAGTCTGTTGAATCGATACAGGACAAGCAGGAACAAAACGATTCTACACGGGTCAAAAAATTGGACGAAGTTGTAGTCAGTGACTCCCGTTTTGAACTGAAACGAGAAAATTCAGGCAAGACCGTCATTAAAATCACGGCAGAAGAACTTGAACGTAACCAAGGTAGAAACGTAACGGAAATCATCAATACCAAAAGTGGACTTGAAATAACAGGAAGCCGAGGTCGTGAAGGCTCCGTATTCGGGGTTTTTGCCCGTGGAGGAAGGGGTCGTCAGGTTTTGATTTTAATCGATGGTATTCGGGTTTCAGATCCTTCATCGTTCTCCTCGGAATATGATTTACGATTACTTTCTTCTGCCAACATTGAATCTATCGAGATTATTAAAGGAGCGGCCAGTACCCTTTACGGTTCCAATGCTGCTACGGCGGTCATAAATATCACTACTAAAAAGGCCTCCCAAAAACCGATTTCGGCCACTTTTCTTTCAAGTGTCGGTACCAACCAAACTTCAGATGACCAAAACTACAATCTTTCAAGGTCTTCGAACAGTGCGCAGCTGAACGGTACATTGGGCAAGTTCAGCTATAACGGCAATTTTTCGAACCGATATGCCGATGGGCTTTCCGATTTGATTACTCCTGAAGATGAAAAAGACGGTTTTTCCCATTTCAGTACCGATTTACGTTTGGGCTATGATTTTTCAGATAGATTCAATCTTAGTGTTTACGGTAACCAGACAAAGACACGTACCGATTTCGATGAATCTTTCGGGTTTTTAGATGCACCGTACCAATATTTAAGCAATCAAGAAAGAGTGGGGGTTTCGGCAAATTATAAATATGGTAAAGGCGCTTTGTATGCGAATGCCGCTTACAGTAGTTTTTATTCTGAAAGTAAAAGTGCATTCCCTACTATTTTTAAAGGCAATAACTATGTTGTTGATACATATAATAAATATAATTTTAATGATATGTTCTATACCGTTTTGGGATTAAATTATATCGCCGATGAGACGGAATTCGCAAGAAAAGAAAAATTTGAGATTACCGACCCTTATTTGAATTTGGTGTACGTTTCCCGTTTCGGATTGAATATCAACGCTGGTGGGCGATTGAACAATCATTCCGAATATGGCAGTAATTTCGTTTATAACCTAAACCCTTCTTTCACTTTTAAGACGGATGACGGTTACTTCAAGGTGCTTAGCTCTTACGCGACTTCTTATATTACACCCTCGCTGACCCAACTGTTCGGTAATTTTGGAGCCAACCCGGATTTGGAACCTGAAGACAACAGAACTATCGAAGGCGGAATCGAGTATGCCAAAAACTCTAAATTTAGAGCGAGCGGACTTTATTTTAATAGAAAAGAAGAGAATTTCGTTTTTTATGACTTGGTCGAAAACAGGTATAAAAATGCTTTGAATACCATAGACGCGCAAGGGGTAGAGATAGAGCTTAATTGGAATACCACGGATAAGTTGGCCTTAAGTGCAAATTATACCTTTACCGAGCGAAAGGGCGATAACGCTATCCGTATTCCAAAACATAAAATTAATACGAATGTGGCGTATGCTTTTTCAGATAGGTTTTATGCTTCCCTACAATATAGTCTCACGGGCAGCCGCTCGGATACCGATTTTAATACTTTTCCGGCGGAAGACCTTCCTTTAGAAGCTTTTTCTTTAGTGGATGTATACGTCTCGCATGAGTGTATTCAAAATAGGCTAAAGGTATTTCTAAACGTTAACAATATATTAAATCAGAATTACACCGAA
>ENA-ORXU01001509-ORXU01001509.1-marine-metagenome-genome-assembly--contig:-NODE-1509-length-18653-cov-3.836940_pt1 | contig 18653 bp, 18 predicted proteins | sample MGYA00237869_ERZ511484 | MGnify/ENA metagenome assembly ERZ511484
ATAAAGTGGAGTGCCATTTTGAGCATAAGATTTAAAGTATCGTCGAAAAAGCCGTTGCCCGTAGCAATAGTTAGGTTCAATTTATCTTCTTTTAAAGACTCAAAAGTTCTGCCCGAACGATGATACGCAGGGCCGTTGGACTCACTTACACCGACCCCCCGAAAAGTTTCTGTACCCAAACCTATACCCATTCGAACATCGAGGCCTTTTATCGTTTTTATCAAAGCCTTAATGTGTATTGCGGCCCGCAGTGCATCTTTTTGGTCTATTTTCAATTGAAATTCATCACCTCGATAGACCTCCCAGTTGATGGGCGTATCGCCAAGTTTTGATAAGTACCCTTTCAAAATACCCAACCATTCTGAAGAGGTGTGGTTCTCTGAATTGATAATATCGCCTGTAATAATTGCTATCATAACTATATAAGCCAAAGCGTTAATATACAACAAATATAAGCTAATTCGCTAATATTTTAAAATATTAGCTAAAATGCTAATATATATACTTTATAAGCAAAATCACTTATAACTAAAACCAACGACGTACTTTAATGCAATATTGTCTGTATTCCTTCCCGAAAATGGCAGTTAAGGCTTCTTCCTCGGGTACGACTTGAAAACGGTTCATATAAGCCACAAAGCCCGCCGCCAAAAGCGTGTTGAAAGCATTGCCCAACCAGATGCCCCAAGCCAGTAGTACCAGCAACAATGCCAAATACATGGGGTTCCGCGAAAAGGCATAGATTCCTTTATCAACCAACTTTGTGGTCTTCGATGGCCGGGTAGGGTCAATCGTAGTACGCAACTTAAAAAACTGGATTAAAGCGACCAAAGCTATAACAGCCGCAAACAGCAATAAAATAGCCGTGAGATAAAAACGACCCGTAAAATCGAAATGTCCGAAGGGCAAGAACCGTGCAAGCAAATACATTAGAAGCCCGAAAATCAGAAAAACCAGTACAGGCGGTATTTTTAATTTCATATATCGCTTTTCTAAGATTTCAAAATTACTATTTTCGAGTCTGCTTCTGGCATTGCTACACCCACTTTTTGTAAACAGCTTAATATGAAACTTGTATTTGCGACCCACAATAAAAATAAATTCAATGAAGTCAAAAAACTTGTTCCCGATAGCATCGCTTTGGTATCGTTGACAGATATTGGGTGTTTTGATGAAATTCCCGAGACCGGAAGAACTTTAGAAGAAAATGCCAGAATAAAAGCCAATTATGTTACCAAAAACTACGGACTATCATGTTTCGCCGATGACACCGGGCTCTTGGTAGACGCATTAAACGGAGAACCCGGCGTATATTCCGCTCGATACGCGGGCGAGCAAAAAAATGCCAACGACAATATGAACAAATTGCTCTTAGAGCTGAAAAACGAAACTAATCGCACAGCCCGCTTCAAAACCATTATTTCATTGAATATCAATGAAAAAAATTATTTGTTCGAGGGAATCGCAGAAGGTGAGATCACCCCCGAAAAATATGGAGCCGAAGGATTTGGATACGACCCCATTTTCAGGCCACAAGGCTACGAGAAAACATTTGCCGAACTCCCGTTGGAAACAAAAAATAGAATAGGCCATAGAGGAAAGGCCATACAAAAATTGCTTGCATATCTACGAGAATCGCAATCTCGATAATTAAACGTACCTTTGCCGCTTAATTTTTAACGCCGCCGGTATGGCAGGTGTTGCTCTGAGTATAAGGTATAAGGGTTATACACGATAATCGCTCTACGCAACACACCTATTAGCGATTAGGTATACCTTATTATGACAAAATTTGAAGCACTAGGGCTCGATAAGCCCCTATTGGATGCTGTTGCCGACATGGGATTTGAAACCCCATCGGAAGTACAGGAAAAAGCAATCCCTATTTTATTGGAAAGTGAGACCGACCTAGTCGCCCTCGCACAGACCGGAACAGGAAAGACCGCAGCCTTTGGTTTTCCGCTGATCCAAAAACTCGATAGCAAAAGCCGAACCACACAAGGGCTTATTCTCTCCCCTACCCGCGAACTCTGCCTGCAGATTACCAACGAGATGCAATCGTATTCCAAATACGTAAAAGGCCTTAATACAGTAGCCATCTATGGTGGTGCCAGCATTACCGAACAGGCGCGACAAATCAAGCGCGGCGCACAGATAGTTGTTGCTACACCCGGCCGTATGAAAGACATGATAGGCCGTGGACTCGTCGATATTTCAAAAATCGATTATTGTATTCTCGACGAGGCCGATGAAATGCTCAACATGGGTTTCTACGAGGATATAAAAGATATTCTCTCCAATACCCCGAAACAAAAATCTACTTGGCTTTTTTCGGCAACCATGCCCAAGGAAGTTTCTAAAATTGCGAAGAAATTCATGCATAGCCCCGTAGAGATTACAGTGGGCACTAAAAATGCAGGTACTTCAACAGTCAACCATGAATACTATGTCGTTGGAGGGAGGGACAGATATCCAGCGCTAAAACGTTTGGCCGATGCAAATCCCGATATTTTCTCGGTGGTATTCTGTCGAACGAAAAGGGACACGCAGCGCGTAGCCGAAAAATTAATAGAGGACGGCTATAATGCGGGAGCATTGCATGGCGATTTGAGCCAGAACCAGCGCGACTTGGTCATGAACTCTTTTCGTAAAAAACAGATACAGATGTTGGTAGCTACCGACGTTGCCGCCAGAGGAATAGACGTCGATGACATTACGCATGTTATCAATTACCAGCTTCCCGATGAAATAGAGGTTTATACCCACCGTAGTGGGCGTACCGGTAGAGCTGGGAAATCAGGTATTTCAATGGTAATCGTTACGCGTAGTGAAATGCGAAGGATACATTCCATCGAGAAAAAAATACAGCAGGAATTTATACAGAAAAAAATTCCGACAGGTATCGAAATCTGTGAAATACAGCTATATCATTTGGCCAATAAAATCAAGGATACCAAGATAAACAAAGATGTAGAAAATTACCTTCCGGCCATAAATGAAGTACTTGAAGGTATTGACCGCGAAGAATTGATTAAAAAAATAGTTTCGGTAGAATTCACCCGTTTCTCGAACTATTATAACAAGACTAAAGACCTCAACACTTCAGGAGCTAATGACAGCCGACGGGACAGGGAAACAAGCAGAAGAGATAATGGTTCTTCAAACGGTTCAGTTCGCTACTTCATTAATGTAGGGGAAAAGGATGGTTATGATTGGATGACCCTCAAAGATTTCTTACGCGATACATTATCTCTCGGTAAAGAAGATGTTTACAAGGTCGATACAAAAGATTCGTTCTCGTTCTTCAATACCGAGGCTGAACATACCGAGCAGATACTTCAGTTTTTCACAGATTTTAAGCTTGAAGGTCGGTTTATTAATGTAGAAGTATCGAAAAGTCCTGGCGGAGGTGGCGGGGGCCGTGGCCGAAAAGACCGTGGTCGACGAAGAGATCGCGATAATGACCGAGGAGGTCGTGGCAAAAGAAGGGAGAGAAGCTCCTCAAAAGGAAATTCAGGCTATTCTGGAAAAAGAAGAAACAAAAAAAGTAGGAGTGATTTCTTTTAAACCTGCCGCACACAAATTTTATAGTTAATTGTATATTAAAAAATACGCTTCGGCGTATTTTTTTGTTTTGTTTAGTACATTTAACCCCGTATACCGAGATTGATGAAACCATTTTTAGCCCTATTTCTGTTATTCTCCGCATTTTCCGTTTTTTCCCAAGAAGAAGAAAATGCCGTCGATAAAGAATTGAATGCCATAGTCGTAAACGCCCAATCGGACGAGCCGATGGAAAGTGTTCATGTCGTTAACCTTAACAGGGTTGTAGGTACGATAACTAATGTAGACGGTGAGTTTACGATTACCGCCTCGGTGAACGACACCCTCTACTTCTCTTTTTTGGGCTTTAAATCACAGAAAATCAGGGTCACCAACGACATGTTCAAGTTTAAGGATACGAAAATAGCCCTTACAGAGCTTGCCTACGCTCTAGAAGAGGTTATCGTAAAGCCTTATCAACTAACAGGTTACCTTGAAATAGACGTTAAAAACCTTCCCATTAATAATTCATACCAATACAGTATTTCCGGCCTTGCCGTTGGTTATGAGGGTGGAAACAAAAACCCAAGTGCCGTAACCAAAGTACTAGGAGCAATATTAAATCCGGCAGATTTATTGCGCAACCTTTTCGGAAAACAACCCAACCAAATGCGAAAGCTTCGCAAAATGAAGGAAGATGACCAGATACGCGACCTTTTGGCTTCAAAATTCGACCGAGAGACCCTGACGGAATTACTGCAGATAGAAAAAGTTGACATTCAAGATATACTGAATAATTGCAATTACTCAAAATCGTTTATCACTACCGCCAACGACCTTCAAATACTTGACGCAATTAGCAGCTGCTATGAGGAATTCAAGGTACTCAACCGAAAAAAATAAATTTTCTACTTTCCCTCGCATTTTATAGCTTTAGAAAAAATAGATATCCATGAAAAAACTGCTCATAGCGGTTATTGTTTTCTTTATATTCCTTTCGTGTTCGGAAGGGAAAAAAGAACCCGTCAAAGAGACGGCCATAGCAAAAGATTCCATTTACGTTCCTGTTAAAAAAGTACCTTTCTCGTGGGATGCTGCCAACATCTATTTTTTATTGACTGATCGATTTAATAATGGCAATAACGAAAATGATATTAACTTTGAAAGAACAGATCCCACCGGCCCGTTAAGGGGTTTTATGGGAGGTGATATCGAAGGCATCACCAAAAAAATAAGAGAAGGCTATTTTAGCGATTTGGGAGTCAACGCCATTTGGTTTACCCCAGTAGTCGAACAGGTACACGGTGGAACTGACGAAAGTACGGGAAACACCTATGGGTACCATGGTTATTGGGCTAAGGATTGGACTGCTATCGACCCGAATTTCGGTACAAGAGAGCATTTAGAGACAATGGTGAAAACCGCACATGAATATGGTATACGCGTCTTAATGGATGTCGTTCTGAACCATACCGGTCCGGTAACCGAAATAGATGAGGTCTGGCCAGATGAATGGGTACGTACTGATCCGACCTGTGAGTTCACCAACTATGAGAACACTACTAAATGTACGCTGGTCGACAACTTACCCGATATTTATACAGCATCTGACCAGCCCGTTAAACTGCCGGATGCCCTCTTGGCCAAATGGAAAGAGGAAGGCCGGTTAAGCCAGGAACTGGATGAACTTCAACTTTTTTTCGAACGTACTGGTTACCCAAGGGCACCCAGATTCTATATTATAAAATGGCTGACGGATTATGTCAATAGTTTGGGCATCGATGGATATCGAGTCGATACGGTCAAGCATGTGAATGAAAATGCTTGGGCCGATTTGTACAAGGAAGCATCTTACGCATTCAATAATTGGAAAAAAATGCATCCCGATGAGGTTTTAGATGAAAGTCCATTTTTTATGGTAGGCGAAGTCTATGGTTATGGAATTTCAAGTGGAAGGGAATATGATTTTGGAGATAAAAAAGTAGATTATTTTTCACATGGTTTCAAAAGCCTTATTAACTTCGAATTGAAATCGGATGCCGTAAACGATTACGAAACTATTTTCAAAAAGTACAATAAACTACTCCGTTCGGACCTGAAGGGTAAGAGTACCGTTAATTACCTGACCTCCCATGACGATGGCCACCCTTACGACCAAGAACGTACAGACCCGATAAAAGCAGCTAATATTCTGTTGCTTACACCGGGTGCCTCACAAATCTATTATGGCGATGAAACAGCGCGCGACCTGACCATTGAAGGCGCCGAAGATAATCCCGTTCAAGGTGATGCGACCCTACGTTCATTTATGAATTGGGACGAGTTGGATAGTATCCCTAGAACTAGAGAAATACTTAACCACTGGCGTAAAATAGGGAGTTTTAGAAATAATCATTTGGCCATCGGGGCAGGCCGACACAAAAGGCTTGGAAAAACGCCATATGTCTTTAGTAGAACCTATATTGATGGTGATTTTAAAGACAAGGTAGTAGTAGGCCTAGATTTACCTAAAGGAAAAAAATCGCTCTGGGTAAAAGGTTTCTTCGGTGATGGCACGAAACTCTACGATACGTACTCCGAAACTGAGGTTACGGTCAGCAATGGCAAGGTCATCTTAGAAAATGATAACACTATTGCACTTCTTGAGCTTAAGGAATAGCTTGAACTTATGAGTATTAGGCCAACATTATTCCAAGAACCTATTTCTCAAGAACTGTTTTTAGGTTTTTGAGTCCGCCGGCTTCAAAATCCTTTCCTACCATTTTGTCCATGCTCATAAACAGCATCATAATGCTCATCGGAAACTTGTTTTTACCGGAAAAGCCCCAAGTAACTTTTGTTCTACCGTTACCCGTATCATCAACTTCAGTGTAGCAATCTGAAGTCGATTTCCAAGGTTTCAGAAATCGCAATTCCGATTCGATACGTTCGCCATCAACAATCCGCGTAATTTCCTGTTCGCCTTCACCGACATCTTTATTGCCGTTCCAATAACTTAAAGCGCCTACCTCACCATCGGTGCCGCTAAACTTTTTTTCCATATTTGGGTCTTTCCGTGCCCAAGGCGACCACTCGTCCATTTTCTTGAGGGACTTCAAATATTCGAAAACCTCAGATTTCGGTCTTGAGACCTCAACAGTGCGAAATACATTGTAAGTTTTTGGGGCTATCATCGCTAAAATCAAAATTAACACGACAAGCCCTACAAGAATGTAGAGAAGTAGATCCATTTGTTTATCAATTAGTTGGTTGTTATATAAATGTACTAAAAAAAGTATTTCATAATTACCAAAAACTAAGATATTGTTTAACGAAAAATGTAATTTTAAAAATTTTTAAAGGGATAGAACGGAACTTACTTAAACAAGAACAGTTATTTCCGGTGATAATGTTCCAGTATATCGTCAATACTTTTAATTGATTTCTTAGTCCAATCCAAGCGTTTTTGTAATTTTTCAATATCGTCCAATCGCCAATTCAAGTCTGTTTTTCGCAATCTTTCGGTAAGGGTCTGCAAAATGATGGCCGCCGATACAGATATATTCAAACTCTCGCTAAACCCCGCCATAGGTATTTTTAAGAAACTATCGCAGTTAGCTAAAGCTTCTTTTGAAAGTCCTTCGCGCTCTGTACCAAAAAGAAAGGCCGTTTTTTCTTGAATTTTAAAATCGTTCAAATAACATGAATCGTTGTGTGGCGTTGTGGCTATAATCTTATATCCGCTCTTCTTCAAAGCCGTGATACACCTTGTCATATTTTTATGTCGCCGTATATCGACCCATTGCTGCGCGCCCATTGCGATATTCTTGTCCAATCTATTACCGAAACGCCCTTCGATTACATGGGCTTTCTGAATGCCGAAAATTTCACAACTTCTAATCACCGCGCTGGTATTATGCAATTGGTAGACGTCTTCAATAGCTACGGTGAGATATGTAGTGCGTTTTTCCAGAATATTGAGAAATCGCTGTTTACGTTTCTCGGAAATAAAACCTTCTAAATACCTAAGAAGTTCTGCATCGACCATATATCGAATATAATAAATTCTATATTTTTATACGGATGAAGAAAAGAATTACAGTTTTAACGGGCGCAGGGGTGAGTGCGGAAAGTGGTATCAACACCTTTCGTGATGCCGGCGGACTTTGGGAGGGCCATGATGTTATGGAAGTTGCATCACCTGAAGGTTTCAACAAAAATCCCGAATTGGTATTGAATTTCTATAATGATAGACGCAGACAGCTAACTAATGTTTTTCCAAATCGTGCGCATACGGCCTTAGTCGAATTGGAAGAACATTTCGATGTCACGATTATAACCCAAAACGTCGATGACCTTCATGAACGTGCCGGAAGTTCAAACGTGGTGCACCTTCATGGTGAACTTTTGAAGGCCAGAAGCATCCAAAATAAAAATCGGATACTACCTTGGAAGAAAGATCTCAATATAGGCGATCTTTGTGAAAACGGGCACCAATTAAGACCCCATATCGTATGGTTCGGTGAAGAAGTACCGCTTTTAGAAAAGGCGGTCGCCATAACCCAAACTGCGGATATACTTTTAATTATAGGTACATCGATGCAGGTGTATCCCGCGGCCGGACTTGTCAATTATGTTAAAAACGGAACCCCCATCTATTTTATCGACCCAAGGCCAAGTGTTTCTAAATATGATTTTGAAAACCTTTCCATCATAGCAAAAAAAGCGGCTGAAGGTGTCCCGAAACTAGTTGCCAATTTGATAAAAAACAGCTGAACATAATGAAAATTCGCGCATTGTGACCAAAGAAGAACTATACCGATCTTTGGATTATGTGAACCATTCAAGAGAAAAACGAGCTGAAATGGCCACTTTGCTTCTCGAGAATCCGTATTTGGTCGAACCACTTATGGAAATTGCTTTCGATGTTGACAACACGATATCGAATCGTGCCTGCTGGGTAATGGAATTTACGGCAAAAGAAAATCTCAATTATATCTTTCCTTATTTAGATAATTTCACCTCTAATTTGAGTAAAGTCCATTTTGATTCTTCGGTAAGGCCAATTGCCAAAATCTGTGAATTTTTAACAAAAGCATATTTCTCAAAAACGGAAAACAGATCTCAAATAGCATTGACCGACCAACATTTAGAACAAATTAGTACCGCTTGTTTCGATTGGCTGATAGGGGAACATAAAGTAGCGGCAAAAGCCTATTCGATGACCTCCCTTTTGCTATTGGGCAACAAATATGATTGGATACATGCTGAACTAAAAATGGTACTCGAACAAAATTATACCGCAGGTAGTGCAGCTTATAAGGCTCGAGCAAGAATAACTTTGGCAAAACTCAAGTAGTCAAAATTATTTTTCTAAACTCATAAACTTTTCTCTGAACTTATAAATCTTTTGAAATTTCGCTCGAGCTTGGTTTCTGAGCGTAGCCGAAGTATGAATTTGAACTTTTAATAAGTATCTTTGCTTTTCTTAAAATTCAATCTATTCTTAAAACATGTCGTTAAACGCCTTGAACGCTATTTCGCCCATTGACGGGCGCTACCGCAGTAAAACAGAAGCCCTTGCTCCTTTTTTTTCAGAGGAAGCACTTATCAAGTACAGGGTGCAGGTAGAAGTTGAATACTTTATTGCTTTGTGTGAAATTCCATTACCACAGCTTTCTGGTTTTGAAAGCCAAAAATTCGAGTCCTTGAGAGATATCTATAGAAACTTCGATACGATAGATGCACAGGAAATCAAGGAAATCGAAAAAACGACCAACCATGACGTCAAGGCCGTCGAATATTTTATAAAAACGGCATTTGACAAATTAGGGCTTTCCTCCTTTAAGGAGTTTATTCATTTCGGACTCACTTCTCAAGATATTAACAACACGGCAATACCTCTTTCTATTAAAGAGGCCATGAACGAAGTTTATGTTCCGGCTTATTTCGAAGTATTGGAGAAATTAGGGCAATTGGCCGCTGAATGGTCAGATATACCCATGCTTGCCAGAACGCATGGTCAACCGGCTTCCCCTACCCGATTGGGCAAAGAAGTGTCGGTATTCGTTGCACGTCTAAAAGAACAGTTCAACTTACTGAACGATATACCCAGTGCTGCAAAATTCGGTGGTGCTACCGGAAACTATAATGCCCATAAAGTGGCGTATCCGAATATTGATTGGAAAGCGTTCGGACAGAAATTCGTTCAAGATAGATTGGGATTGCATCACTCATTTCCCACTACACAGATAGAGCACTATGATCATATGGCCGCTCTGTTCGATACACTCAAAAGAATAAACACCATAATTTTAGATTTGGATAGGGATTTTTGGACCTACGTTTCCATGGATTATTTTAAACAAAAAATCAAAAAAGGAGAAGTGGGCTCATCGGCCATGCCACATAAGGTGAATCCAATAGATTTCGAAAATTCAGAGGGAAATCTTGGTATTGCAAACGCTTTATTTGAACATCTATCGGCAAAATTACCGGTTTCACGTTTACAGCGCGACCTGACCGATAGTACCGTTCTTAGAAATGTCGGCATTCCCATTGCACATACCGTTATTGCTTTTCAGTCGACTTTAAAAGGTCTGAACAAACTTTTATTGAACAAAGAAAAGTTCGAACAAGATTTGGAGAATAATTGGGCCGTAGTTGCCGAAGCGATTCAGACTATTTTACGACGTGAAGGCTACCCAAATCCGTATGAGGCTTTAAAGGGTCTTACCCGAACCAATACTAAAATCAATCAATCATCAATCGCCGATTATATCGACACCCTAGACATTGAAACTGCCATCAAAGATGAACTAAAGGCGATTACCCCAACCAACTATACGGGTATATAAGCTAAGGTTTTTAGTTATTGCACAAAGGAAAACGTTCTAATGCTTTTAATTTTAAAATTTCGTTAAAAATTTAAATTTTTCGAACTCAACATTCTACAAACTCATTACAAAACCAACTATGGAAGATAAATTTTCGGTACAAGATTCAATTGCAAAACTTTGGGATAAACTTGACGGATGGTTAGATGCCATCGTGTTGAAATTGCCGAACATACTTTTGGCCATTTTAACTATGGTTTTATTTTACTTTATCGCCCAACTTGTTCGCAAACTGCTCAGAAAATATCTTTTAAAGCATGTCGGTCAGGTCTCCATACAGGATATTATTGCCAAGACCGTTTTTGTAGTCATAATTCTTATAGGGTTTTTCGTTGCATTGGGGGTAATGGATCTCGATAAAGTACTGACCAGTATATTAGCAGGTGCGGGTGTTCTCGGTCTCGCAATCGGTTTGGCATTACAAGGCACTTTAAGTAATACAGTCGGTGGTTTTATGCTTTCGTTTATGCCGAGCATAAGAATAAACGACTTTATCAAAAATGGCGATGCTTCGGGTGTCGTGCAAGAAATTACCCTTCGAAACATCGTAATCAAAACACCGCAGAACAATATTACCGTTATCCCAAACTCTTCTTTTGTAGAAGGGCCGTTTACCAATTACTCCCTAGAGGAACGAGGGCGTATTTTTGTCAATTGTGGGGTGGGCTACGAGAGTAACCTACAAGAGGTAGAAGATTTGACGGTAAAGGTAATCGCTGACAATTTCAAACAGAACGACGGGGAAGAAGTCGAATTTTTCTACACGGAATTCGGTGACAGTTCCATAAATTTCATGGTTCGGTTTTGGACGGATATGAAAACGTTCAAACAAGAACATGCCGCTAGGCATAATGCGGTCAAGCTAATCAAGAAGAGTTTCGACGGAAAAGATATCAACATTCCGTTCCCTATTCGCACGTTGGATTTTGGAAAAAACAATCTCACCGTTCATACTGAGAAAGCTGGTTCTTAGCATCAAAATTACAGATGTGCACCAAACGTAAAAAAGACCGCTACATGGCGGTCTTTTTGATTATAAAATAGATCTATTCTATTTGTTAATCTGAACTTCGTGCGGATAAGGAATTTCAATACCGGCTTTATCCAAAGCTTCTTTGGTACTTTCAATCGTAGCGAAATAAACATCCCAATAATCTTCTGGCTTACAAAATGGTCGTACAGCAAGATTTACCGAGCTATCACCTAGTTCTTCTACATTGACCGAAGGGGCCGGGTCTTCCAACACCTGAGGGTTTGCTTTCAACATTGCCAACAGTACATCTTTGGCCTTTTTAATATCAGAACCATAATCGACACCAACCGTAGTATCTACCCGCATCTTTCCTTCAGCGGTATAATTGATAATGTTTCCATTAGCCATTGCTCCATTTGGGACAATAGCAAGTTTATTTTGTGGTGTAATAAGCTTTGTGGTGAAAATCTCTATTTCTTTTACGGAACCTAGAACCCCTTGTGCCTCTACCAAATCACCGATTTTATAGGGCTTGAATATGATAATCAAAACACCGCCCGCAAAATTGGAGAGCGAACCTTGAAGTGCAAGACCAATGGCGAGACCTGCTGCTGCAATAATGGCCGCGAAACTTGTCGTTTCAACCCCTAAAGTCGAGATTACTGTAATTATCAAGAAAATTGTTAAGGCCCATTTTACCAAACTCAGTAAAAACCTCTGTAGCGATTTGTCGTACTCTTGAGTGGTCATTCCACCCCGAACGACCTTTACTATTTTCTTGATTATCCAAGAACCGATGATGTAAATGAGGATTGCCCCAATTACTTTCGGCCCAAATTCAACAATAAAGTCAATTCCCTTGTTAATCCATACTTGCGCATCTTCCATAATTTAATTTTTAAGGTTAGTATTCTTTTATGGTTAAGACACGAATATAATGAGAAGGTCACAATTTATGTTAAATTATTCTAAGCATTATCATTAAAAAAACCCGTTCAAGAAAACAATTCCTGAACGGGCTGAACGCTTTTAGAGCGAATTATCCTTTGAATAGCTCCCCTATCTTTTCTAGACCTTCCCCATTATAGTTAGATTTTTCCAAAGTTTGTAAAAACTGCATCATTTTTGCGGGGTTCATATCATCACCGAGCACTCTGACCAAAAGAAAACCTTTTTCATCATTGTCTCCGTAAATAATGACTTCATCTATAGCGTCATCATCACCGATGTATTTGATAGTGGCCTTCCCGTAACTGGTATTCATCTTCATCAACTCAGTGAACTTGTTGCTTTTTAGAATGGCCTTTACATTCGATTTTTCCGTTAAGAAGGCGGCACTATTGGTATCTGTCTTTTTGAATGCGAGCACATTGAGCTTTCTAAGAGATTCTAGGGCAAGCTGTTCGTCTTGGTTTAAATCTGCCTTGTCCATATTTAAAAGGCTTACGGGCAGGTCGACCGAGAGAAAATTCGGATTTTCTGAATTGTCTACATAATATTCCTGCAAACTCTTGGTAGAATTACATGCCGCGAGTGCTATCAATAGTAATAGGTAGGTGCTTAATCTTATCGTTTTCATTTTTATATTTTTAGATGCTTTAAAAAAAGTCGGCAGTACGCAGTTGCAGTTGGCAGTCTTTGTAGCATGGCCTACTGCAACTGCTTCCTGAATACTATTTACCAGCTTCGTTCAACTCTTTGGGAAGATTCATTTTCTTGGTCAAAGCACCGATTTTGTTTAAATCGATATCACCTGTCATTGAAACCAACACACTTTCGAATTTTCTGTTTTTGGGTCCGAATCCGTTGTGATCGATATCCGAAACAAATAACAGCAATTCGCTTACATGGTCATCGTCTTTGCCGTGCTTGATATAGAATTTAACGTTGGCATCCTTATCCTTGACGCGCATCAGTTCCTCTAATTTAGACGATTTTAAATACTTTTTTACCGTTGCCGCCATATCTTCTGAGATCGCTACGTCTTCGGTAATAAAAACTTTGATGCCGTCTAAACCTTGTGATATCTCGGCAAAATCTTGTGCATCTTGGTCATCTTTATCGAAAGCAGCAATATTACCAGCTAAGCGAATTAGGCTTTTATTGACCGTTACCGAACCTACCTTGTTCATGTCTTCGTACTTGTCGAAAATCGACTGTGAAATACCGAATAAGGGTAAAAGAGCTACTACTAAGAATACTTTTAAATTTTTCATGACTGTTTGTTTTACGCTGAACTCGTTTCAGTGTCCCCTGCAACTTGCCCAGACTTTGATTAATGATTGATGTGAATAAATTATTGATTACTAATAAGTTATGATTGGTTGACGTATTTTTTATCTCCATTCTTAGGGAGACGCGACGCATCGCGTCTCTACCGCCTATTGCAACTGCTTACTGCCCATTCTTCTTACCTGCCTCGTTCAATTCTTCCGGAAGATTCATTTTCTTGGTCAGCGATCCGATTTTATTTAGGTCGATGTCGCCGGTCAGCGAAAGTAAAACCGTTTCGAATTTTCTACCGTTTACATCTAGATCTACATTTTTCATTCCGGTAACGAACATCAACAGTTCGCTTACGTGGTCGTCGTCTTTACCACTACGGATATAGAATTTTACATTGGCATCTTTATCCTTTACCCGCATCAGCTCTTCTAACTTGGCAGAGTTTAGGTATTTGTCTACAGATGATTTCATATCTGCAGAAATCGATTTGTCTTCGGTTATAAAGACTTTTAGGTTATTAAGGCTCTTGGCGATATCCATAAAATCTTTCGCCTCTGGATCATCGACCTCAACATCAATTTTGCTGAGCAGGTTGAACATACTTCTGTTCACAACGACTGCACTTACATTATCGAGGTCTTCGTACTTATCGAATAACGATTGTGAGAAGCCCATTAGGGGCAAAACTGCCATGACCATTACTATAACTGTCTTTTTCATAATTTCATTTTTTTATTTTTCATTCCCGTGAAGGCGGGAATCTTTTATTATTCGGGGTTTTGATTATATATTTTTTGTTTTGCTTCTACGAACTCGTTGAGATAAGCTACTTTTTCGGTACCTCGCCCGAAGTTTTCGGCCAACATATCTAATGCCTTTTTCGTTTCGTTGTAAGCGTATTCTGCTTGTTGTTGTTTTAATTGTTGTTCATCTTGATAACTCTTACCAAAATATATGCCGAACATCAATACCGCGGCCGCTGCAACGGAAAACCATCTATAAAGGCTCTTTTTTGAACCCACAGTTTTTAGGGCCAATGGTACTTGCTTGGTAAACCGTTCTTCTTTGGCTTTAGAGAAATAGCCGAACATAGGTTTATGTCGTTCAAGATGTGCTGCCACTTTTTCTTGTAAGAAATATTCTCTTAAAGTCTCTTCTTCGGCTACTGTAGTATTTGCCTCGAAGTATTTTTTCAATAATTTTTCTACTTTATCCAACTCCATAATTATGTTTTTGCATTAACTTTTCCCTTACCGTTTTTCTTGCCCTTGACAAGGCCACCCGTACGGCGGTGGGTTTCATTTCAAGCATTTCAGATATCTCGTCATAATCGTACTCCTCGACATCACGTAGTTGCAAGACCATTTTCTGTTGCTCGGGCAACTCTTCCATTATTTTCTGAACCCATGAAACACTATCAATTGCTTCTACTTGTTTCTGAAGCGAACTTCCGGTTTCACTGTAATTGCTATGAACCAGCTTCAAGTTTCCCGCTTGTTTTGATTTTAAACGATCTAGACAGAAATTTTTGGTCATGGTCATGGCAAAAGCTTCTACGTTATTGTACTTCGCCATATTTTTATTCTTCGACCATAGTTTCAATAGCACTTCTTGCGTCGCATCTTCGGCCTCCTCCCTAGAGATTAGCAACCGTTTGGCCAAGCGGAAGAGCTTATCTTGAAACGGTGTCACAATTTTTAAAAAATCAGACTGTTGCATTTTTTGATCGGGTTATTTTTGTAAACTATCTATTCGTCTACATAAGGAAGACGAAATACAATGAATTTTGTTACAATTAATTTTTTTTACCGATAATGTAAGTAATTTGGTAAACCGTTTACTAATTCATTACGTATATTAACAGGTAACCAAAGTTGTAAAACCCCGACGAATAATCTGCTCGCTTTGGAACGGTAATTGATTCGAAAGCTTATATTCCTTTATCTACATTAAAAAAAAACTATGAAAAAGTATTTAGTATTGTGGCTCGCTATGGGCTTCATGTTTGTAAATTGTAAAAACGACGATGATATCTTTCCAGATCAGGAGCAAGAGGAAGAACAAGAAAACCCAAAAACTGCTGCTGATTATCCGACACAAGATTTTATGTGGCAGGTTATGAACTCCTTTTATTTTTGGCAGGCAGATGTACCCGATTTGGCCGACAGTAAATTTGACGGCTTGCAAGATCAAGATTATGTATCATTTTTGGCTGCAAATCCCAATCCTGCAGATTTTTATAACGATAAACTCTTATTTACCGAAGACCGATTTAGTTTTCTAAGCGAGAATTACAAAGACCTTGTAAACTCTCTCCAAGGGGTTTCAAGAAGTAATGGTGTTGAATTTGACCTTTATGTAACCGCAAATGATTTTGATATTTACGGTGTAGTGACCTACATATTACCCGATTCAGATGCTTCTGAAAAGAATATTATAAGAGGCGATATTTTTAATGGGGTCAATGGACAACTTTTAAACCGTGATACGTATATCGATCTGCTTTTTGGTGACGAGGCGTCTTACACGCTCAACTTAGCTGATATTGTAAATGATGAAATAATAGGTAACGGCACCGATGTAGCTTTAACGAAAGTCGAAAATTTTTCAGAAAATCCTATTTTCAAAAATGAGATAATCGAACAAAATGGGAAGAAGATAGGTTATCTTATGTATAATGGATTTTTAGCTGCTTTCGACGACGAGCTAAACGATGCTTTTGGTACGTTCAAGGCTGAGAACATCGAGGAATTGATATTAGACTTTAGGTATAATGGCGGTGGCCGGGTGACCTCGGCAATACAAATTGCAAGTGGGGTCTATGGTACAAAAACTGATGAACTTTTTCTAAAGGCTCGGTATAACAATAAAATACAATCCACTTTTAATCCAGGAGATGGTGAAAGCAATTTTACCGATGAAACCTTCGATAGTGGTACCGCTTTGAATACACTAGGTCTAACTCGGGTATATGTAATTGCCACCGGCGGAACAGCTTCGGCCAGCGAACTCGTCATGAACGGTCTCGAACCCTATGTTGATGTGGTTCATATAGGCACGAAGACGGTAGGTAAGAATGAATTTTCTAATACGTTTGTAGATGATGCCGAAAACAACTGGTTCTACAACCCTGATAGAGAAAATGAAATCAAGTCCAACAATCAATGGGGAATACAACCTTTACTCGGCAGAAACGAAAATGCCGATGGATTTTCTGATTATACAGGGGGTCTTACCCCTGACCACGAATTACGGGAGGATATCGAAAACTTAGGTATTCTAGGTCAAGAAGATGAACCGTTACTAGCACTTACACTATCGGTGATTTCAGGTGAAACGGCCAAAAGAAGTTCTCAACCCATTTTCGAAGCAGATTATATGACCAACTCGAAGATGTTTAGACCTACAAAGGACAATATGTTTATGGACGGATTAATTACATTTAAGGCGACCGAATAAAAATAAGATTGTATTTTTCACGTTGTAGGATAAGGAGGACATTGTGTTCCTCCTTATCGCATTAATATTCATTTTTAACCCAAATAATGAAAAAGTTTATAACGGCATTCTTCCTTTCCCTTTTCTTGGTCCTTTCATGTACCAAAACTGACGATGTTACCATTCCGGATACCGTTAATCCCGACCCATCTGCGGGTGTACACGTACAAGACTTTATGTGGAAAGCCATGAATTTTTGGTACTTCTGGCAGGCCGATGTAGAAAACCTATCCGATGCTAAATTTCCAAACACAAAAGAAGGTTCTGTAACGTACACCGCGTTTTTGGCTTCTGAAGAAGACCCCGGAAAATTCTTCGATGATGAATTACTTTTTTCTGAAGACCGATTTAGTTTTTATAATGATGATTATGTTACATTGACCCAATCGTTAGCGGGTATTTCGAAAAGTAACGGGCTTATGTTCGGGCTTGTGCGCAAGCAAAACAGTACCGAGATTTTTGGTTATGTACAGTATGTTGTGCCCAACTCCGATGCGTCAACAAAAGAAATTGCACGTGGCGATTTATTCACCGGGGTCAATGGTACCACGATGACCGATGCCAACTACATTTCATTGCTCTTCGGGGAAAACGATACCTATTCCTTAAACATGGCTTCTATTGTAGACGATGCAATCGAGCCCAACAATATTGAAGTGGTGTTGACTAAAGAAGTTGGTCTACAAGAAGACCCTATCTTTCTTGATGAGATTATAGAAATGGCCGGAAAGAAAATAGGATATTTGGTCTACACTGGCTTTACAGATGAATACGATGAGGATTTGAATGCCGCATTCGGGCGCTTCAAATCTGGAGGCGTTACCGATTTGGTTTTAGATTTACGATATAACCCAGGAGGTTCAGTCAATACGGCCATACTTCTTTCCAGTATGATCTATGACACCAATACAAAAGATGTATTCTTAAAGGCTAAATACAACGAAAAATATCAAAAAATATTAGAAGACAGAGATACCGATTTACGCCGTTTTTTTACCGATAAGACCGGCAAAGGTGCATCGATAAATTCGTTAAATCTAAAAAAGATATATGTCCTGACGACCACTGGTACCGCCTCTGCCAGCGAATTGGTAATCAATGGTCTTGCACCCTACATCGACATTATACAAATTGGAGAGCCCACTAGAGGTAAAAATGAGTTTTCGGTAACCATGGTCGATGACCGTGACAATAATTATCTGTACAGTCCAGAACGGGTCAACAAAATCAATTCGAAAAACAAATGGGCCATTCAACCTTTATTGGGCAGAAACGAGAATGCCGACGGTTTTTCAGATTATACGGCAGGCCTTTTGCCCGATATCGAATTGCAAGAAGATTTGGCGAATATGGGTGTTCTTGGTGATTGGAACGAACCATTGCTTGCTAGGGCCTTGGGACAAATTACAGGTTCATCCGCAAAAACGGATTTCAGTATAAAAATACCGGTCGAAACAATGACGAGCTCGAAAATGTTTACGCCTATCAAAGACAATATGTACGTAACCGAACTGCCCGAGATAGCACCACAATTTATA
>ENA-ORXU01001510-ORXU01001510.1-marine-metagenome-genome-assembly--contig:-NODE-1510-length-18650-cov-3.569267_pt1 | contig 18650 bp, 17 predicted proteins | sample MGYA00237869_ERZ511484 | MGnify/ENA metagenome assembly ERZ511484
ACTTTAATAAAAAGCAGTTATCTACTGGCTTTTCATCTTTGGTAACAAAAATTAATTAACATTTTTTTATGCAAAAAAAACATTCTGAATATTACAAATATCATTCATCCGTTTTCAAGTGGTGAGCTGCCGCAGCTTCCAGTTCTTCGTCATCAATCGGCTTTAATAAATAGTCAATACTATTCAATTTAAATGCTTGGAGTGCGTATTCGTCGTAAGCCGTCGTGAAGATAATCGCACTCCGCACCTCAACGTTCTCGAAAATTTCAAACGAAAGCCCGTCGGAAAGCTGAATGTCCAAAAAAATCAGGTCTGGATGCTCGTTGTTCTGAAACCATTCGATAGATTCACGTACGGAATGTAACATGACCGACACATCGACGTTTAAATCGGCCAAAAGCCTTGAGAGTCGCCGTGCAGCCGGTTTTTCATCTTCTATAATTATTGTTCGCATTTCTTTGGGGTTTTGATTGGTTTCAGGTTTGTATAGTCTTTTTCTCTGTAAAGCTCTTTTGCCTCTGTGAAACTCTGCGTAATAACTCACACAGATTATTTCGCAGAGTTACGCCGAGAAGACAAAGACCTTCCTCCCGCCAGCAAGGGATTCACGGAATATTTATTCATTTTCCTCAATATACTTCTCGATTTGCCGCTCCTCCCAATCTTGTATGAATTTCGGTTTGAGCTCTTTAAGCGATTTTGACTGAAACCAAAAAACGTAGAGGGCATGGACCAACAAGCCGATTCCCCATAAAATAGGAGTTCCGAAGACATTCCATACAAACCAATCGTTGAAGCCCGAATCCTGAACTGTGTTTTCTCCAAAAAAATCCAAAGACCGATAGATCAAAAAAACCAGAATTACATTGACTATAATATAAACCTTAAGGTGCTTGTAGAAATTTTTTATGTTCTCTACCTTTTTTTGGGCTTTTTTTAATCTTTTTAAATATGCTTCCTTTGTTTCCATTTCGATTGATTATCCGTATTTCTCGATTTCTTCTTTCTCTCCATCGATGTACTTCTGTAGCTGTCTTTGTTCCCAGTCCTTTCCTAATATGGGATTGAGCGAAAAGACTTTTATCGCATGAAAACCGAGACCTATGCCCCAGAACAGCCAACTGGCAAAGGTGCTAAAATGCCAGAACGGACCCATAAACGTTTCACCGTAGTAGGTGGCGCCCACTACTTTAATTACGGTAATCATCGTATTGATTATCAAATACACCATAAGATGTATGTAAAACCCTTTGAGTTTCTCGACTTTTTTCTTTGCCCGTCTTAATTTCAATCGTTCTTCGTTTTTCATATCGAATCAATTATCTGTATTTCTCGATTTCTTTTTTCTCTTTCTGGATATATTTCTCTAATTGTCTTTTTTCCCATTCCTTCCCGAATATAGGATTTAGCGAAAAAACCTTTACCGCATGAAAAGCCAGGCCAATGCCCCAGAAAAACCAGATGGCGAAAGTACCAAAGTCCCAAAATGCTTCCCAAAAAGTTTCCCCATTTCCTAAATTATTGAGGATTTTGGAAATAGTTATAAAAAGATTGACTCCCAAATAAGCGGTCAAATGCCCGTAAAAACCTTTGAGCTCTGCTACTCTACGTCTTGCGCGCCTTAGTTTTGACCGTTTGCTATTATCTTCTATTTCCATCGGTTCGCATTTTTATCATCCTTCATAAATTCCTTTATTTTTCGTTCCTCCCAGCCGTTACCGAAAAACGGATTCAAACTGAAGGCCTTAAATGCCTGAAATACCAATCCGATTCCCCAACCGAAAGCGGCCCACAAAAACCATGGATAACTCCACTGATCGGTATAATAATTAAATCCTGCCAAGGCACCAATGACGAACACATAGGCGATAAGGCTAGAATAGAATTTCTTGATTTCTTCGACCTTCTCCTTGGCCCTAAAATATTTGTCTTCTTTATCCGAGTAGTTCATATTGTATTTTTTTATTTACCTCAAAATTCGGGTATTTCATAAAGAGGATTAAATTTAGATGACCGAATTGTCGATTTATCGAGATGGATCGTGCAAGCCCCAGCCCCCTAAACCTCCAACGGGGAACTTTGACAGAAAGTTGGGTTCTTCCGTAAGAGCGAGAATACCCCCTTCGGGGACCAGAGCGCTAAAAATTATCATCTTCCATATACTTTTTGATCCTTCGTTCTTCCCATCCTTTGCCCCAAAGCGGATTATAGCCGAAAGCCTCCATACCGTGTGCCAAAACTCCAAAACCCCAACCTAAGATTGGAAATATGACCCAAGGAAAACTAGTCGTATTCATATTCAGCAGCACCAAAAACGGAATCACTATGCAATAAGAGATTAGATTGCCATAAAATCCTTTAAGTTTTTCGACTCGTTCTTTAGCCTTTTTGTATAGTTTGTCATCGATATACGCTTGCTGGGTTTCTACAGGGGTCACTTGCTTGGTCAACATAGGCAAACGAACACTAAAATTTATACTGTCTTTCTCAATAGCGATCTGTTTGTCGGTAAGAATTGCATAACGCTGTTTTATATTCTGCAGACCTACACCACTACTTTTTTTGACAACTTGCTTCTCTTGAAAGTTGTTTTGCACCACCAAACTGCCATGCTGCTCAAATACCTTTATATGCAACGGTCGTTCCGAAGTCACGACATTGTGCTTTACCGCATTCTCTAAAAGCAATTGTAATGACAAAGGAACGATTTTGGCCTCGGGATCTTGGCTTTCATCGGGTATTTCGAAAACGATACTATCTTCGAACCGCATTTTTAAAAGCTGAACGTAGGTTTTTGCAAACTGTAATTCTTCCTTCACGGAAATTAAATCCTTATTCTTTTGCTCTAGAACATAGCGATATACCTTTGAAAGCGAGGTCGTAAATTTTTGCGCCTGCCTTGGATTTTCTTCGATAAGACTGGTCAAAACATTTAGACTGTTGAATAGAAAATGTGGGTCTAATTGGTTTTTTAACGCGTCGAACTTTGCCGAAGCGGTACCAGCAATTATTTTTTGCTCTTTGACCTTGAACTCTTGTCGGTACTTATAATAAAAAAAAGCGTAGAAAATCAAGGCGACTACAATGGCTATGACCAACGAAATCCAATAGTATTGCAGACCCTCTTTTGCCAAAAAGGCAGGGAGTTCCATTTTTTCCAACACAACATAATGAACGAATCGGGCAAGAAACAGAGCCAGTAAAGAAACGATTGCGGCCCCACTAATCGAAATCAGAAAACGCTTGCCCCCGAAAAGATTTCTATCGAATCTTTTAAGAAGATATATAAACAGAAAGGCGTTTGCCATGTATATCGTAACCGAATAGAGAAGATTAATCCAAAAATCGCTCCATAACCTTTGGTAATCAATACCATTATCAAAATCCCCACTAAAATAGTAGATAATCAAGAGTACTATAAATATACAAGTTCCGATAAGTATGGCCTTACCTAGCTCTTTCAAAAACTTCAACATTTCGTCCGATTATTTTCCACAGTTATCAAAAACAATTTGTGCCCTGTCTCCGCCCCAATCGGGGTGAAAGTCGCTCTCAGGTTTAAAGTTAGCAAAAAGTTCTAACGAGCGTTCTACATCCTTGCAATATGGGGCTGTATCCTGTCCGAAATATTTGGCCGAACCCATATCCCATTCCGCTTTCGAAAAGACCACTCTTGGATTTTCGGGGTCGATTTGTAGTGCCTTTTGGTAAATAGCCTCTACTTTTCCCGAAAGTGACATTCCATATTTTGCACCGTCAAACGCTACCCAAGCGGTGTAAATCATAGCCCGTTGCACCAATATTTCAGGGTTTTCCGGGGAAACGGCTTTGGCCAAATCAATGTACTCCTGGGCTTTTTCAAGTTGTTGGGTCAGTTTCTCTTCGTCTTTTTCTCCGAAAGAAGTAACCGTATTTATTTGGGCGACATAATAATAGGGCAACCAGTTTTCCATATCAACCGAGGCAATACGCTCGAACAGATTCGAAGCTTCGGCGGTTTTGCCTTCTCCCCAATACTGAAATGCCTTTTGCATGCTTTTTTTGTATTGGTCTTGAGCAAATACTGTTGAAGTAATAACAACTAATGCAATTGTAAATAGGTTTTTCATGATAGTTTTTTATCGATTTATGGGTTCAAAATTGCGGTAATACCGCAAAAAGAAAAAAGAAGATATACCGAACCGTTTCATTTCAGGGATGAACCGTAGTTTTTGAGTCGATACTGGCAATGCATACGTATGGCTAATGCGAAAGGTCCTTACATAAAATGGTGCTTTTGATTATATTCGTATTCATTCAAAAGCAATAATTACTATGACAAAATCCGTATTTAAAATTATCTTTCTACTAATCGTTCTAAACTTCTTTCAAAAGGGCACGGCCCAGAAAACCTACAAAGATCAATTCGCACATACCTTTTCAATTGTGGCAAGAGATAAAGCAACTGGAGAAATGGCAGTCGGGGTACAGAGTCATTGGTTTTCGGTAGGTACAATTGTCGCTTGGGGAAAATCGGGTGTTGGCGTGGTGGCGACACAGTCTTTTGTAAACCCGGCTTACGGACCAAACGGACTTCAACTTATGGAAGAAGGCACAAGTGCCACGGGTGCTCTGAAGAAATTGACGGCAGAAGACGAAGGAAGAGATTTTAGACAAGTCGGCTTTCTTGATGTCTCGGGAAATGTTTCTTCTTTTACGGGAGACAACTGTGTGCAATCGGCACACCACGTAGTTGGCGATAACTTTGCGGTTCAGGCCAATATGATGCTGAATGACAAAGTTGTGCCGGCAATGGCAAAAGCTTTCGAAACCCATAGCCATTTGCCCTTAGCGGAACGGGTCGTCAAGGTACTTTTAGCTGCGCAGAAAGCAGGAGGGGACATCAGAGGGCAACAATCGGCCGCACTTTTAGTAGTTAATGCCGAAAAGGTCGAGAATGTTTGGCAAGATAAAAAAGTTGATTTGAGGGTCGATGACAGCCCAGAACCGCTAATTGAACTTGAACGCCTGTTAAAGGTTCACCGCGCCTACGACCATATGAACCGAGGTGATTTGGCCGTAGAAATAAATGATATGGATACCGCTTTAGCGGAATATGGAGCCGCTGGAAAACTATTTCCCGATAATCTCGAAATGAAATATTGGACGGCAATCGCTTTGGCGAACAACAATAGACTTCGAGAGGCCTTGCCGATTTTCAAAAAGGTCTTTTCGGAAGATTCCAACTGGAAAACCATGACAGGGCGTTTACCGAAATCAGGTTTGCTGACGGTTTCGGAAGCTGATCTTACCAAGATTTTAGAACTTTAAAAATGACCTCTAGGAAAGCGTAAAATCCGGTAACCTCAAGATTTTACCACCCGCTAAGGCCGATTCATGAGCCAATATTCCGACACAGGTCATATTGGCCGACTGTTTTGCATTCGGATAAGGTGCTTTTTTTTCTACTAGTGCATTTATAAATTCATGTACCAAATGTGGATGTGATCCCCCGTGGCCCGCACCTTGGGTAAATGAGAGATGTTGGTTTTCATCGGTGTCATACACACCTTGAGTCGTAAAACCTTGAATTTCTTCTGGAAGAAATTTAGCATAGTCAGGACTTTCAACCTCTTCAGGAATCTCGGGTTCCGGTTTTTTGGCCGTATGCACAACCAAGGGCTTTCCTTCAATTAAAGGCCACTCTACTGATTTTTTCGAGCCGTAGACCTCAAAGCTTTCGCGATATTGTCTGGCAACATCGAAAAGGGAACGATAAACTTGCGCACTCAAATCCGAATTACGGAACTTAATATGTGTAGTTTCCACAGCGTATGGAGAATTATATTCCTTAATCAATTCCTCACGAATTGTTCCCGAACCGAAACAAGAAACATATTCGGCCTCGCCTCGTGTCAACCCTAAAACCGGCCCGACACAATGTGTCGCATAGTGCATGGGCGGAAGACCGGGCCAGTAGTTCGGCCAACCGTCCATATCTTGTTGGTGACTGGCTTTTAAAAATTGGACTTTGCCCAATTTCCCGTTATCGTACAATTCTTTCATATATAAAAATTCGCGGGCATACACCACCGTTTCCATCATCATATACGTCAATCCCGTTTCCTCGGTCAGTCGTACGATTTCTTCACACTCTTCTACAGTAGTTGCCATGGGTACGGTACATGCAACGTGCTTTCCGGCTTTAAGCGCCTTAATCGATTGCTCACCGTGTGCGGGAATAGGCGTATTGATATGCACGGCATCGATTTCAGAGTCTTTCAACAATTCGTCGTATGACGTATATCTTTTTTCAATACCAAAAGCATCGGCCAGTTCGTTCAATTTGTTTTCGTTACGTTGACAAACGGCTACTAGATTTGTATTAGGGTGTTTTAGGTAAATGGGAATAAATTCTGCTCCGAAGCCGAGACCTACTATTGCTATGTTTATTCTCATATTATTTATTTTGACTATACTAATTAGATGTATAACGGATTCAATTCCGGATATTCTAAAAATCGTTTTCGCAAATTTCTTACCGTGGCCACAAAAGCTTTACAGGCAATAAAAGGGTCGCCTTTAATATTCCAACCCTGACTCGAAATAGGTCCGGAATACCCAAAATCATCAATTTTGGCCAACAGCCAAGCCATATCGATTTGTCCTTCATCAAAGCGCACCGCATTAAAGCTGGTCGGCGTAAATATCCCATTGGTAAGCACTACATAGCGTAAGCGCTTCATATAATCGTTCTGCAAAACGGCATCTAAATTGTCGGAAGCAGAATTCGCATACCAATGATGGGAACAAAATGCAGCACCGACGTTCGTTGTATCTGCCCCCTCCAAAATCTTAAAGGCCGACTGGGGCGTATCGCAGACCCAATCGATATGCGGATATAAGGAACCCGATATGTTATAATCGGCACAGGCTTTGTCAAAGGCGTTTATAATTTTATAAGCGCGCTGCCAATGACGTTCCTTCGCTTTTGCAGAACCGCTTTCAGCTATGTTAGGACCACCTAGTTCGTCTCTGCCACTTAATGAAAGGGTGAAGTAAGGTTTTACGGGAAGTTTGGCCAGCAACTCTATATTTCGAACGATTTTTTCGATTTCACTGTCGATTTCAGAAGCCTTGGCATCGATGACCGCCTTAGTCGTCCAATGGAAACCCCAAGTTTTGAAGTTCGATTTCCAGAATACTTCCATGGCTTCTTTCCAATGGTCGGTTTCGGGGTCTACGACTGCAAACTCGAATCCATCAAAACCTGCATGTTTCGCAGCCGCAAACTTTGTTTTCCAAGAGTAGGATGCTCTATTACGAGCATGAAAATTATCAAAAAGTATCAGTGGATTTTCCTTAGGTAAGTCTATGGTATTCACAGGGATTCTTTTGGAGGTCTGGGAAGCGCCAAAAACCACAGTACTCCCAACGGCCATTCCCGCCGTTGTAGTTGCCGCTTTTTTTATAAAAGTTCTCCGGTCTGCCATATCGTATTATTTTAAAGTCATTAAATAGGATATCAAATCATTGAATTCAAGTACCGTCATACTGTTATGCAGTCCTTCCGGCATTAAAGAACTTTCCATGGTTCCATAAGATTTCGGATATGTAAAGTTATCATAATCCCCATTTACGTTCATGAGTTCCGCATAGTCTTCGTGAATATCGATTTGCCTTCCGGTATGTCGCACACCATCTTTGTCGACCAAATACCAACCTTGCCATTCGGGGGAAATGTCCAACGAAGGTTTTAAAATTGCATCTATCAATTGCTGTTGCGACTTACTACTTGCGATTTTCGACAGTTCGGGGCCAAAAGCTCCGCCCCAATCATTGACCTTGTGGCATGTTGTACAGAGCGAAGCCGGGTTTTGATAAACTAGTTGACCGATTTCGGGATTACCGCTGTTGTTGACCGTTTCGTAACGTTCTTTGTCCAGAGAAGTTTCAGCTTTCTTCCCTTCACAGCTGTCCCACAAGGAAAGTGAACTATCAGAAAGCTCGTCGCTATGGCTTTCTATCCATTTCTTGGCCTGTGCCCTAATGGGTTCTTCGTGCGGTAACAGGCATAAATATTTTATGGCGGCATACCGAAGAACCTCATTCTCGGATTTTAGGAAGGATAGAACTTCATTAAGATATTCTTTTGGATAATAGCTCAGTGCCAACAGTGCCATGGATCGTACTTTATCACTATTAACCGTATTCAAACAAACTTCTTTTAGGGCCTTGGATAAATCAGAATCTTCGGTTTCTCGTATGGCCATTAGCAATGCGACCTGTAGTGCTTCTTCCTTTGCATTTTCGAGCAGTTCTATAATAAGCTCGGAATTCGATTCGAAATCGGACAAATAAGGCAACGCCGTGGCCTTTACCGTTTCATTAATATTTGGGTTCTCCAAAATATTCCTAATAAAACCAGACGGCAACTCGCGCTTAACGTTTGCGCTTTTCCCTGACTTCGTATGGAGACCTTCGATAAATTCTGGTTGTAGATGCCGAATGGTCGCCAAAAAAGTTTCGAACAGTCCAGATTCAATGTTATTTTCCTTTAACATGGTCAACAGTTTTGACCGGATTTCTTTTACTCCTTTTCTTCCTACGTATATCAAGGCCGTTTTTCGTACCTCATCATCTTCGTCTAGCAACAACAATTCTAAATCATCTAACGAAAGGACTTCCTGCCTATTAAAAAATGTCAATAGTATCTGCAATCGAAGTTCCGGATCTTTATTTTTCAGTAATGGCATCAATTCCGAGGCAGTTGCCCTTTGTACCAAGTAGTGCCGTGCGATGGCCTGCTCAAAAGTATCATCATCGGCCAATGCAGAAAGTAATTCGTCAGGTTTTCGCTCGTCTTTGACAAACCTATTGCCGGATATCTTACTAGGGCTTGATTCTAATGTGTTAGCATTTGATTTAATACGCCATATTTTACCTTTCCCATGATTGGGGTATTGGCGCATGACCCAATCGGTTATATATAAATCGCCGTTACTGTTCGCGGCCAGCGCAACGGGATGGAAAAGACTGTCTCCCTGAACCAAAATCTCAGGCTCTCCCCTAACGGTTGAAACATCTGAGTGTAGGGGAATGCGCACTATAGTGTTTTCTTCCCAAACATTGACCAATACTTGTGAATCGTAGTCGTTTCCAAAGTTTGTATAGGTCGCATCTATTAGGGCACAGGGTGCCTCACCTAACGGAGCGGCATATGAAAGCGTACCGGGCAATTCGCCATTCCAAGATTGGTAAGGGTGTATGCCGCTTCCCCCGTAAAGGGATTTATACCCATAATCGCCACCGGGAACAATTTCTATCAGTCTATTAGGCCCCCTACTGTCCGGGTCATTATCGGTAACGAATAAACGGCCCTCATTGTTAAACTTTAAATCGAACGGATTCCAAAAACCTGTGGCAATCTGTTCCAATTGACTCCCGTCTACCTTACAACGCATTACATTGCCCCCGTCACCATACCCTTCGATAGATGAACCGTCAGTACCTTTGACTTGCCAGTAAGCACCTCCGGTATTGCCACGGGAAACATATATCCAATCTTCAGGGCCCAAGGTGACCCCAAGAATGCCTGCGTGATCGTATACATCATCGGGCTTTACCATTTCGAGTACCGTTTCTTTAGTATCGTACACACCATCAGCATTCGAATCGAGATATTTTAAAATACTGTTCTTAGTACTTAAGAATAGGCCTTTTTGGTTTCCGTGGGCCAAGTTCATGCCATCTTCGATACTATCCGCATAAACAATCCACTCTTCCGGGATACCGTCCTTATTTTTATCTATCGATTTTTTGATTCTATCGTATTTCGGGCCGGAATACCCCTCTTTTACCGAGTGGGTATGCGACTCCAAAATATAAATAGCATCATTTGCATCGATGGCCATTCCGATGGGTGTCATTATATCCGGTTCTTGTGCGATTAATTCTAAGGAAAGACTATTATCTAAAACTTTAATATCATGCTTATTAGGCTTCTCTTCGGTACATGACCAAAAAACCATAAAAAATAATGTGAAACCTAAAAGGCTTTTACAATATCTCCCCGAAAAAAAGATTTTAAACATGTGCTAATTCTTCTGTTTTTTTGTTCTAAACAATTGTAACCTTGGAATGTTTTACCAATGTAAGAAATTAATAGTCTATTACGTAATTTTGCCCCATGGTCAGAAACATCCAATTACGGGTAAGTTTAAAGGAAGAATCGCAGCTCGGACTGAAAGCTAAAACAGCTAAATATTTGAGTGTTTCGGAAAATGACATCCAAATTAAAGTACTTCGAAAATCTATCGATGCCCGAAAACCTAGCATTTACTTTAATTATAAGCTGGAAGTCTACATTAACGAACCAATGCCTTCCACGAAGGATTATACCTTCGACTATAAAGTTGTATCAAAAGCAAAAGCAATTCATATTATTGGTTTTGGTCCTGCGGGCATGTGGGCAGCCCTTCGCTGTTTAGAACTCGGTTATAAACCGATTGTTCTCGAACGCGGAAAAAATGTGCAGGAAAGAAGACGGGATTTAAGGGCAATTAATCAAGACCACAATGTAAACGAAGATTCGAATTACTGTTTTGGGGAAGGTGGCGCGGGTACCTATTCCGATGGAAAGCTCTATACCAGAAGTTTAAAACGAGGTGATGTACGGCGCGTTTTTGAGAGTCTGGTTTATCACGGTGCGACGGAAGAAATCTTAGTCGATGCCCACCCACATATCGGCACGAACAAACTTCCGAAAATCGTTCAAAACATTCGGGAGACGATAATAAAATTTGGAGGAGAGGTGCATTTTAAAACTAAAGTAACAGATTTTATAATTGATGATAATCAATTGAAATCCATCATTTTAAATGACTCAAAAGAAATAGAAGTCAGCCGCGTAATTCTTGCAACGGGCCACTCTGCCAGAGATATTTTTTACCTGTTACATAAAAAGAAGATTGCGCTAAAAGCGAAGTCGTTCGCCATGGGGGTTCGGGTGGAACATCCACAGCAAATTATTGATTCTATTCAGTACAACTGCTCCGGCGACAGAAACGAGTTGCTTCCGGCCGCCGCCTATAGTCTGGTACACCAATCCAAAGGCCGTGGCGTATATTCGTTTTGCATGTGTCCCGGTGGGTTTATTGTTCCGGCGGCGACCGCTAATGGGGAAGTAGTCGTAAATGGCATGTCCCCATCCAAGAGAAACAATCTTTACGCCAATTCGGGCATCGTTGTCGAAATCAATGCGGATGAAGATTTGTATAAGTACGAGAAGTTCGGTGAACTAAAAGGATTGGAATATCAAAAGGATTTGGAACGCTTGGCCTTTACCTCCGGTGGGCGAACACAAACTGCCCCGGCCCAACGGCTAACCGATTTTGTTGAAGGAAAGCTTTCTCAAGACCTCAACCCTACATCTTACCAACCGGGGTTGCAGTCAGCACCCTTACATTCTCTATTACCGAAATTGATAGGTAGTCGATTACGCAAAGGCTTCGCCGAGTTCGGCAAGAAAATGAAAGGTTACTATACTTCCCAGGCCAATATTGTTGGGGTGGAGTCGCGTACCTCATCCCCGGTAACTATCCCAAGAAATGAAAAACTGGAACACCCGAAAATCAAAGGCCTCTTTCCGTGCGGGGAAGGTGGTGGTTATGCCGGAGGTATCGTTTCCGCAGCCATGGATGGGGAACGGTGTGCAGAGGCGGCTTCAAGCGATTTTTAAACGTAAGAGACTATTTTGAAATATCAGAAATCACAACTAAACTTTTATTCCGGAATTATCTCCTGCAATTCTTTTTGTAAATCCGAAGGCAAACTTGCTATATCAATACACGTAAGACCCGCAACTTTTTCGATTTTTTCTGCAAACTGTGAAGCAAAGGGCTCCTCGGAAACCGAAATATTTGTAAAAACCGTATTCAAATCATAGATGGCAACTTCTATTTTCTCAAAATCATTGAGCCCAAAATTTTCTAATGGTATCCTTACATGAATATCGTATGCCCCAATTTCGGCTAAAGATGAAGCTTGGGCGTGGTCTTTGCCTAGGTTATCAAATCTTGTAAATAAAGCGTCATACGGAATCGCCCCAAAGTCTAGCCTGCGGCCGTTTTTGCGAACTTCGTACAAAATTCCGGCTGCTAATTGTATTTCATCCAATCGTAGAACTGGCCCAATTACTTTTTTTGCGTGTACGATAGTAATGGTTTCATTATCTACATGTAAGTCTAATCTTAGATAATACTGGCCTTGTCTAGTTTCGATTTTTTCCATTGTGCTGTTTTCCCTTAAACATGGAAGAAGTGAGCATCTAACATTCTCCCGTACCACCAAATTTTTAATTTCATTAATGAAACACCGATTTTCTACTTGGCAGCATTTTACGAATTGACCCATATGCATGAAACAAAAAAGCCAAAACCCTGTAAAAAATCGGTCTTTCATTGTATAATTTTAAAAAACTACTCAAAAAAGGACAACTGATAACATCTCTAACTTAAAACTTATTTCTAATGTTTCATCTTTTCAAAGCACTTTCAAAACGTTTTCTGGTGCTACTCGGCATTTCTGAAAGTTTTATCCTTTTAAAAGATGCCACTTTACGCAATTTCTCGCCAAATTGTTCTTTTAGGGATATATTGGATGCCACAAATTCATTGTCAATTCCTGCTTTTGCCCGGTACAAATCAACTTTAAAAGCCTTTAGCGAAGCAGCGGTAACCTGCTTTACAGGTAATTTTACATTAAAATCGAACTCACTTGCAACCACCACAGAATGCCCTTGTTCTTCAGGGTTTTTAGGGTTGGGGTGTGGGAATCCTCTACGTACTCCAGCATCGGGAATCACCCCTGTCTGCAATTGTTTGTTTCGTTTTGAAACCTCGTAAACAAATCCGCCATGGGCATGTAATTGGTTCTCGTTGACAAAATCGCCCTTTACTTTAATGATATCGGCAACCGAAATCTCACCATCTTTCACCTTGAACCTCATTCGAATATGATAATCTGTACTAACAGCTTTGGGGGTTGTTTGCAACTCTTCTTGATCTGATAAATCGGTTTGTTTCTTTTCTTTGAAAGCTTTTTCCGGTTTGAAAGCAGCCATAAAATTCTTTGCTTTCCTTTTTGGGGGAATTATCTTGAAAGCCGCTTCTTTCTGCGTGTCTTTTTCATCGTCCATTTTCAAAATCTGCCTATTGATTCTTCTTGCCCTTGGTGCATTTTCCATAGTTTTCAACTTTTCGTTTTCGACAAACGCACTTTCCGGGTTCTCTGCCATTAATGGCTTATTGAATATACTGTTTTTCATCTTTTTTGATTTTAAAATTAATTACCAGTTTCTACCGTGCTTATAGTTATGTATCCACTTATAGTAGAGTTTTCGAAGACTTAGATTCGGCGTGGCCCTAATCATGCCCAACCAATTTGTATTGTGCACTATCAAGTTACGTTTTCCGGTGGCACCTTCAAAATTACAGGGTATGAATTTATCTACACTTCCTAGATTCCACTCACCGACCCAATCATGCTTCCAATTACAGGTCAAGGCACTTCCATTAGACCGCATAGTGCCAAGATATTCTCGGCCCCAATCTGCATGGTTATATACAAACAGGTCTTCTTTACCATCTCCGTTCACGTCGCCTATATAATGACGGTCATTCTTGCGCATTTGCCAACCAGGGGCATTACCATCGTACCGCTTTACCATACTTAAGGCCGCGCCCGTAGATTTTAGCATCGCCAAATAGGCTACATTCCAATTATGCCCGTTGAAAACATAGAGGTCTTTTTTACCGTCGCCATTAAAATCGGCTACATAGTACTTGTCATTTTTGGCCATATTCCAACCTGCCAATACTTTGTCGTATCTCTTTTTGAAGGTCAACGAAGTACTGTTTGCACTGAGCATTCCAAAGTAAGGAATGGACCAATTATGGCCATTGAAAACCCAAAGGTCATCCTTGCCATCGCCAGAAAAGTCACCAATAAAAAATTGGTCGTTCTTGGCCATGTTCCAACCTGGCAGGTTTTTGTCATAACGTCTTACTACCTGAAATCCATTGCCCGTTGAGCGTAACATGGCAAAATAAGGAACATTCCAATCTGTACCGTTAAAAACGAAAAGGTCTTTTTTACCGTCGCCGTTAAAATCTGCAATAAAGAATTTATCATTTTTTTGAAACTGCCATCCCGGCATTTTATCAGCGTATCTGGCTCTTAACTTTAGACCATTGTTTCCGTCATCGACCAGATATCCGAAATATTCCTTGTTCCAATTTGTACTATTATATATAACTACCTCATCTTTACCGTCACCATTAAAATCACCGATAAAAAACTGGTCTCCCTTTTTAAATTGCCATGAGCCGGGCACTCTTTCAACAGTACTGAAAACAACGTCTAATTGGGATCCATTGGATCGGTATATCATAATCGAATTATCGTTGTGTACAAGCAAATCATCCTTACCATCGCCATTAAAGTCACCGGTATAACAATTTTTAAAATTACGCCCCGTAAACGGATGCATTTTGGTCTTGAATTCCGTATAACATACGGGACAAAACGGAGGCGTATTGCCTTTCATTCTGCAGTTTTCGACGGGTCTATAAATATCTTCATTATTCGTGCCTCCACCCTCAAAAAGACCAACATCCTGGTTACTACTCCAACCCGCAGGTTTGGTGCCTTGATTGTGATTAGCGCATTGCCCGGAACCAGTGGGAACGGGTGTGCTAGACTTTACAAATTTCTTCCATTTCAACGTGGCGCGGTTTGTATTGGCCGTAAGATTGACCCGACTAGGCTCGCCACCCGTATATTTTTTATTTCTGCAATACTCGTCGGCAAGACCACCTGCGCCATGCCCGAACTCATGTGCCATTACGGCCCAACTAGATCCTAAAGTGACAATTTGAAACCCGCCACCTCCGCATCCGCCGAAGCCGGGTTCGTTTAAGATTATAAGAACAAGATCATAATCGGGAACCCATGTGTTCAAAGCGTTCTGTACGAGTGTATTTGTATTTGCGCCTCCCTCTAACCAGCAATGTGCCCAAGACCCACTATAGATGTAGCCAAGAGCCGTATTTTTAAGATTAGTACTAATAATGGTATCGTCGCTTTTGTCGCTGGGTGTGCCCTTCTCGTCGTACCTTCGCTGACTGACCCCCGACTCGGTCGAGATTAGATTGACCCTAAAAATGTTGAAGGCCTGCATATCTTCGTAAAAATAATCGTGACCGAATACACCATCCAGTAAAAGTTCTTTTACCTTTTGATTGTATGCCGTTTGATCGGCAGCCGCAAAACCGTCACCGAGAACGGCAATGTTTTTCTTTAGCCCTGTAGAACCTGATTTAAGAATTTGTGTTACCATAACTTGTATTTTAAATATGAATAGATAGATGAACAATAAGTGAGGGAATAGTAAAGTGCCAAACATCGAAACAACGATACGTTAGATGTTGTAACATGTAGGACCATGCGATAGGGGAAAATCTGATGGTCATTTTAGAGGATAATATGTTATCCGATAACAAACAACACTAAATAATTTTACCGGGGGAAGGAAACGTAAAAGTTTAAAACCAATTCAATACAGAAAATCCAATAATTAAAAAGGGTCAAAACCTTGCAACAAAGGGAAGTAAGAACTATAGTATTTTTAATACTACAATTTCTTTAAGGAAATGTAAGAATACAATATCATTTAAACTATGTATTTTGTATGAATGGCGCAATTTTAAGTGTAAATAGTACTTTAAGCCCTTTAATTCGTTTTCGGTGATATCCAAACAATAAGCGTATCTTCGCCGCTTATTTACCGACCATGACATTTAAAGACCTCGGCCTTGCCGAACCTATCCTCCGAGCCGTTGAGGCAGAAGGCTATACCACTCCCACCCCCATACAGCAGCAATCGATTCCGATTTTACTTCGAGGCAAAGACCTTTTAGGTGTTGCCCAAACCGGTACGGGAAAAACAGCGGCTTTTGGAATTCCCATACTTCAGCACTTATATAATTCCCGAAACGGATCCTCCTCCTTCGGACAAGCAGGTAAACGTAGGATAAAGGCCCTGATAGTAACCCCTACCCGGGAGCTTGCCATACAGATCGGCGAAAGCCTTACGGCCTATGGTAAATTCACAGGACTCAGAAACACGGTGATTTTTGGAGGCGTTAAACAAGGCAAGCAAACAAGGACCCTTCAGCAAGGGGTCGATATTTTGGTCGCCACGCCCGGACGGTTGCTAGATTTGATGGGACAAGGCTTTATAACCTTTCGTGACCTTGAATTTGTAGTATTGGATGAAGCCGACCAGATGTTGGATATGGGCTTCATTCATGACATTAAAAAAATTATCGCCAAACTGCCCCCGAAAAGGCAATCGTTGTTCTTCTCGGCCACCATGCCAAAAACCATTGTGGAACTCTCTCGCAAAATGTTGGGAGAGTTCGAACAGGTTACTATAAAACCTGAACAACCCACGGCAGAAAAGGTCGAGCAAGGGGTCTATTTTGTCAGTAAGAGGAACAAACCAAAGTTATTGGCCCATATTTTGAAGGAAAGGCCAAACGATTCGGCACTTGTATTTTCTCGAACGAAGCATGGGGCGAACAAAATCGTAAAGAAACTAGCGCAGGTCGATATCCGTTCCGCGGCCATTCACGGTAACAAATCACAAACGGCCCGCCAGAAGGCCTTGGGTACTTTCAAGGAAGGGAAACTACGGATTTTGATTGCTACGGACATCGCGGCCAGGGGCATCGATGTCGAAGAATTGAATTTGGTCATCAACTACGACCTGCCCAACGTTTCAGAAACCTACGTACACCGTATCGGAAGAACAGGTCGTGCAGATGCCAGTGGTATTGCGCTTTCTTTTTGTGATAAGGACGAGCGGCCGTATTTGCGGGATATCGAAAAACTCATTAAGCAGGAAGTTCCGCGTATGCCGGAACATCAGTTCATCAATGACGATGAGGACCAAAGCGAGCCAACGCAACAACCACGAAAGCAAGGAAACCCAAACGCTTCGGGAAACAGAAACCGTAACCGTAATCGAAACCGTTCTGGAAATTCTAACTACAGGGGTGGCAATAACAAAAATCGTAACCGTAACAATAGCAATAAATCGAGGGGGAGGGATTAAGTAACTATTGTCAAAGCAAACCTTTTAATAAATAAACGAGGTAAAAGTCGGGACAAAAACTCTCCAATTCTGAGAACGGATTTAAGGTAGTTCGAAAAGACATGTCCGGCTTTTTGAGACCTAGAAAGTATTACTAAAGAAATCTGCCTAGTTGATTTCAAAGTAAGAAATAGGAATTTGGTTTATTCATTTTTCAGTAAATAACCTCGGGGCAAGCCCACGGGCATTTAAAGGAACCTTAACTTAGATTTCGACGCAAGCGTCGGAGCATTTAAATCTCGATTATCGAGTAAAATTTTGTTATTTAGACTTTAGAATACTGCTAGCCAGACATATAATCTTATTATTTAAGTATCTTAAGACTTTTAATCTTCCCCCATTTTTGAATAGAAGTCTAGGTTAGTTGCATAGCAATTTTTTAAAATCCCCCATTTTGCAATTTATAGTATTCACCAGGTTCTCCCCAACCCATATATTAATAATAACCAATTAAATATATAATTATGAGAATAGTACCAACAACACTGCTTTTAGCAATCAGCCTCTTTTCAATTTAAATGATTTCCAATGCTCAGGAACAAGAGGTTACTCTGGAATTCGAGAATGCACTAAGCGCCAGCGAGATAGCACAAAATTATGTGCAAAATCTAAAAGACGGTAATCTTTCGGATATGGATAAACTTCTTCACCAAGATGCGATGATATACGGTTTAGGGGGTGGACTAGATTCTTTAAATGTAGCACAGCACAAAGAATACTACAGCACTGCTTTAGCAGCATATAAATATAAGGTTGAAAGAGATCTATATCTACCCGTTAAAGTGACCAATAACTGGAACGAGGGCGAATGGGTATTAACGTGGGGAACCAATTACATCACCGACAAACAGACCGGAAAGCTCTCTACAGTACCCTATCATATAGCATTTCTGGTGGCTGAGGGAAAAATCACTGGAATCTTTTATTACTACGATTCGCTTAACGTCATAAAGTCATTAGGTTATTCAGTAACGCCACCGGCAGAGTAGTTCTGAAAACAGTTTTGAAATATTTTCCAAAATATCTGAATTGAAATTATAGGTTGATTCAGTTTCAAACGAAAAATCGAAATACCAGAAAAGTCCGGGAATTTTCGGGCTTTACTTTTTCAACATGTTTTTACCAATACCGAGATGAGTGATGATCAATATTAAAAAAAGGACTTGTAATAAGATTTATTATCTGTTTATTGAGCTAAGCATTTTTTGATGTATTTTTAAGTCATATTCATATTTCAAAATCCATTCTTTCAAAATTCAACTATTAATGGGAAAAACATATAAAATAGCGGTAGTAAATGGCGATGGCATAGGTGCAGAAATCGTTCCAGCAGGCGTTTCGGTACTGCAATCGGCAGCTGAAAATCACAACTTTAACCTCGATTTGACAAATTTTTCATGGGGTGCAGGATACTTTTTAAAACATGGCGAATTTATGCCTAACGACGGCATCG